>JAEEGK010005313.1_pt1 | contig 31153 bp, 23 predicted proteins | sample 8958771 | NCBI WGS metagenome assembly JAEEGK01 (sample SAMN16246547, study PRJNA631951) | gut metagenome | biome: gut microbiome; feature: rumen; material: SC-attached | host: Bos | place: Iran: Karaj | collected 2018-10
ATTCCCTGTGACGGACATTACGAGAACCTGATGGCGGCGAAGTCGTGGGGCTTCAAGATTTCGGAGGGGATGAAGAAGGTGAAGACCTTGCAGGAGATTTACGACTTCATCAACTACTGGGACAAGGAGCGCAAGAACCTGCCTGTGGCCACCGACGGCATCGTGCTGAAGGTGAACTCGCAGCGCCAGCAGCGGCATCTGGGATTCACGGCCAAGTCGCCGCGATGGGCCATTGCCTATAAGTTCAAGGCCGAAAGGGCCTGCACACGGCTGAACGAGGTGACCTATCAGGTGGGGCGTACGGGAGCCGTAACCCCTGTGGCCAACATGGAACCCGTGCAGCTGGCTGGAACCACGGTGAAGCGCGCCACGCTGAACAACGAGGACTTCATCAAGAGTTTCGACCTGCATATCGGCGACTATGTGTATGTGGAGAAGGGTGGCGAGATTATCCCGAAGATTGTGGGGGTGGACATCGACCAGCGTCCCATCATCGCGCAGCCGGTGCAGTTCATCACGCGCTGTCCCGAATGCGGCACGCCGCTGGTGCGCTATGAGGGCGAGGCCGTGCACTATTGTCCGAACGACAGCGGTTGTCCGCCGCAAATCAAGGGGCGCATCGAGCATTTCATCTCCCGACGGGCCATGAACATCATGTCGCTGGGCCCCGAGACGGTGGACGAATACTGGAGCCGCGGACTTATCCACAACGTGGCCGACCTCTACGACCTCACCGTTGCCCAGATTACGGGCGGCAACAAGAACCGCCGGCTGTCGGCAGAGAATGTCGTCAAGGGCATCGACGCCTCCCGTCAGGTGCCTTTTGAGCGTGTGGTCTTCGCCCTCGGCATCCGTTTTGTGGGCGAGACTTCCGGCAAGCTGCTGGCGCGCCATTTCAAGAACATCGACGCGCTGATGAATGCCTCGCTGGAAGACCTGATGGAGGTGGAAGGCATCGGCGAGGTGATGGCCAGGAGCATCATCACCTATTTCCATAATGCGGAGAATATGAATATCGTGGAACGTCTGCGCGGCTACGGATTGCAGATGAGCCTCACGGAAGAGCAGATGCAGGGCACGACGGACAAACTGGCAGGCAAGAGCATCGTCATCAGCGGCGTGTTCCAGCATCACAGCCGCGACGAATACAAGGCGCTCATCGAGCAGCACGGCGGTAAGAACGTGGGCAGCATCTCGGGCAAGACTTCCTTTATCCTGGCCGGTGAGAACATGGGACCCTCGAAGCTGCAGAAGGCCGAGAAGCTGGGCGTCGCCATCATCAGTGAAGACGAGTTCCTGAAAATGATAGAATAAGAATAAAATCGTACCTTTGATGGGGTAAAACCCATCGAAAGTACTCACGCTCGACAAAAAAAGCATTAAATGCTTTGTTTTGTGCTCGCTAAATCGTACCTTTGTGGAAAATTAGTGATATTATGGAAAGTATCAAACGCGAAGAACTCTTGAAGAACCGTGGATTGGGCGCCACGCTGAAGGCCGCCTATGGCATGTTTCTTTCACGCTTCCAGTACGTACTGAAGCATCTGTGGCCGGCAGCATTGCTTTTTGCCCTGTTCGGCTCATTGATTGTCAGCATACCCTTCACCACTCAGGGGCGGCCCTCGATGTGGCTGTTTATCCCCATTATGCTGCTGGCCATCGTGGCCTCGGTTGTGCTCTATTCACGCATTGCCCAGCTGTTGAACGACAAGTCGTGGAAGTGGAACGTGGGACGCATGATAAAACTTGTGCTGGTCGACATCGGCATCAATCTGCTGGTGTGTGTCGTCATCGGCGTCGTATGGCTGCTGGCATGGCTGCTGTTTGCCCCTCAGGAATCGTCGACTCCCGTAGAGGCGCAGCTTTCGATGGAACAGCTGGCGGCAGCCTCGCTGAAGATTCTTGCCGTTGTGGGCATCGTGTCGGTGGTGATAGCCCTGCTGCTGGTGCCGTTCGCCTTTTCCTATACAAAATATCTGGTCGACACCGAGTCGCGCCTGCGCCAGGTGTTCGGCAGTTCCTATAAACAGGGACTGCGCCACTGGGGCTATATTTTCGCCATCATCGTGCTGAGCAGTCTGCTGATGACGGTGGTGATTCTGGTGGTATGCCTGCCGCTCATCATCGTCTATGTGGCAACGGCCATGAACATGCAGGGAATGGCTCAGGGCGATCCTTCGGGAATGCCCGGCGGTTTCGGTTGGCTGGTGTATTTCGTCTCGGCAGCCACCTATTTCGTGCTGTCGTTTGTGCTCGTTTTCTTTGCCTTCGTGGCCTATTACATGTATGGCACCGTGGAATCGCGACAGAAGGAGCGTGAGGCAGGCGACAAGCTTTCGGCCATTAAACTTGTAGAAGAAGGAGCATGAAACAGATTAACTGGGGATTCATAGGCTGTGGAGAGGTCACCGAGAAAAAGTCGGGACCTGCCTTCAACGAGGTGGAGGGCTCAAGGGTGGTGGCGGTGATGAGCCGCACCGAGAAGCGTGCCCGCTCCTATGCCGAGCGCCATCATGTGCCCAAGTGGTACACCGACCCGCAGGAACTGATTTCCGACCCCGACGTGAATGCCGTCTATGTGGCCACGCCGCCCGCTTCGCATGCCACCTATGCCATTATGTCGATGCATGCCGGGAAGCCCGTCTACGTGGAGAAGCCGCTGGGAGGTTCCTACGACGAGTGTGCGCGTGTGAACCGTGTGAGCGAACAGACGGGCGTGCCGTGCTTTGTGGCCTATTATCGCCGCTACCTGCCTTATTTCCAGCGCGTGAAGAGTATCATCCAGCAGGGACAGATAGGGCGGATTACCAACGTGCAGGTGCGCCTCTCGGTACCGCCGCGCGACCTTGACTATACGTTGCAGGAGGAACTGCCCTGGCGCTTGCAGCCCGATATCTCGGGCGGCGGATATTTCTACGATTTGGCTCCCCACCAGCTTGACCTCTTGCAGGATATCTTCGGGGTGATTATCGAGGCATCGGGCATCAGTTCGAACCGCGGAGGACTCTATAAACCCGAAGACACCGTCAGCGCCTGCTTCCAGTTCGAGAACGGCGTTCCGGGCTCTGGTTCGTGGTGCTTCGTAGGCCATGAGTCGGCTCAGGAAGACTGCATCGATGTGGTGGGAACCGAGGGCATGCTGAGCTTCTCGGTGTTCAGCTACGACCCCATCGAACTGATTACCTCTGCTGGCAAGATGAGCATCACCGTGCCTAATCCTCCCTACGTGCAGCTGCCCATCATACGAAGCGTGATAGAAAACCTGCAGGGCTTGGGCCTTTGCAATTCCACCTGTTTCTCGGCAACACCCGTGAACTGGGTACTTGACAGAATTCTCGGAAAGTTCTGATATGAGGTTAAGGGCTTGGCTTTTGGTTTTCCTGCTGGCGGCTGTGGTTCCCCTGCATGCCCTTGAGGAAGAATCCGTGGCTGAAAGCGTGGCCCCTGACTCGGGCGCCGTGGAAACGGTCAAAAGCAAGCCCTCGTTCCTGAAACGCCTGAATAATACTTTTGACAAGCTGTTGCGGTCGTTCAGCAAGAAAGACACCACCTATATCGAACCCCAGCACTATCATTTTTCAGCCATGCTGCAGCAGACCGAGGTGTTCCAGTATATGCGGCTTGAGACGAAGTCGGGCGCTTCGATGACCATGTCGCCCGACGTGGTGTTCAAGGCCGGTCCCTATTTCGGCTACAAATGGCTGTTCCTGGGCTATACCGTCGACTTGAAGAACCTGTGGAAAAGCACCGACGGTACCTATATCGACCTGAGCATCTATAGTAACCAGCTGGGACTCGACCTTTACTATATCGATAACGGCAGCAACTTCAGGTTTCGCAAACTCCACTTGAACGAGAGCGTTGACACGTCGCCGCTCATTGACCAGCGCGTGAGCGGACTCTCTGAGCATTTCAGCGGTTTCAATATCTACTATATCACCAACCACCAGAAGTATTCTTATCCCGCAGCCTTCAGTCAGAGCACCCAGCAGAAGCGAAGTGCCGGCTCGGCGCTGATAGGAATAGGCTACTCGCGGCATAAATTCGACCTCGACTATGATGTGTTTAAGAAATCGTTCGAAGAGACGCTTAACACGACGGAGAACGGCGAACAGCGCCGCTCAATCAATTTCTTTGACAATGAGGAGGGAATCGACGGGGTTGACTATCGTTCCTATACGGTTTCTGCGGGGTTGGGCTACAACTATGTCTTTGCCCATAACTGGCTGCTCGGCGCCAGTCTGCAGGAGGGACTCTCGTATAACGTGACGGAAACCATGTACGAGGAGGGCTTTAGGGACATCATGCGCAACATCTCGTTCAAGAACTTCACCATCGACTCCACGCTGCGCATAGGATTGGTCTACAACAACGCCCGGTGGTATGCTGGTATGAGCGCCATCGCACACTCGTACAACTACAGCACCGAGGCCTTTAAGACTTCAAACATCTATGGGACGCTGAACATCTACTGCGGTATAAATTTCGACATCTACTTCAAACATAAAAGACTATGAGAAAAAAAATTGTTTCAGCCATCATACTGATGGCCGTCTCCGCTGCTCACACTTGGGCCGCGGGACCGCAATACACCCGACAAGACTCGCTCAAGGCAGTGCAGCTGATGAAGAATGCTGCCAGTCAGCCTTCGGGCACGAACCTTATTATATATATAGCCGAACAGCTGAAGGGAATTCCCTATGTGGCCCATACGCTGGAACCCAACAACAACGAGCGGCTCATCATCAACCTGCGGCAGCTGGACTGCACCACATTCGTGGAACAAGTTGCGGCGCTCTACCTTTGTGTGAAGGAGCATAAGACCACTTTCGCCGACTTCTGCAAAATGCTTCAGAAACTGCGCTACGAGGGTGGGGCAGAGCCGCACTACACCAAGCGCCTGCACTACTATTCATCGTGGATAGAAGACAAGAAGAGCATGGACATTTGTAAGGAGATACAGTCGCCCAATCCTCCGTTCACTAAAGTCCAGCGCCTGAGCCTTAACTGGATGACCACCCATGTGAACGACTATCGCATGCTGAAGAACAATCCCTCGTGGGTTCCTCAGATTCGGAAGATGGAACAGAAGATGGAAGGCCGCCAGTATCGCTATATCCCCAAGGAACAGATTAAGAATACACGCCTCTTGCGGAATACCATCAAGGACGGTGACATCATTGCCATTATCACCAACAAGAAGGGACTCGACACCCAGCATCTGGGATTCGCCCTGTGGCATAAAGACGGCCTGCACCTGCTCAATGCCTCCAGCATCCATAAGAAGGTGATTGACGAGCCCATGACGCTCCGCACCTATCTCTATAAGCATCCGTCGATGCCCGGTGTGCGTATCATACGGCTAACGAGATAATATCGGGAAACGGTTGGAATACAAAAAGAGGATGTGTCTGTCAGGCACATCCTCTTTAGTTTTATTGAGTGAGCGGATTACTCGCCCTTCTCAAGCTTAGCCTTCAGCTCTGCCAGAGCATCGAGGTCGCCAAGTGTGGTACCGGCAGCCACGTTGTTGATTGCAGGAGCTTCTTCCTTCTTCGGAGCGCGCTTGCTGCGAGCAGCCTTCTTGGCTTCTTCCTTGCTCTCTTCGAATGTACGGCTGTGAGAGAGGATGATGCGCTTGGTCTCCTTCACGAACTCGATAACCTTGAAGTCGAGCTCCTCGCCCTGCTGGGCCTGAGTGCCGTCTTCCTTGGCAAGGTGCTTAGGAGTAGCGAAGCCTTCGCCGCCTTCGTTGAGTGCAATCACGGCACCCTTGTCCATCATCTCGGTGATCTTACCCTTGTGAACGCTGCCAGGAGTGTAGAGTGTCTCGTAGGTATCCCAAGGATTGTCTTCGAGCTGCTTGTGACCAAGGCTCAGGCGACGGTTCTCCTTGTCGATTTCGAGCACGACAACGTCAACAGCCTCACCAACCTGAGTGAACTCTGAGGGGTGCTTAACCTTCTTGGTCCAAGAAAGGTCGCTGATGTGGATAAGTCCATCGACACCTTCTTCCAGTTCAACGAAGATACCGAAGTTGGTGAAGTTGCGCACCTTGGCGGTGTGCTTGCTGCCAACAGGATACTTAACCTCGATGGTCTCCCATGGGTCTTCCTTGAGCTGCTTGATACCGAGGCTCATCTTGCGCTCGTCGCGGTCGAGAGTCAGGATAACGGCCTCTACCTCGTCGCCAACGTGCATGAATTCCTGAGCGGAACGCAGGTGCTGGCTCCAAGACATCTCAGAAACGTGGATAAGACCTTCAACGCCCGGAGCAATCTCAACGAATGCGCCGTAGTCGGCAATAACGACAACCTTACCCTTCACGTGGTCGCCCACCTTCAGCTCGCTGTCGAGAGCATCCCATGGGTGCGGAGTGAGCTGCTTCAGACCAAGGGCGATGCGCTTCTTCTCGTCGTCGAAGTCGAGGATAACGACATTGATCTTCTGGTCGAGGGCAACAACTTCGTGAGGATCGCTTACGCGGCCCCAAGAGAGGTCTGTGATGTGGATGAGTCCGTCAACACCGCCGAGGTCAACGAATACACCGTAGCTGGTGATGTTCTTGACAGTACCTTCAAGAATCTGACCTTTCTCGAGCTTGCTGATGATTTCCTTCTTCTGCTGTTCCAGCTCAGCCTCGATGAGGGCTTTGTGAGAAACAACAACATTGCGGAATTCCTGGTTGATCTTGACCACCTTGAATTCCATAGTCTTGCCTACGAATACATCGTAGTCGCGTATGGGATGAACGTCGATCTGGCTGCCGGGCAAGAAAGCCTCAATGCCGAATACATCAACGATCATACCACCCTTGGTGCGGCACTTGATGTAGCCCTGGATAATCTCTTCGTTATCCAAAGCAGCATTTACGCGCTCCCAACTCTTAGAGAGGCGAGCCTTCTTGTGGCTGAGCAGCAGCTGGCCTTTCTTGTCTTCCTGGTTCTCAACGTAGACTTCTACCTTGTCGCCTACCTTGAGGTCGGGGTTGTAGCGGAATTCGCTGGCGGGGATGATACCGTCGCTCTTGTAACCAATGTTCACGATAACCTCTTTCTTGTCGACAGAGATTACGGTGCCTTCGGTCACCTGGTGTTCTGAAACTTTGTTCAGAGTCTCGTCGTAGGCTTTGGTTAAATCTTCCTTGCTGACGCTTGCGGATGTTCCGTTCTCGAACTCGTCCCAGTCGAATTCAGCCAGTGGCTGTACGTTCTTTAAATCTGACATAAAAAAATAATTTGGTACTACAAGTACCGGTTAAAAATTAAACATGTTAATAAACTCGGTTTCGCGCGTATGCGCAAAAAGTGCGGCAAAGGTACGAACTTTTTTCATACCTTCCAAATTTTGGCATAATTATTTAAGAAAAGTTCAAAAATCAGGCTATTTTTGAGTGCCGTTCAGGCGTTTGCGGCGGAAAAGGTCGGGTATTGAATTGAAATCGCGTTTCAAAATGAGACCTATTCCCTGGGTGTTGAGCGAGTTGCGGGTGAAGTAGCGGTCGTTGGTCTGGTTGTAAACCCTGATGGCTGCATTGCCGTTGGGGAACAGCAGGTAGCGCACGTCGAAGTCGCCGATGAACGATGAGGTGGCCGTGGCAGCATTGTCGCGGTAGCCGAATTGTCCGTTGATAATCAGGCGGTTGTTGAAGAGTCTGCCGCTGAGTATTCCCTCGTATTCTGCGTTGTACCATCCCTGGTCGCCTGTAGAGATGTTGGCGCCGAAGTTCCAGTTTGAATTGTTGGTGAGCGATGAAAGCACGCTGTTGATTTGCTGGCTGACCGTTCCTGAAAGCAGGCTTTGCATGGCAAGTGAGGTCTGGCTCTGCTGGGTGTCGTTGTTGTTCTCGCCTTGTGAATAGAAACGTCCGATAGCCAGCAGATAAATCACCTGCTGGTTCATTTCCTCCTCGCTGTTGATGAGCGAGCGCACCATTTGCTTGGCATCGGTTCCCAGGGTGGGGAGGTCGAGATCGAATTCCACATGAGGGGAACTTGGGGTGCCGTTGATGTTCATCATACAGTCAACGCGTACGTTGTTGTTTTTGAACGAGTTACCTATCTGCAAATCGGCCAGCGAGACGCCATTCACGGTGTAGAGCGCTTGCAGATTGAGGGTGCTGTTATAGGGGTCGCCGCCGAAGATGATAGTGCCTCCGGGCTGGAACATAAAGTCTTTCTTGATGACATTCTGGATGGTGAGCTTATAGATGCCGTGGTCGATGAGGTAGGTTCCGTACATGTCGAAACTTCCCTTATTGTAATACGAGGCGCGCAGAATTCCCGAGCCGTTGAGTGCTATGTAATCTCCGCTCTGTTTGTCCATGAGCAGGCGAAGCGTGAAATTCTCTGGCGTGGTGTTGAACAGGAAATTCATGTGGATGTTGGTGGGGGAATCATCCACAGGTTCCGGTCTGACTGTTTTCTTGTTAGCGGGTTCCGCAGTCAAAGAGTCGTTGAAGGCTAACGCCTGTGCGTCGCGCCATTCAATGAAACTTTGGTCGGAGATGGCATCGGGACTTGCAGCATTGTATTCGATGAACGAACCTTTCTCGGGTGTTGCGTTCACGTCGAAATCTATTCGCCCGCTACGTCCTTTAATCTTACAATTACCTGTGCCGTAGATCGTTCCGAAGAATGTAGCATCCTGATATTCGTGGAAGTCGTAGGCCAGCAGATTCTGTGCTTCCACATCAAAGTCGAATGTCAGATTCGTGAGCTCATCATGGTGAATGGCTCCGTTCACGATGCCTATGTGCCCATTGCGGTCGTAGATGGTGTCGCGCTCGAAAAAGATCTCGTTAGGTATCATTCGCACCTTGCTGTTACGAAGCGTATAGCGGGTGTTTAGCGTGGAAATATCCAGCGAACCGTTAGCCGTAAGGTTACCACTAAGGTTGATGCTGTTGTCGCCGCTTAAGAATCCGGCTAACCTCACATCTCCATCGCCGCGCAAATCGGTGTTGCGCATAAACGAACTGCAGAAACTCTCCACGAATTCCAGACGGGTGTTGTTGGCATGGATGGCAAGGTCAAGGTAGTTCCGTTCAGGCGAAATATAGCCTTTAATGAGGGTTTTGCCATCTACATCATCGGCATGCGCATCGATGTCGATTTGTTTTGAATGGTTGTTGTAGTCGGCTTTGGCAAAGAGTGTTCCCATGCGTCCGTCTTGGAAGCGGAACTCTTTGACGTCGAGGTCGGCTGAAAGGGAAGGGGTGCTAAATACGGATTTTACGTTGATCTCTCCAGATGCGAAGCCGCTGAAATCAACGGCATCGAAATTGACCAGGTCGAGAATATATTCCACGTTTATACCATGCATGTCGACCGTCAGGCTGTCATTGGGGCTGGTTGTTGCCAGACCATTTATCGTAAGATGCTGGTCATTGTGGCTGATTGAGAAATTATCGATGCTGAGATGCTTATTGCTGTATTCTATTACTGATGGGCGAAGTTGCCAGGCAGTGTCGTTGATGACAATTTCAGATTCGTGCACCTGGGTGTGGAATCCTTTGATGCCTTTGTCGGCAACCAGTTTTGTAGTACAGTTGAGCGTTCCCTTGAAAGGGTTCGGTTTTCCATCGTCCCAGCTGAGCCGACTGTTGATGGCACCAGTCTCATCGCGCTTCACTTTCAGGTCGTAGTTCATCTTAACTCCGCTTATGGTGAAGTGGGGCAGCTGGGCAATCATGTCAATTTCGTTAGATTTCGTGTTATAGCTGCCTTTCAGGTGTAGGGGTTTTGAAATCTCAACGGGTAGGCTGAAGAAGGTGTTGAGCCAGTCGCTCTTTGATACGGCCACGTCTAAATCGGCAAATCCGAAATTGTTGCGTTCTGTTATTGTTCCTTGAGCGAAATCGCTTATCATATTAATCCTTCGCCCTTCGTCCGTTGGCTCAGCATTAATGGTCAGATTATTAAGGTGGTAGCTCATCTTGCTTGACTGCATGTCGAAGTTGGTCAAATGAACCGTACCCATCAGTTGGCGAAGTGATTTCCCGTGGATATCTGCATCAATGTCGGCAGAGAGTTTGCCGTCTTCGAAATAGTCTGTCAGTTTCAGGGCGCGGGGAACGATATGTTTCACGCGGGCTGAGATATTCGCTGTCGGGTCATTGTCAGAGAAATTCACTGTTCCGTCAGCTTGCAATATGATATTGGGGTCATCGATGGTAATTGTTCCTTCGGCAGTTTTTCCGTTGAGCGTACCATTGACGTTGAGGTTCTTATAGCTGTAGCCGTCGTAGTCGAACTGTGCCACTTTTCCGTCAACCTTAATATTGCTCAGCGAACGGTTCCCGTCGATATCGAGGTTGGAAGCAAGAATGCCGAATTTGTCGTCATCTAGGATTTGCCTGATATTGAGGCCATTGGTCTCAAGTCGTGCCGTAAATGAGTCGCCATGCAGGCCTATGCCTACATTGGCATTGCCGGCATCGGTTGCCAACTGGCCCTTCACCGAAACATCTCTTCCGAAGCCTCCGATATCGCCAACAAAGTTGATGTCGCCCAAACGACCGATTTCTTCGGGCAACTGTTTGCCGTCATTCAGAATTTCCATCTGCACAAAACTAATAGTCTGCGAACTGATGTGGAGGTCGTGTATGCTGCTGAACCAACGATTGTTGTTCGAAATACTGCCGCTGGCTTTCAAATTGAAGTCGCCATCGTCGGAGGTAACTGACAATTCCGGAACGTTAAGCATATTGCTTGTTCCTGAGACCGATGTCTTTAGTTTTATGGGTTTGTTGATTTTACTAAGTTCAGGAACAAAACAACTTATGTCTGAAGGTGTTATGGAAGATTCTGGAATAATTCCTTCATACCTCAGCGTCGGCATGCTCAGTTTGCCGTTGTTAAACTCGTAAGTGGCAAAAAGTGAATCAAGACGGATGGTGGAATTGGGAAGCGCGAGGGAAAAACCGTCAACTGTCATTTGTTTTTTGCTGGCGTTCAGACGGAGGGCAAGATCTTTTATCTTAAGACCGCTTGCCTCTGTGAGCGAGAGTCGTTTCAGGTTCAATGAAATGCTGTCGTCGGTTAGTTTTGGCAACAACAAATGGGTGCTGATATTGTCAATGTTCAAGTGATTGACGTTGAAACGGTTCGGAGTTACGGGCTGTCCATAGTCATCGTAGGTAAATCCACTATGGCGAATGACAACTGAACCGATGCGAAGGTTTAGTGGGGTATGTTTTGTCGTGTCTTTTGATGCCAGTGAGTCAAGAACAAATTGGAAATTTGGTGCGTCGGCATCAGCTTTTTTGTAAAAGGCACCTTTCATTCCGAATATTTGGGCGGAAGAAATGGCGATGTTGCCATTCATCAGTGCTACGATGTCGACTTTAGCTGAAAGTCTGGAGGCAGTCAGCATGTCCTTTCCCTCCTTGTCTTTCATTCTGACATCATCCACAATAATACGGTTCGCGAATCCCAGGTCGATGCGTCCCACAGAAACTTCAGTAGCGAATTTTTCTGAGAGCGCCTCACTTACCTTTTTCCCGAGCATTGCCTGAAAGGCAGGTATGTGGAGCAGTATCATGGCTAAAATGTATAAGCCAATGACAGCCCATACAAAACCGCTGACGATGTGTTTTGCTTTCTTCACATTGCAAAGTTACGCTAAATCGTTAACAAAAAAGAAGTTTTTTAAAGAATTTTGTTTGTATAGTGATTTTTTTTAGTATCTTTGTGCCAACTATTCATGAATATTATTAGTTTTTAAAAAATGTTATGGCAAATGTAATTAAGTTACGTAAAGGCTTGGACATTAACCTGAAGGGCAAGGCTCTTTTGGAGAAAACGATTGTAAAGGCGGGCGCGGAATATGCTCTGACGCCCGATTCTTTTGTCGGAATGACTCCAAAGGTGGTAGTCAAAGAGGGCGAGCACGTCAAAGCTGGGGATGCCTTGTTTGTAAACAAGCATTTTCCCGAAGTTAAGTTTGCTTCACCCGTCAGCGGACAAGTCACGGAAGTGGTGCGCGGCGAACGGAGAAAGGTGCTGTGTGTAAAGGTTTTGGCTGATGCTCAACAGCAGTTTGCTGATTTCGGCAAGAAAGATCCAAAGAGTATGAGCGGTGACGCTGTTAAGCAGGCATTGCTTGAGGCAGGACTTTTTGGCTATATCAATCAGCTTCCCTATGCCGTCAGTACATGTCCTGATTCCAATCCAAAGGCAATCTTTGTCAGTGCGCTGAGAGACATGCCGTTGGCTGCCGATTTTGAATTTGAGCTTCAGGGTAATGAGAATGACTTTCAGACAGGTCTCACAGCTCTTTCAAAGATGGCAAAGACCTATCTTGGCATTGGTGCAAGTCAAAAGGCTGCGGCATTGGTGAATGCCCAGGATGTTGAGATTAACATCTTCGACGGCAAATGTCCTGCCGGCAATGTCGGTGTACAAGTAAATCATGTTGATCCCGTCAATAAGGGCGAAGTTGTGTGGACCGTCGATCCGTCGGCTGTCATTTTCATTGGCCGCTTGTTCAATACGGGTAAGGTTAATCTTACGCGTACCGTTGCAATTTGCGGCGACAAGGTTCAAAGTCCTGCTTATGCTGACGTTCTTGTGGGAACTAAGCTTGGAGATATTCTTAATGGTAATCTTGCTGACGGAAATCTGCGAGTTATCAATGGTAATGTACTCACAGGAGTGAAGTCTTCACTCGACGATTATCTGGGTGCCCATGCTTCTGAGGTAACTGTAATTGCAGAAGGCGACGATGCCGACGAGATGCTGGGATGGATAATGCCCCGTTTTAATCAGTTCTCGGTGAACCGCAGCTATTTCTCTTGGCTGTTCGGAAAGAAGGAATATTCACTCGATGCCCGTGTAAAGGGTGGTGAGCGCCACATGATTATGAGTGGCGAATACGACAAGGTGCTTCCGATGGACATCTTTGGTGAGTATCTCATCAAGGCCATTATTGCCGAGGATATCGACAAGATGGAGCAACTTGGCATCTATGAGGTCTCTCCCGAAGACTTTGCACTTGCAGAGTTCGTAGACAGTTCCAAACTGGAATTGCAGAAGATTGTTAGAGACGGTCTAAACATGTTACGTAAAGAAAACGCATAGAATTATGAGTGCACTTAGAAAATATATTAATAAGATAAAGCCCAACTTCCAGGAGGGAGGCAAGCTGCACGCTTTTCGTAGCGTCTTTGACGGATTTGAAACGTTCCTCTATGTTCCTAATGAAACATCGAAGAACGGTGTTCATATCCACGACGCCATCGACTCGAAGCGTATCATGAGTATGGTGGTCATAGCCCTTCTCCCGGCACTGTTGTTTGGTATGTACAATGTGGGCTATCAGAACTATTTATATGCCGGAACGCTGGCAAGCGCTTCTTTTTGGGAGATTTTCGCTTATGGCTTCCTGGCCGTTCTGCCCAAAGTACTTGTCAGTTACATCGTTGGCTTGGGTATAGAATTCGTTGTTGCCCAGTGGAAAGGTGAAGAGATTCAGGAAGGTTACCTCGTATCGGGTATGATTATCCCGCTGATTCTTCCTATCAACTGTCCGCTTTGGATTCTTATTATAGCCATCGCATTTGCCGTTATCTTTGCAAAGGAAATTTGGGGAGGCACTGGCATGAACATCTTTAATGTAGCTGTGGCTACTCGACTGTTCCTCTTCTTCTCATATCCTTCAAAAATGACGGGTGACACCGTTTGGGTGGCTACCGACAAGATTTTCGGACTTGGCAATCAGTTGCCAGATGCCTTCACAGCAGCCACTCCGCTTGGAGAAGTTGCTCAGGGCGTTGTTCCCCAGGCTACCTTGAACGATATGATTATCGGCCTGATTCCCGGTTCTATTGGAGAGACCAGCGTGATTGCCATTGCCATTGGTGCAGTCATTCTGCTATGGACGGGTGTTGCTTCATGGAAGACAATGCTGAGCGTATTCCTTGGTGGAGGCGTGATGGCAGTGCTGTTCAAAAGTCTCGGAATGACCGATCTTGAATGGTATGAGCATATCGTTCTTGGCGGTTTCTGTTTCGGTGCTGTATTCATGGCTACCGATCCCGTAACGTCGGCCCGTACAGAATGCGGAAAATGGTACTACGGTTTCATTATCGGTGCCTTGGCCGTGATTGTACGAGTGATGAATCCTGGATATCCAGAGGGTATGATGCTTGCCATTTTCTTTGGCAACATGATTGCTCCGCTGATTGACTATTGCGTGGTTCAGCGTAATATTTCACGTCGTGTTAACCGTGTAAAATAAGGGAGGAAATGAATTATGAAGACAAATAGTAATACTTACACGATTATTTATTCAGCTGTATTGGTCATCATTGTGGCTTTCCTTCTGGCATTCGTTTCCCAGGCTTTGAAGGACCGTCAGGATGCCAACGTGAAGCTTGACGTGAAGAAGCAGATTCTGAATTCACTTAATATCCGCGGACTTGACGATGCAGCCGCAGAAGCCAAGTACGCCGAAGTGGTGAAAAGTGAAGAGAATGTTGGCGAACAGAAGCTTTACATCTGTGAAATAGATGGCAAACCCAAATATGTTTGCACAGTGAAGGGCATGGGACTCTGGGGACCGGTATTCGGTTTTATTTCTATCAATGAAGATAAAAACACGGTCTATGGTGCCTATTTCAATCACGACAGTGAAACAGCCGGACTTGGAGCTGAGATTAAGGATTCTCAGGCTTGGCAGGAAAAGTTCCAGGGCAAGAAAATCATGAAGGAAGGTTCCGGTGACATTGCCCTCGGAGTAGCCAAGAAAGTTGAAGTACCCGAAAGTGAAGTTGATGCCGTGACGGGTGCAACCCTGACCTCTAACGGTGTCAGTCAGATGCTTAAGGAAGGCCTTAAGCCGTTTATGGAAATCTTAAAAGACAAATAAACCATGAGCAAGTTATTCAGTAAGGAAAACCAGGAAGTTTTCAAGAATCCATTGAACTTGGACAATCCTATACTTGTTCAGGTGCTTGGTATCTGTTCGGCGCTGGCCGTTACGGCTCAGCTTAAGCCGGCAATTGTGATGGGACTGGCTGTGACCATTATCACCGCCTTCTCGAATGTCATTATCTCTATTGTACGCAACACCATTCCAACACGTATTCGTATCATCGTGCAACTCGTGGTGGTGGCAGCTCTCGTGACCATCGTAAGCCAGGTGCTGAAGGCTTTTGCCTACGATGTGAGTGTTCAGCTTTCAGTTTATGTCGGTCTTATCATCACCAACTGTATTCTGATGGGCCGTCTCGAGGCTTTCGCAATGATGAATAAGCCTTGGCCATCGTTCCTCGATGGTATTGCCAACGGTCTTGGCTATGCCATGATTCTGGTCATTGTTGGTGCTGTCCGCGAACTCTTCGGTTTCGGTACTCTTCTCGGTTTCAAGGTTCTTCCTCAGGCCGTCTACGATGCTGGATATATGAACAACGGTATGATGACCATGCCAGCTATGGCGCTTATTCTCGTTGGATGTGTTATTTGGGTTCACCGTGCATATTTTTATAAGGAGAAGTAAACTATGGAACATATAATTAATCTGTTTTTCAGGTCGATTTTTGTCGACAACATGATATTCGCCTTCTTTCTTGGCATGTGTTCTTACCTTGCAGTATCCAAGAATGTGAAGACTTCGCTCGGACTGGGTATGGCCGTAACGTTCGTGCTGCTGGTAACAGTTCCTGTGGACTATCTGCTTCAGACCAAGGTGCTGGGTCCCAATTGTCTTATCGAAGGCGTAGATCTTAGCTACCTTTCGTTCATCCTCTTTATTGCCGTGATTGCTGGTATGGTTCAGCTTGTAGAGATGGTGGTCGAGAAGTATTCTCCGTCACTCTATGCAGCATTGGGTATTTTCCTGCCTCTTATTGCTGTGAACTGTGCCATCATGGGTGCTTCGCTGTTCATGCAGCAGCGCATTAACCTCGATCCGTTGAATTCTCAGTTCATCGGTTCTGTATGGGACGCCATCGCCTATGCCATTGGTAGTGGTATCGGCTGGACGCTGGCTATTGTCATGCTGGGTGCCATCCGTGAGAAAATGCAATACACCGACGTGCCAAAACCACTGCAGGGACTTGGCATTACGTTCATCACAGTGGGACTCATGGCTATGGCTATGATGTGCTTCTCGGGATTAAAAATTTAAAGAAGGAGGATAACAGATATGGTAAATTTCATTTTAGCAAGTATAGGAGTATTCCTCGTCATCATCCTGCTCGTTGTTGCCATCCTGCTCATTGCCAAAAAATATCTTTCGCCCAGCGGAGATGTCAACATTGAAATCAACGGCGACCGTACTATTACTGTTCCGCAGGGTTCCAGTCTGATGACAACGCTCAACGAGAATGGCATTTTCCTGCCCAGTGCATGCGGCGGTAAAGCCAGTTGCGGACAGTGTAAGGTACAAGTTCTGGAAGGTGGTGGAGAAATCCTCGATTCCGAGAAACCTCACTTCACCCGTAAGCAGATTAAGGAGCATTGGCGTCTTGGATGCCAGTGCAAGGTCAAGGGCGACCTTAAGATAAAGGTTCCCGAGAGTGTCATGGGTGTCAAGGAATGGGAATGCACTGTGATTTCCAACAAGAATGTCAGCTCCTTCATCAAGGAGTTCATCGTTGCATTGCCTCCAGGAGAACACATGGACTTTGTTCCTGGTTCTTATGCTCAGATTAAGATTCCGGCTTACGACTGTATCGACTACGATAAGGATTTTGATAAAGCCGACATCGGTCCTGACTATCTGCCATCGTGGGAGCGTTTCAACATCTTCTCATTGAAAGCCCACAACCCAGAGGACACTATTCGTGCCTACTCTATGGCTAACTATCCGGCAGAAGGCGACCGTATCACGCTGACCGTGCGTATCGCCACTACGCCTTTCCTGCCCAAGCCACAGATTGGATTCCAGAATGTGCCTACGGGTATTGCTTCATCTTACATCTTCTCGCGCAAGCCTGGAGATAAGGTGATTATGAGCGGACCTTATGGCGATTTCCATCCAATCTTCGACTCTAAGAAGGAAATGATATGGGTAGGCGGTGGTGCTGGTATGGCTCCGTTGCGTGCTCAGATTATGCACATGACGAAGACCTTGCATACCCGCGACCGTGAGATGCACTTCTTCTATGGCGCACGTGCCTTGGTTGAAGCTTTCTTCGTGGAGGACTTCCTGGAACTCGAGAAGGAATATCCTAATTTCCATTTCCATTTGGCACTCGACCGTCCAGATCCGGAAGCTGATAAAGCAGGCGTCAAATACACAGCAGGCTTTGTGCATCAGGTAATGTATGAGACCTATCTGAAGGACCATGAGGCTCCTGAAGATATTGAGTACTACATGTGCGGCCCCGGTCCTATGTCGAAGGCTGTTCAGGGAATGCTCGATTCTCTCGGTGTCGATCCCGAAAGCATCATGTTCGACAACTTCGGATAATTTCCAACATATTCTATAATGGAACGCAGGCAATCATGTCTGCGTTCCTTTTTTTATTTGTTTTTTATGTAAATCAAATACTTGTTTACCGATAAATTATACTGATAGCGGAAAAAAATGACGAAAGATTTGTCTTTGTTGTGAAAAAAAAGTAACTTTGCACTCTAAGCTACTTGTATGTATATGAGAAAACTTTTATCGCTGATACTTCTTGCTATCGTTGCGAATGCCCAAGCCAATCCTATAAGCGAGCAAACCGCCCGTCAACATGTTCTGTCATTCCTTTCATCTACCCAAGGCAGAAATTCAAATCTGAGGATGAAAGCCCCCAAGGCTCCTGTTCAGGTGACGACAGTCGAAGAACTTAGTCGCGCAGGTGCTTTCTATGTGATGAACATTGGCAACGACGGCTTTGTCATTGCTTCGGCAGACGATGCTGTACAGCCTGTGCTCGGTTATTCAGACAAGGGGAATGTTTCTGCTGATGATATTCCCGAAGCCATGCAAGAGCTTCTAGATTCGTATGCTAAGCAGATGGCACACATAACCGCACTCAGGGCACCCTCTGCATCCGTCATCCCCCATTCACCGATTGATCCTATGGTGAAGAGCGTATGGAGCCAGGGTACTCGCACGGGTTCACAACCTTACAATCTGCTATGCCCAGTGTATAATGACAGTTATTGTTATGCAGGGTGCGTCAGCGTGGCTATGGCTCAAGTGATGAACTATCATCGATGGCCGGCACGTTCTACGAATCCCATTCCTTCATATCAGACAAATGCTCTGATAGGAACACTTTCAGCATTGCCTCCTGTCAATTTCGACTGGAACAATATCCTTGACACCTATACCGGAAATGAAACTCAAGCGCAGAAGAATGCTGTTGCCCAGCTTTTCAAATACTGTGCCTGGTCTGTTCGCACCAATTTCGGAACAACATCGTCAAGTTCCATCGTGAGCAACATCTGTAGTGCGATGGTCGATTATTTCGACTATTCACCCAGCATGCAAATTATCATGCGCTCGGCCTATACCAGTGCCCAATGGGATGATATCATCTACAATGAACTTCTTGCAGGTCGCCCGGTCATCTATTCTGGCCATTCGGCAACCAATGGATTGCATGCTTTCGTTTGCGACGGATGTGACAACAGCGGCTACTATCATGTGAATTGGGGATGGAATGGCAAGCACGATGGCTATTTCCTTCTCTCGCTGATGGATGCCTTCAAAGACGGTACTTCTCCTGGACATAATCCCGAAGACGGCTTCAGTATGGAACAGCAAATGGTTATCGGCATTCAGCCTTCTTCTGCCGGAATCGCCTCTGATTATGCGCTGACCACTAAAAATGTGTACATCGAAGACAACTCCCTGCGCTTCATGATTTTTAATTATACCGGACATGCATTCGCCGTTGATTATGGATGGGGTTTTTATGATGGCAACAATAATCTTGTTTCGCAGGGTTTCAGGCATACAGACAACTACGTCACCAATTTTGGTTTCATAACTACCATAGATTATGCAACCTTAGGACAGGCTCTTGGCAGCGATGGAACCTATCGCGTTGTGGCTATCTCGCGTTTGGACAGTAGTTCTGAATGGAAAGCCAACAACGGTAGCGACTTCTACTATGCAGATGTTACTGTCAGCAATGGTAAGGTCACCAAGGTGGTTTGTCATCCTAAGGACGAACTTACTCTTCAGGATGTAGTCATCAATGGCTCAGGATATTCATACGCTACACAAGAGATTGAGGCAACATTCTATAATGGAGGAGCCGACGAGTTCTATGGCTCTGTTTATATGTTTGTGAATGATGAGTCTACTCCCACGGGCGCTACGGGTATTTCCGCCCCAGTAAATTCCACGGGTTCGGGTTATTTCTATTTCACGCCTGTTGAAGGTGGTAACTACACGCTTACATTCAAGGATGCCGATGGAAATGTGCTCGGCAGTAAGTCGGTCTATATCTACCAGGGTGTACCACAGGTTTCGGTGACTGCTTCCATCGAAGGATTGTTCGAAGAAAACGGTATTAACTACTTGAATTCAACCACAGCCTCGGTAACCGTCAATGTGACTAACACCACCTCAGAATCCATCACCCAGCAAGTACTTGTGGGAATAACCGATTTCAAGGGTTGGACGTTCAATATTCCCGTAGGCCGTACGGCATCGGGTATCATGAAAATCTCCGGATTGCAAGTAGGGAAGAGCTATACGGTCCGCATTATTGACAATGCCCACAACGATCTCTGTCCTTCCATCACCTTCACAATTCGCAGCGGTTCAGCCACAGCCATCGATGAAATTGATGCCAACCGTTCATCGTCATCTACTGTATGGAACCTGAAAGGACAAGCCGTAGCACGTCCTTCTAAGGGCATATATATCAAAGATGGTAAGAAGTTTGTGGTAAAATAACCTTTACGGATAAGGCTATTTCCCGAAGAATCTCAGGTATTCATCTTCGAAATTCGGAGTGAATACCTGTTTTCCTATATTGTCGGCAATCTCTTCGCGCGTCCAGAACCGTCCACCGTCAAGTTCGTCGTTGCTGGGAGTGATGGGTCCGTCGTAGGTTATTTTGTTCACATATACCAGTTCCCGTTCGCGCTTGCCTTCAAACACATAGTGTCCCATGTCTTCGGGTGTGAAGTCGCGTAATCCTAGTTCCTCGCTTGCTTCGCGTGTCAGGGCGGCAGCCACATTCTCACCGAAACTCACGTGACCTCCCACGGCGGTGTCCCATTTGCCTGGCTGAATGTCTTTCCATTCAGGTCGCTTCTGCAGGTACAGTTCTCCCTTGCTGTTAAAGACGTGAAGATGTACTACGGGATGCAGCACCTTACTGCCCGAATGGGCCTCACCCCTTGTTATGCAGCCCGTGATGTTGCCCAGTTCGTCAACCACGGGAAAAAGTTCTTTCAGATTATCCATTTCTTGCAATCCTTGAATTCGTTTTCAATATCAGGTTCTTTTTCAAATAGTCCGAATAGGGCTGACCCGCTTCCGCTCATGGCGGCATAAGTGGCTCCCAGTTCGTAGAGTCTTTGCTTAATGTCTCGTAATTGCGGATATAGTGGGAATATGCTGTCCTCGAAATCGTTTTTCAGTTCTTCTTTCCACGTCTCTACCGGTTGCATGACTATGTCGCGGCAACACTTTTCCGGCCGTCTCACACGAATACCGCTGAAAGCCTCGCGAGTGCTTACGGCAATAGGCGGTTTCACCACAGCCATCTTATACTTGCTCAGGTCGAGTGGGATAGGAGACAGCTTTTCACCAATGCCTTCTGCATAAGCAGGACGCGCCTCAATAAAGAAGGCACAGTCGGCTCCCAATCCAGCTGCCAGACTTTGCATCTCCCCGATGCTCATGCCCAAATGGAACTGTTCGTTCAGAAGTCGGATGGTGAAGGCACAGTCGGCAGAGCCGCCGCCCATTCCTGCCTGCACGGGAATCCGCTTGGTCAACGTGATGTCAACTTCCGGAAGACTGTGCTTTGCAGCAATCATCCGATAGGCTTTCACCACCAGGTTCTTTTCAGGATCTCCCTCAATCGGGTCACCGTCTATATGAAAGGCAAACCGCTCGGACTCCTTGATTTCGATACTGTCGTAGAGATTGACGGGATAGAAAACCGTTTCCAGGTCGTGATAACCGTCGCTCCGCTTGTTGACAACATTGAGTCCGAGGTTCACCTTGGCGCATACTTGAATTTTCATACTTAATATGTTTACTGAATTGCAAATCTTATTAGTTTTGTTGCAGCATACATGTCTGCAGCGTCTTGATAATATTCCGTTGAGCCACTTCTTTTTGCAAGGCCTCTTCAAGAGGAGTGCCGGGAGGGTTGATGCATTCCACTCTTTCGAAACCAGCCCGAAGCAGGGCATCACGGTCGTTTACACGTCCCGCAATCAGATATACGGGGATTGTGCCCGATTGCTCAAGAATGCCCATGGGCAGTTTTCCCATCAGCGTCTGGCGGTCGGCTGAACCTTCGCCTGTGACAATGAAGTCGGCATCTTTGGCAATAATGCTGAATCCTACGGTATCTAGCAGCAGATGAATGCCCGACTTGTAGTCAGCGTCCATGTACTGCATGAAGGCATAGCCTAATCCTCCTGCCGCCCCTGCACCTGGATTCTGCGAGCGGTCGAATCCGAAATGTCTCGCAGAGATTTCTGCAAACTTCCTTGCACGCTCGTCAAGCTGTGACACCATTTCCGGCGTGGCTCCTTTCTGGGGCGCAAAAACATGGGCGGCTCCCTGCATGCCGCAAAGCGGGTTGTTTACATCGGAGGCGATGGTGAACCGCACGCCCCTCAGTTCCTCCACATCATCCCATATACCTAAAGATTTCCCTGCGGGATTGCCGGGATGGCGTGCAAAGCTGTCGATGAGTGCCCTTAGCATTCCTATCCCGGCATCGCTTGTTGCGCTTCCGCCCAGTCCAACGATTACATGCTCTGCTCCCCGCCGAACGGCATCGGCAACCAGCTGGCCTGTTCCGTAGCTCGTCGCAACCATAGGATTCCTTTCTTCCTTGGTCAGCAAAGTCAGTCCGCTGGCCTGTGAAATTTCAATCACAGCGGTTTCTCCTTTCAGCAGATAGCGGGCCGCAATAGGTCTCATCAGCGGGTCTTTAACCGCCAGTTCTACCAGCTTTCCGCCGATGGCAGCATGGAATGCATCGATGAATCCTTCGCCGCCATCACTTACGGGAATCTCAATGATTTCGGCGTCAGGGACTATGCTTCTGATACCTTCGGCAGCTGCCTGGTTTGCCTCTACGGAAGTCAGACAGCCTTTAAAAGAATCTATGGCGAGGATAACTTTCATGACTACAACGGATAATCAGCAGTTGTTATTTCTATTCTTAATCAGGCAGTTGCTTAACCGGGAACGTGAAGTAGGTGTCGGGGTAGGGCTCATTGCGGAGCGTAAAGTGCCACCATTCTGTATCGAGTGGCTTAAAGCCTTGGGCAAGCATAGCCCGACGCAGAATCATGCGGTTCTTGAACTGTTCGGCTGTGATGCTCCGTCCGTCGGGACTCTTATGATTGTCGCCGGTATATTCGCCGGTTTCAGGATTTCCGCAGAAGTCGGGATGACTTTCAGGACCGAACCAGTCGAAAGTTCCACCCATATCGAGTTCCTTTTCCGTGGCCATGTCGAATAAGGTAAGGTCGACGGTAGAACCACGCGAATGACCGCTCTTAGCCATGATATACTCTTGCTCGAAGAGCACGCTCTTGTCGAGATCGGGGTAGAAATAAGGTTTCATTTTCGTGTCTGATGTGTCGGCTGCCCAGCGCACAAAGTGGTCGACGCCTTTTTGCGGACGGTAGGCATCATATATTTTCAGACGGTAGCCTTGCTTCTTCACATCGTCGCTTACTGCCCTCAGGGCCTTGGCAGCCTCTTTGGTCAGCAGGGCAACGGGCTGTTCATACCCGTCGACGCGATTCCCCACGAAATTGTAAGTGCCATAGTAGCGAATTTCCAGAATGGCATCGGGAACGGCATCGGTCAGCGTGACAAACCGGCTGTCGTCGTCTGGTTGGACTAGTGCCGCAGGATTGTCTTTGCCGTTTTCATTGCATCTCACGACACAGGCATAGCAGAATACGGCAAGGATTGCTGCAAGCAGCCAAAGATTCTTATGTTTCATATTCTCGTGCTTAAAGATTAACTGCAAGGTTGATTCATGCTGCAAAAGTACCAAAAAGTTTTCAAACTAGCAAATAACTTCAAATAGATTGGTGCAGAGGCTTTGCACCATTAGTGCCAATAGGCTGCACCAAGAGTGCAACCTTTTTGCACTTCTCTGAAATCATATCACGTGCGCGCGTATGCGTATATAATTAAGGTGGCGTTCGGACAATGGCTGTATATCATTAAAAAAGTCCACTATTGCTAGTGGACCTAATATCGATTGCGTGATACTGTTTTTAGATGATGTACTGGTCGCTGATGCTCTTGTTCTCAAGCACGCGGCGAATGGTTTCGGCAAACATGTCGGCCACGCAAAGCTGCTTCACTTTCGAGCAATTGCTGCGGTAGGGGATAGAGTTGGTGAAAACAATTTCCTCGAGGGCAGACTCTTCTACACGCTGAGTTGCCGGACCGCTCATGACGCAATGGCTGGCACAGGCTCGCACACTCTTGGCTCCGGCAGCCTTCATAATGTCTGCTGCCTTCGAAATGGTTCCTGCGGTATCCACCATATCGTCGACAATCACCACATTCTTGTCCTTCACGTCGCCAATAATCTGCATCGATTCCACCACATTGGCTCTTGCGCGTGTCTTGTTGCAAAGCACAAGGGGGCAGCCCAGATACTTGGCGAAAGTGTTGGCACGCTTTGAACCGCCCACGTCGGGTGAGGCAATCACCAGGTTATCGAGGTGCAGGCTCTGCAGGTATGGCAGGATGACGCCCGAGGCATAGAGGTGATCTACGGGAACATCAAAGAATCCCTGTATCTGGTCGGCATGCAGGTCCATGGTGATCAGACGGTCGATACCAGCGGCACTGAGCAGGTCGGCCACAAGTTTTGCACCGATGCTCACACGCGGCTTGTCCTTCCGGTCCTGTCGAGCCCATCCGAAATACGGGATGACAGCGTTGATGCTCTTTGCCGAGGCACGCTTGGCGGCATCAATCATAAGCAGCAGCTCCATCAGATTGTCTGAGTTGGGGAAGGTGCTTTGCACGAGAAAGACGTCTCTTCCGCGGATGCTTTCTTCGTAGGAAACTGCAAATTCTCCGTCAGAGAATTTCGTTATGACCAGATTGCCAAGGGGGCAACCGAGGCTTTTGCAGATTTTCTCAGATAAGTACTTTGTGCAAGTGCCTGAGAACACCATAAATGAATTTGGGTCAATCATTGGGTGATATTGTTTGTTTTGAGTTTATCCTATTGCTTTCCTGATTTTCAGGAAGTGATTGATTAGTTCACCATAGTCGCGCTCGTTGTGGATGTCGAAGCGGTTCCAAAGGTCGCCGCAGATTACCACGCCTCCGAAACCGAGGTCCTTGGCCATCCGTATGTTGTCGAGATTCATGCCGCCCAGTGCATAGACGTGGCGGTCGATCAGTCCCTTTCGCGATGCCTCGTTGAGTTCTGCCTGCGTGAAGCATGCTTTCTTGTCGGGCTCGCTCTGGCTGTCGTGAATATATTTCAGCAGTACGTATTCCGATTTCTTCTTTGCTTCCTTCAGTTTGTCGAGTTCAGTACATGTGCGTGAAAAGCGTCCGCGATAGCCGTCGGGTAGGGGACCGTCGGGCGAATCGATGTGAATGCCCTTCAGGTTGTATTCTCCCTTCAGGTAGTAATGATCGTGAACGACAATCTTGTTGTAGTAGCATTCGGGTAGCAATGACAGCAGCCGTTCGGCGTAAAGGGGAGACGAATTGGGCTTGTACAGATGCAGGTAGTCCACTCCTTCATCTAAGAGGTCTGCCAGTATCTTGTCTTCCTCCACAAAAAATGTGGGTTTTGTCATTACAACGAGTTTCATAATTCGTTTGTTTCGCTTTTTCCGATGCAAAATTATGAAAATATTCGGTAATAAGCAATATTGAACATATAAAATTTGTAAAGAACAAACAACTTCTTGCTTTATCTTAATTTCTATTGCGAGTGATTTCGGGCGAAACAATATCGTTCAGAATTTGTGCCTTTCGATAATTTACTTTATCTTTGCAGTCATGAAAGTAGATTTGAATACATTCGAGGGAATAGGGCGGCCGATGTATGTGATGGAAGAATCACGGCTGCGCAACAACCTGGGGCTTATTGCCCGGGTGGCCAAAGAGGCCGACGTGGAAATCATTCTTGCCTTCAAGGCCTTTGCCCTGTGGAAGACATTCCCCATTTTCAGGGAATACATCAGCGCCACAACGGCCAGCTCGCTCTCAGAGGCCCGTCTTGCAAAAGAGGAGTTCGGCGCTCCTGCCCATACCTTTTCGCCAGCCTATACCGACGACGAGATAGACGAAATCGTGGGCTGTTCAAGTCATATCACATTCAATTCGCTCTCGCAATACGCGCGTTATTATAATAAGGTGAAAGTAAAGGCCAGCATCGGAATCCGTATCAATCCCGAATATTCAGAGGTAGGTACCGACCTCTACAATCCATGTGCGCCGGGCACGAGGTTCGGAGTTAATGCCGAAGCCATGCCCGCCCAGCTGCCCGAAGGCATCGAGGGCTTCCATTGCCATTGTCATTGCGAAAGCGGAGCCGATGTGCTAGAGCGCACTTTGGTGCATATCGAGGGCAAATTCTCGAAATGGTTCCCGCAACTGAAATGGCTGAACCTGGGCGGCGGCCATCTGATGACGCGCAAAGACTACGATGTAAAATTGCTCATCAGCATCCTGCGGGGTTTGCACGAGCGCTATCCTTGGCTGAAAATCATTCTCGAACCTGGCAGCGCCTTCGCCTGGGAGACGGGACCATTGGTCAGTCAGGTGGCAGATATCGTTGAAGACCACGGCATCCGCACGGCCATTCTCAACGTCAGCTTTACGTGCCACATGCCCGATTGCCTGGAGATGCCTTATCATCCTGCCGTTCGCGGAGCGGAAACCATCGAGGAAACGGTTCCTGAAGCGAATATTCCGCATCTCTATCGGCTCGGTGGCAACAGTTGTCTGAGCGGCGACTTCATGGGCCTGTGGAAATTTGACCATGAGCTGCAAGTGGGCGAAAACGTCATCTTCGAAGACATGATTCACTATACCACGGTGAAAACCAACATGTTCAACGGTATCTCGCATCCGGCCATTGCCTTAGCCCGACCAGACGGCACTTTGGTAATGCTCCGGGAGTATAATTACGAAGACTACAAAAACAGAATGGATTAAAAAAAACTTCCAAAAAGTTTTGGCGGTTTCAAAAATTGTATGTACCTTTGCAACCGCATTTAGAGAAATGCACTTCACTTGGTTGAAGTTTAATGCGGAAATAGCTCAGTTGGTAGAGCACAACCTTGCCAAGGTTGGGGTCGCGGGTCCGAGTCCCGTTTTCCGCTCACATTCTGTAACAGGCGAAGAGCATGCGAGGGCTTGCTTGGAGATTATGCCCAGGTGGCGGAATTGGTAGACGCGCACGTTTCAGGTGCGTGTGCAGCGATGCGTGCAGGTTCGAGTCCTGTTCTGGGCACCATTTTAGAACGCCTTCACAAAGGCTTCGCTCGGTTACAGAATTAGTTTTTGTTGGAGAGGTGGCGGAATTGGTAGACGCGCTACTTTGAGGGGGTAGTGTCAATTGCGACGTGGGAGTTCGAGTCTCCTCCTCTTCACATAAACGGTTTTTTCTTTGATATCGCATTTACGATATAAATTGTTCTTGCGGAAATAGCTCAGTTGGTAGAGCACAACCTTGCCAAGGTTGGGGTCGCGGGTCCGAGTCCCGTTTTCCGCTCTTTTTAGGATAAGAAAAATACAAATCTACAATGAATCTATACTTAAGATATTTTGACAAAGAGACACTCGTGTACAGTGTCGAAGAAGCTATTGATTTCCTGGCATCTATCTCTGAAATCGGAATGAACCCCGATCTCGAGACCGACATACGCGATTACTACCACAGCGACGTATTCTATCCCAAGCGCTACAAAGTGCGTCCGCGCGTCTATTTCATTATTATAAAGACTGAAGCAAACACTATGCAGGACTTCAAGGAAAAGAAGGCCCTGCGTCCCGTTGACCATACACAGAAGGAAATGGCTGCACCTGTGCTGGCCCGACTCACACAAGAACGCGAGGGATGGTATGAGACGCAGCTCGACTTCAAGCGCGTGGTGATGATTCCCGCAACAGGCAAGCACGAATACCGCGACACCCATTTCGAGGCTAACGTGAAGGCCATGTCGGGACTCGATGCCTACAACCGCGTGGTTGACCATCTGCGCAGCCGGGTCGATGGCCGCAGTCAGTTCCCCTCGGCAAAGGGCAAGAATTTCAAGTTCAGATATCTCGGAATGTGGAAATAATACTAATGCTATGAACAAGGTAATGCTTATTGGAAACGTAGGGCAGGAACCCGACGTTCGCTATTTCGAACAAGATCAGGCCGTGGCACAGGTTCGTCTGGCTACCACCGAGCGCGGCTATACATTGCAGAACGGCACCCAGGTGCCCGAACATACTGATTGGCACACACTGGTGTTCTATCGCCAGCTGGCCAAGGTTGTGGAGCGCTATGTGCATAAGGGCGACAAGCTCTATGTGGAGGGCCGCCTCCGCTATCGTGTGTACGACACCCAGAAGGGTGAACGCCGCTATGTAACCGAGATTTATGTCGACAACATGGAGATGCTCTCTCCGAAGCCACAGACAGGCACCATCACACCCGAAACGGCAGCAGAGCCGCAGCCGTCTGACAATAACACGCCGTTCTGATGGACTTTTCCTATTTTTTGCATACACTACAGGAGGTACATTTCAATGAACCTACTATGGGCGTGATAATAGCAGCCGCACTGGCTGCTATACTTCTTATATTATCAGGATTCGCCAGCGGTAGCGAGATTGCTTTCTTCAGCCTGTCGCCGCAAGACCTCAGCGAACTCGACCCCGACAAGAATCCCACCGACGAGAAAATACAGATGTTGCGCCAGGACAGCGAGCGAACGCTGGCTACCATTCTCATTACCAACAACTTCGTCAACGTGACCATCATCATGCTCTGTAACTTCGTGTTCGGCAGGGTGGTGGACTTCGGAGGTGCCGTATGGCTCCAGATACTTTGCATCACGGTGCTGCTCACCTTCTTGCTGCTCCTCTTCGGCGAGATCATGCCCAAGATTTTTGCCCGTCAGAATCCGCTTGCCTTCTGTCGGCGCATTACCGGACCGCTGCTGCTCATGCGTAAACTTTTCTGGCCCATCGAGACCGTACTGCTGCATAGCGGCATACTGGCCGAGAAAGTGGTGAAGCAAGACAGCCGCGTGCTCAGCGTGGACGACTTGGAGCAGGCGCTCGAACTGACCGACAAGAACGAAATCAAGGAAGAAGAAAGCATGCTGCAGGGCATCATCCGCTTCGGTGACGAGACAGCCAAGGAGGTGATGACCAGCCGGCAGGATGTTGTTGACCTGGACATCAAGAGCAGTTTCCAGGATGTGCTCAATTGTATCGTGGAAAACAACTACAGCCGAATACCCGTCTATCAGGACAATTCCGACAACATCCGCGGCGTGCTCTACATCAAGGACCTGCTGCCACATCTCTCCAAACCAGCCAACTTCCGCTGGCAGAGCCTCATCCGTCCGCCGTACTTCGTTCCCGAGACAAAGAAAATTGACGATCTGCTGCGCGAGTTCCAGGACAACAAGGTTCACATCGCCATTGTGGTGGATGAGTTCGGAGGAACCAGCGGAATTGTAACGCTAGAAGACATTTTGGAGGAAATAGTGGGCGAAATCAACGACGAATACGACGAGGAAGAGCGCAACTATACCAAGCTGAACCAAAACACCTATGTGTTTGAAGGCAAGACGCTGCTCACCGATTTCTGCAAGATACTCGGAATCAGCGACGAAGAATTCGAGGAAGTAGAGGGCGATGCCGACACACTGGCCGGTCTGCTGCTCGAACTGAAAGGCGATTTCCCGGTCGTTCACGAGAAGTTCTACTACAAGAACTATCAGTTCGAAATCCTTGAAATCGAGGGCCGTAGGATAGCCAAAGTGAAGGTAATTGTCAAGGAAACGGAAAAAATGTAATATTTTTAGTCGATTTTGTACGATTTTTCTTGGAAGTATCAAAAATATGCAGTACTTTTGCACAACAGAAATAAGACATTTAATAAGGATTAGTTTTTTTTAGTGGTTAATTTAGTTTTAGTAAGTATGTGAAAGAGCCTTGTTGCGAAACAGGGCTCTTTTATCGTATATACGCTGAACTGGATACAAATGGGGTTCCGTTTTTGTTAACCTATCCTTGTTCATCATATCGACATTTTGATACTTTGTGACATTTGACTTTGTGACATTAAGCACCTTCCGACTATTTGGGAGGGTAGTTTAGGCTCTAAGAGGTAATAATAAGGTATTATTATATTATATATTATTTATATTATTATATATATATTAACATATAATACCGACTATTTTACCCCTTGACCACTATCTGCACTATGGAACCACCTTAATGTCACAACGTCACATGTCACAAATTCCAATTTTTGCTTTTTCCCTACGCTGGCAGGGCGGTTTTGCAAGTAAAGTCTGATTGCAGTCCAATTAAAGTCTAAACGAGATGCAATTAAAGTCTGCTTGCAATCCAATTAAAGTCTGGAAGGAGTGCTTCCAAAGGGCGGAACGATTGCATCCAATGGGCGGATAGTTTGTTTCCAATAGATGGAAGGAATGCTTCTGATGGATGGAGACGGTGAACGATTCGGTACCCCCCATTTTTGCTTCGCCGTTCTGCAATAGTTAGGATTGCTGACCGGAGGGGTTCTTCTTTTGGCTTTTCGGCTGCTGGCCTTTGCCCTCCTTGCGGTTTCTGCGCCTTCCATGACCACCCTGACGTCCCTGTTTCCCGTGTCGGCTGTTGCGGCCTCGTTGTCCGCCTCGGCTGCGCTGACGGTTGCCATTGCGGCGGATGGGCACGTATTCGGGACTCTCGCCCAGACCTTCGGGCAGGGGTATCTTCTCGATGGTTTTCTCGAGGAACTTCTCGATGTCCATGAAGTCGGCAATTTCACGGCCACGCACCAGGGTGATAGCTTCGCCGTCGCGGTCGGCACGGGCTGTGCGGCCTATGCGATGCACATAGTCTTCGGCATCGTGTGGAACATCGAAGTTGATGACCAGCGAAATGTCGTCGATGTCGATACCACGTGCCACGATATCAGTAGCCACCAGCACGTCAATCTGTCCGCTCTTGAACTGGTACATCACTTCGTCGCGCTCGGCCTGGGTGAGGTCTGAGTGCATGGCCCGGCAGCTGACCTTCATGCGGAGAAGGTCGTGATAGAGGTCTTTCACTTTCAGCTTGGAACTTGAGAAGACTATCACGCGCTTCATCTCGCGTGTCTTGAACAGATGCCGCATGATGCCCATCTTCTGGTTCTCGTGGCATACGTAGGCCATCTGGTGGATGCGCTCTGCGGGCTTGCTCACGGCCAGCTTGATGGTGACGGGGTCTTTGAGCAGGGTGTTGGCCAGCTGCTCTATCTTGTCGGGCATGGTGGCAGAGAACATGATGGTCTGGCACGACGGGGGCAGGTGCTTGGCAATGGATAGGATATCCTCAGAGAATCCCATGTCGAGCATGCGGTCGGCCTCGTCGAGCACGAAGAAACTTACGTGGCTGAGGTCTACATTGCCCATCGTCATGTGGCTGATGAAGCGCCCCGGGGTGGCTATAATCACGTCGGCACCCATCTTCAGCGCCTGGAATTCCTTGTCGTATCGGTTGCCGTCGTTGCCGCCGTAGATGGCTACGCTGCTCACCTCGGGCATATAGTAGGCGAATCCCTGCATGGCCTGGTCAATCTGCTGGGCCAGTTCGCGTGTGGGACTCATGATGACGCAATTGATTTTGTCTTTTGGGAAACCGCCATCGTCGAGCATACTGAGTATAGGAAGCAGGTAGGCGGCGGTCTTTCCGGTTCCTGTCTGAGCTACGCCGAGCACATCTCGCCCCTTCAGAATTTCGGGTATGCATTGTTCCTGCACTGGTGTACAGGTGGTGA
>JAEEGK010005314.1_pt1 | contig 31152 bp, 32 predicted proteins | sample 8958771 | NCBI WGS metagenome assembly JAEEGK01 (sample SAMN16246547, study PRJNA631951) | gut metagenome | biome: gut microbiome; feature: rumen; material: SC-attached | host: Bos | place: Iran: Karaj | collected 2018-10
ACCCAATGTGGGTATACTATCATCCAATCACGACCTATACAACCGTGATTCGGCAAACAATAAACCCATCAAGATTGGCGACTATTGCTGGCTGGGAATGAATACTTTAGTGATGGCTGGAGTTGAGCTTGGACCTTCTACGATTGTGGGGGGGGGGTAGTGTTGTAACAAAGTCATTCCCAGAAGGTTACTGTGTTATTGCTGGTAATCCGGCTAAAGTGATAAAGTATTTAGAGAAAGACAAAGTACACCTACCAGAACATAGAACTCGCTTTTATGGCTATATTCCAGAAGCAAAATTCAAACAATTGAAAAGTAAATATATTGATGTATGAATAATTGTATAGTTAATGTTTTCCGTCATATCAAATATATATTTAGGGTGAGGAAAATGATGAGACCGTATGATAGGTACGTTGAGAGGAATCTTGCTACAGGTGTTCCCATTACACAGGAAAAACAACGAACGGCAATATTGATACAATCTCATATATTAGAAAAGGGGCTTTCATTATCTGATGTTAAGCCTTGGTTTGGTCAGCCAAAAATAAAAGCCTTGATTATAGGTGTAAAAAACTATTATAAACAATATGGTGACAAGAAGTTATTATACTGGGTTGTTTCCATGTTACAAGCGTATATTGATTTCAATGCTCCCAACAAAAGTGCTCCCACCAAGATTATCGAGCAGTTTGAGGATTTGAAATCATTATTGGGAGACTTCAAGGATGAGTCGCTGACGGGCGGTTATGTTGAGGTTAACAGAGAAGAAAGCCTACAAAGTGTTTTTGACTATGAGAAATTCGCGTCGTCAAGGCATAGCGTTCGTTCTTTCACCGGGGAGCCGATTGATGTTCAATTGATACATAATGCGCTAAAAATAGCGGAGTCAACCCCCTCCGCCTGCAATCGCCAACCTTGGTACAATTATGTAGTAACAGACAAGAAGTGCATTGAAGATATTCTTTCCATTCAGCGAGGATCACGACAATTCAAGGATCAAGTTTCTGCGCTTATTATTACGTCATCATCTGCTCATTTCTTTGGGAATGACGAATACAATCAGATGTATTTTAACACGGGCTTATATGCTATGAATTTGTTGTTTGCTCTCCATTCCAATGGGTTGGGAACAATCCCGCTTAACATGGGAATAAGTATGGAAGATCTTAATAGAATAAAGGCATTATGCGATATGCCTGAAGCTCAATTACCCATATCCTTGATTGCAATAGGTGTCCTTCCTGAACACTACAAGTATGCAAAATCTGCGAGATTTAGTTATAAAGATTATACCAAATTCGTCTAATTAATGAAAAAAATAGGCATTCTTACTTTTCACAGAAGTATCAACTATGGCGCTTTTATGCAATCGTATTCGTTGGCACAGCAGTTGATAAAGCGCTATGGCGATATTGTAGAGGTAATTGATTTTGAGAAGGCGTCCAAGCATAATTCTTACCACGCTAAGCAGAATTTATTTCAGATTCTGCTTTATGGTCGGGGAAATGTAATAATGCGTCGTAGATTTCAAGAGGACCTGAGATTATTGCCTCTTTCCGATAAAACGCTCATTACAGACAACTACGATGAAGTACTTCGTTATATCAACGGTCGATATGATATTGTTATTGTTGGAAGTGATGCCGTATGGGCATATAACAAGGGACTTGGACTTGAGAATCCATATTGGCTATTCGGGGAGAAATTGCAGTGCGAGAAATTCAGCTATGCCGCTTCTGCGTATAGTTTGGACCAATCGACGATGTCTGAAGAGGAAAAGCATTATATCGGAAGTTGCCTTAAATCATTCTCTTACATCGGTGTTCGAGATCAGGAAACAGAGAATCTAGTAAAGATGTGTTTGCCGGGAGCTACGGTTTATCGAAATTGTGATCCAACTGTGCTCTTAGATAAGCCGAATGTAAACCAGGCAAAAGCTATTATGGAGAGGTTTCATTTCGATCCGAAGAAAAGAATTGTTTCAATAATGATGGCTCGCTATGAGCCCATAATATATGATGTTATACGAAAACTTGGGCGAAAAGATTACCAATATATATCTCTCTATTTAAGAATGGGTGCATGGGAGAGATTTGTACCCCACTCCCCACGATACCTTTACAACCTTTCACCATATGAATGGTATTCTTTATATCAGAATGTATATATGAATTTTACCTCATTTTTCCATGGAACGCTATTAGCCTTAAAAAGTAATGTTCCAACATTATCTTTCGATACTACACAAATCGGTGACGGGTATGTTACAAAGATTCAACAGCTTTTAGTGGACTTTTCTTTGTCGGATTTTTTTAACAGTTATCAAAAAGGTATTATAAAAGAACAGATTATGGACCAGGTAGAAATGGTCCTGAATAAACACGAAGAAATCTCGGCTCTTATTGAACAGTCGATGCATGAAGAAGCAAAAAAAGCAAATTCTTTTTTTGAGAGATTAGACAAAGCAATGTGATTAAACTATTAGAGAATAAAATGGAAAGGACTAATAGCAGGTCAATTTTTTTGTTTCTTATTTCGCCTATACTTGGTTTAGTTGAGGCATTTCGGGACTTAAAAAGCAAACAATCCCGTCAGGTGTTATTTGGCTTTTGTCTATGCTTCGGGATTTGCTTTAGTGTAGGTATTGAGCGCTTTGAGGGAAGTTCCGATGGTATCTCGATGAGGCAGGAATTTGAAGAAGCCAAAAATCTTACAACAGATCAATATATATCATATCTGTCAGATTATTTTGAATTTGACAGAGGAGCTCAGGATATTTATATTGTTTCAGTTGCATTTTTTGTTGGTAAATTTACAGAGAATTATCATTTTTTCTTCTTGTTTTTAGCGTTTGTATTTGCCTTTTTTCAGCTAAAGTGTTTGCGCTACTTTGTTAAGGAGAAGAATTATAATAACTCAATAATCTGTGTAATACTAGTGTGTCTCTTTCTATGGAATAACATTTACAATATTAATGGTGCTAGGTTTTGGACAGCAGCGTGGATTGGACTGTTTTGTCTTTTCAAGGTTCTCTATGATAAGAAACCACTGTACATATTAGTTTCTGCTAGTACTTTATTAGTTCATGCTTCTTTTGCAGTTTTCCCCGCTGTATTATTATTGGCATATCTTCTTAAAGGAGGAGATAAATCACTGCTTGTCATGTTTATTGCTAGCTGGGTCTTTTCTATTTTTGCTGAGGATTATAAAATACCATTTTTGGGTAATATGGCATTACCTTTTTTGATTGGGAAAAAAGTTGAGTATTATACGGATAGCAATTATATAGAATCTTTATCTAATGCATCATTTGGCTCAGGCTTTTATTGGGTTCAAATATTATTCCGTTCAATTGCCAGACATTACATTGACTTATTAATACTGTTGGTCGCGTTAAATAAAAAGCATATCTTCGATAAACGTACAGGTGCGATTATTGGCGGGATGATAGTTTTTGCGACATTATCCAATTTTGGAATGATAGTTCCTACTTTTGGTGGCCGATTCTTTGCAATGAATTATGCTCTTGTGGCATATTCATTCCTTGTGACATTCGGTGATAAAAAATTTAAGACGCTGGTTTATCTACTGCCTTTAGTTTGGTTTATGAATTTGTTTTATCTTGCGAAAGACATTATTGCCGTCCTCGACTTTGGTTTTCTGCTTAGTCCAATTATTTCATTTGTCAGATTTGCCATTTTATGAGAATAGTTATTCTTTCAGGTACGATGTTTCCTCATATTTCTGCCCGTTCATTTAGAACGACAGAATTAGCAAAGGGATTTGCTAAAATGGGTCACGATGTATCTCTTTATACTATTCTGGGAAAGTATGATTATTCGCAGATGGAAAAAGAGTTTCCCAATCTCCATATCAAGTCAATGGGGCAATCTCATTTCGGGAACATCGATAGTGATGGGGTGTTGAAAAAAAACTTCGTTCAACGGGCACTGACACGCCTTCTGTATAATGTGGTTGATTACCCCAGATGTGAGTATGTGTTTAAAGCTTACAATGTTCTGAAAAGAGAGAGTGAGTTTGATCTTCTAATAACGATAGCACATCCATTTGGCGTTCATTGGGGGGCTGCATTCTATAAGAAAAGGCATCCGGGCAAGTTCAAGAAGTGGATTTCTGATTGCGGTGATCCTTTTATGGGGGATCCCGACGTGAAAAGGTGGCGGCTGATACAAGAGCCTTTAGAGCGCTTCTGGTGTAAACAGACTGACTTGATTGCAATCCCAGTAGAAAATGGAAAATCCGGATACTATAAGGAATACAGAAATAAAATTGTCGTCATTCCTCAAGGTATCGACTTCGACTCTGTGGTGATTGATTCTTATACAGGCAATGATGTCCCAACGTTCTTGTACTCAGGGGCTGTATACCCAGGGATGCGTGATCCGCGAGAGTTTTTGGAATATTTATCGCAGAAAGATATACCGTTTCGGTTCTATGTGTATGCCCCTTCAGATACCATCTTCGAGGATTTCAAGGGCGTTTTAGGTGACCGTCTAATAATAAATCGTTATATTCCGAGACAAGACCTGATACGGGTGATGAGTAAAGTTGATTTCCTCGTGAATATTAACAATGAGTCTTCGGTCCAGACACCGAGCAAACTCATTGACTATAGCTTGTCAAAGAGACCTATCCTCAACATCTCGACTCACTTCTCAGGGCAAGAACGCACTTCTTTAGATGCTTTCTTAAAAGGGGATTATTCTACTCAATATATTGTGCCTAACCTGGAACAATATGATGCAAAAAATGTGAGCAAAAAATTCATAGAAGCTTATGACAGTATCAAATAGCGTTATCGTTTTCGGGGGGAATCATCATAATACACTGGGAGTGATTCGTTCGTTAGGCCAAAAAGGATTATCCACGATATTACTTTTGGTAGATGACGATGACAGGGTGAGTTATGTTAGCAAGTCTAAATACATTGCTAAGGTTCATAAATATGCTTCGTATGAGAGTGGTGTACAGTATCTAGAAGATTTGGCTCCATCCCTTAAAGAAAAAAAAGTTGTTATTTGCTGCTCCGATGGTGCGGCAAGTGCAGTGGATATGCATTACGACGTTTTAGCACATTCGTTCTATGTACCTAATTGTGCTAAGCAGGGTGAGATTTCGAGATTGATGTCTAAGGAAGTTTTAGCTGATGAAGCAAAGAATGCTGGGTTAGCTGTTCCGCAAACGTGGTTGTCGGAGAATGGAGTGATACCTGACGGTGTAACCTTTCCTTGTATTCTAAAGCCGCTGTATAGTAAAGATGGCAGTAAAGAGGACATCAGTGTATGCCGAAACCTTGAGGAATTAAAATATTACTTTCAAAACAAACATTGCAGTCGGCTACAAATCCAAGCATTCATCGAAAAGGATTTTGAGTATCAATTGATAGGCTGCTCGATTAAGGGTGGAGAGCAAGTGATTATTCCGGGTGTGTCCAAAGTCATAAGACCTTCAAAAACTTCAAATACCGGATTCCTGCTTTATGATAGCTTGGATGGTTCGTATCCCATCCCGCAAGTCAAAGATATGCTTTCGAAGATGAATTATTCCGGATTGTTTAGTGCTGAGTTTTTGAGGGACAAAGAAGGGAGCGATTTTTTTTTGGAGGTCAATTTTAGAAATGATGGAAATGCTATAGCTGTAACCGCAGCTGGTGTTAACCTGCCGTTTTTGTGGTTCCAATCATCTTTGAACGACAGTCCAATAGATACTTCATCCTTGAAAATCCAACCCGTTTATGTTATGCCTGAATACGATGATTTAGTTCACGTCTTGCATCATACCATTAGTCTTAAGACTTGGATAAAGGATATGAGACGTTCGGATTGTTATATGGAATATGATAAAGCCGACAAAAAGCCATTTTATTATCGAACAAAAGATATGGTGTCGGTTCTTCTAAAGAAGGTTTTCAGAAGATGATCAAGCAAATTAAAGAAAAACTCCTGCATTATTCCTGGGACTTGGCCTACGGCCATTACTCGGAGTCAATGCTTAAGAATGGGCTTGCTGCAAGCGATTATCACATTGTTGGCAACCCCTATAAGAACAAGTGGTTCGCCGACCCCTTTATCTATAAAGAAAGTCCCGACCAACTGGAACTCTTTGTCGAAGAGTTTGATTATTCCATAGGCCGCGGGCGTATCGGCCATCTTGTTATCTCCAAAAAGAGCCGCAAGATAGTAAAGCTTTCCATCATTCTGGAGAGGAATACGCACCTCTCTTTTCCTGCTATTTACAGGGTGGGAAATGAAGTATATGTACATCCTGAAAATTCTGCATCAGGAAAGAGTTATATGTACCGGTACGACGAAACGCTCGACCGACTTGTGGAGCCGGTGGAAGTCTTGGACGAGCCAGTGACGGATGCTATTATCAGAGAGGAAGGTGGACACTTCACGATGTGTGCGACAAAGGTGCCTGTGCCCAATGGGAAAGAGCTTTTTGTATATCAGGCAGATTCCCTGTTCGGTCCATACCGGTTCAAGGAGAAGATTGCCTTTGACAAGGCGTATGCCCGTATGGCTGGTGCGATGATAGTGACAGGTTCGGGCGAGGTGATACGTCCTGCACAGGACTGTGACGGCGGTGACTATGGGCAGGCTGTCCACTTTATGTCTGAAGACAGAGTCATTGTATCGCTTACGCCTCCAATGAAAAGGTATGCCGGCATCCATACTTTTAACACGCTTGGGGATACGTTTATCGTAGATTTGAAGCGATATGACTATCCGTGGCTGTACCGAATGAAAACACGTCTGAAATAATGAGAATTCTACAGATAATACCTACTCTGGGAACCGGAGGGGCAGAGCATTTCGTGTTTGAGCTGTCAAATGAATTGTGTCGGCAGGGGCACACCGTAGAGTTATTGACCTTGTTCGAAATTGCGGAAGACAATCCTATGCGGTTAAGATTGGACAAGTCCATTAAAGTGACATCGCTAAAGAAAAAACAGGGCTTAGATCCTCGAGTCTTCTATTCCGTGTGGCAATTTATCCATAGGTGTAAGTTCAACGTTGTCCACGGTCACGTGGGGGCTATTAAGTATATGTTGTTTGCATCCCTGTTATGCAGGAATGTGAGGTTTGTTGCAACCATCCATTCCGAAGCACGTCGAGAGGCTGGCAAGAGTATCGACAAGTGGGCAAGACAGCTGATGTTCGGTCTGAAACGATGTGTCCCTATCACAATCTCAGAAGAATCGGAAAAATCTTTCGAGGATTTCTATGGCAGAAAAGGCAGAATGATTCCCAATGGGGTAGGTCCTTATACTCAGGAGAAGTTCATTCAGTTGAGAGATAACGAGAACCAGATTGTGTTCCTTCATCCTGCCAGTTGCCAACGGGTCAAGAATCAAGAATTGCTACTGAAAGGATTCAACAGGCTTCTGGATGAAGGTGTTGACGCCAAATTGGTTTGGGTGGGAAGCAACGAGACCTTTATTGATTTGTTCAGGTCTCTTGAACCGTTAATGAAACGTAACGTGTCGTATTTAGGTGTGGTGAACAATGTCCGGGACTATATGGCGGCAGCAGATGCCATTTGCCTTTCCTCTAAGATGGAAGGAATGCCTATGACTATCATCGAAGGTTTTTCAGTTGGCTGTCCTGCAATTTGCACCCCTGTAGGAGGGATTAGAAACATCATTGATGACGGAGAAAACGGACTGCTTAGTAACGATTTGACTATAGACTCATATTTCCAAAAGCTCAAGGTATTTTGCGAAATGAGCAGAGAACAACGGCTACACTTAAAGTCAAAGGCTTTAGCTAGCTATAGAAAATACTCCATTGTTGAGTGTGCAAAAAGATACGCAGAATTATATTATCGAAGATGAAAATCCTATTAGTCTCTCCTAAAGGAAATGTTTCTGGGGGTATTGCACGTTGGACTGGCCATATCCTTCAATACTATAATTCAACTGACAAAGATAAATGTCAATTAGAATTATTTGATACTGCTCGTAGTACATTTATAAATGATGATATTTCATTATTACCACGCATAAGATTAGCCTGGAAAGATTACAGATCAATTTTACATCGACTCAAAAGCAAATTAAAAAACTACAGCTACGACATACTGCATTTAACGACAAGTGCATCCTATGGCTTGTTTAAGGATTTATATATTCTTTATTATGCTAAGCGCAAAAACATCAAGACTATCATCCACTTTAGGTTTGGTCGAATACCACAACTTTATAAATCCAATAATTGGGAATGGAAATTACTTCTACACGTCTCTCGCAAGGCCAACAAGATTATTGTCATTGATAAACAATCATATTTGACCATGCAACAGGCGGGATTTAGTAATGTCTCGTTGCTTCCCAATCCTCTTGCAACAGAATTAGAACATTTAGCTGTAGGTAGTTCTTTCGAAAAAAGAATCCCAAGGACAATTTTGTTTGTTGGACACTGTATAAGGCCAAAAGGAGTGTATGAACTCGTAGAAGCTTGTTGTAATATTTCAAATATAAAGCTAAAACTTGTTGGAGCAATCAAAGAAGATGTAAAGCGGGATTTACTAACTATGTCCCGAAATGCGTCATGGCTTAAAATAGCTGGGGAACAGCCATACGAAAAAGTAATGACAGATATGCTTCAGTGTGACATATTTGTTCTCCCAACATATACCGAAGGGTTTCCTAATGTCATACTTGAAGCAATGGCTTGCGGATGTGCAATAGTAACCACTCCCGTAGGAGCTATTCCTGAAATGTTGGAAGAAGAAGATGGGAAGAAATATGGCATAATGATCTCACCAAAAAATGTTGCACAATTACAACAAGCAATCAAAACGATGTTATCCGATACTATACTAAAAGAATCCTGCAAAAGTAACGTAAAAGAACGTGTTATAACGAGATATTCCATGCCAAAAGTTTGGGAACGCCTTATGACTATTTGGTATCAATTAAGTGATATACAATGAAAATAATAAACTATTTTAAACGCAATCGAATTATAAGAGGATTATTCATAGGTTCCCATTCCCTTTTTGGGTATAGTAGAAAGAGTTTTGGGTATCTTTCAAAAGGAACATGTTTTTCTCCCCATCTAATAATAATAAATCCCAAGAACATATATATATATGCAGACACAAATATTGGACCGGCATATATCTCTGCACTAAACGCAAAGTTTATCATAAAGAAAGGATGTGCAATAGGTCCACACATCGAAGTCCATACTGGCAATCACGCACGCATCTCAGGTAAATTTGTAGGAAATATCGTAGAAAAAGATAAGCCACAAGGATATGACGAAGACATTGTCGTTGAAGAAGATGTATGGGTAGGATGCAATGTAACACTATTGGCAGGCGTGACTATCGGCAGAGGAACGACAGTTGCCGCTGGTGCTGTTGTTAACAAATCAATGCCTCCATATTGCATTTGTGGGGGAGTTCCGGCCAAGTTTATCAAGTTCTATTGGACGATTGACCAGATCCTTGAACACGAAGAGAAGTTGTATCCAGAAAAAGAAAGATATACAAGGGAACAGCTTGAGGAGTTTTTTGAGAAGTGGGGTAAATAGGAGTGAACAATAACGGAAACCTTAACGAGAACTGATGATTGAAGAGTTTGGAAATTACGCGAGCTCGTATTTCATTATGAACGTGCCTACAGAGGCCGATCTGAATATACGAGAGATGGGAGAAAGGGATTTTGCCGTTTTCTTCCACGAGTATGTCCATTTCCTTCAAGATATCACGTCCTTCTATGGATATATGGGCATCTATAGCCACGGAGAGTATATGAGGCGTGCTATAAACGACTTATATGCAATGCCTAAGAAGGTGACAATGCCGTTAGACATACAGGATAAAGGAGATTTCGTATTGCTGAACAAAAAAATAGCTAAATTCTCTTTGGGGGACAAGGGTGATTTGGAGTTTGTGGCTATTAACGATGCGATTAACGATGTTTTCATTGAACAGTTTGAGCTTACGGAAACCTTTTCGATACCAGAGTTGCATATAAAAGCAATAACGAGCCAAGGGCCAGAAGAGATTGTTGTAGGTGCGTATGCTATCCGCGAAAATATGGCCTATTTGTTAGAGAGGAAATGCACAACAGGGTATCGGACGTCGTGCGATTTCCCCTATCAAATAGTCGAAATCCTTGCAAACGCAATGTGCCCGGGTAAATTAACGGAACTGGACTTGATTGCTTTGTGCGATGTCTCGTTACAATGCTCGGTACCAGGTCACGGTTTATATCTGTTTCTTAAGGCAATTGCAGAAGGGAACGTGAAGATCAGTAAACCGGAGGATATCTATGACTTCTTCTTCGCTAAACGAACTCATTTCCTTGGTGTGGAACAGAGTACATCTCAGGCACTGATAACGGCAGCATCAATGGCGATGGAACATCTTCTGTCATATGTGAAGATTCCTACTCTAGATGCAGAGTATCAACAGTGGATATTGTATACTATATCAGCGGGGGTTGAACTGAGGGTGCTACATCCATACTTTTTCTTGGAGATGGCTCGTGGTAAGAGAGATAAAGACAATGCGGTACTGAAATACTTCGCCAAGAATATCGGGTCTCCACAAATGGTTAATGCTATAGGTAAAAGGTTTCAGTTGGCAACGGACAGACCAATTTGTAGGTTTGAGTATTTTGAGGCTGTCAAGGAGATAGAGAAGTTGTTTGAATACGGGATCAAGAGTTGCAGCTTGAAGCCTTGGTGCATGATGAGTCCCGATGGTGGGTCTGTAGATGAGCGTTGCGATAAGGCACCATGGACGCGATGTAATGATGCACAATTGTGCCCTTACGCCCTGCTCTGGAGACATTGGAAATTGGAAGATAAAGTTGTTGTATAAATACAATATGACCAACATCATCTTTGACACCAACGCTGCCCGTGATTTCGTGGAGGGGATATGGCTGGAAGAACTGGAACAATATGCTGAGCATACAGCAGAGCGGTTCAATGAAAAGGAGTTGCAACTGTTTGTGTCGCCAATCGTTATCCATGAGTTGCTTTATCACTTGGTGGACCATACGGACAGGGACTTCTCGGTGTCATTCAAGGCTGTAAAGGCTATGATGCTGGTGGTAGAAATGCAGTGTAAGGATGAGCGGCGACCGATGATGTCACCTATGGAACTGCTGATAGCCAATGAGGTGTATCATATGCATTCCGAATCGCGAGAGAAGATGTATGCTCAGCTGATGTCTATTGCGGAATATGTGGCGCATCACAGTATTGATGAGGTGCCGGACTTGCATACCATCGACGGTGGTACGGTGAAAACATATGTTGATGAGATAGAAGAGGGATTTGCAAAACAGATTCGGGAGGTGTGCGGATCGGTGGAATTTCTGGCATCTCAACTTGGACATTCTTTTGAGGAGCAACTGAACACTCCTGATACGGAGAACCTGTTGGTGACGTACTTCTCGCGGACTACGTATAATCTGCTGATGAACGAGGGCAAGCTGCCCGACTACCGCACTTTTCTGCACCAATGTGTGCCATTCACTCCAGAGAACTTTCGGAAAGAATGGGAGTTCGTTCAATTTATGCAGCGTGGTAACAGGGAGATTATCCGTCGCTATCCGGCCTTCCTGAAACTTGTGAAGGAGGTGGTGAGAAGGATTCATCAAAGCAGGAATCAGATTTCTGACGATAAACTGAAAAACTATGTGTGGGACATTGCGCTTATGTTTCACGTAAATGATCATACGGTTGACCGTGAACCATTCCGGTTCATTACTACCGACAAGACGATGTTACTGGCATCTGGTGCATTTCACGATGCCAGAAACGTGATGAACTACAAAGAGTTCAAGGTTTGGATGGATTATGGATTGTAGAAATTTGTGTCACTTCATCTTGACCCGTTTCAACCTCCTTCTTTGGAATAAGGACAAAGAAGGGGAGCCTGTAAGAACAACAAAATGGCTTGCACATCGGTTCAGGCTCTTCGAAAATTATTGTCTGCCGTCTATAGCCAATCAAACTTGCCAGGATTTCGAGTGGATAATCCTTTTCGACAGTACTACACCGGAGAAGTTCAAAAACAAAATAGATGAATATCAAAAAGAATGTCCGCAAATGGTTCCAATTTATGTGGAACCTAAAAAGGGGCGATTATTTGCGGATATTTTTAGGGAAGAAGTGGCAAAACGAGTGACCACGGAACGAGTGATTACGTCTTATCTAGATAATGATGATGCACTAAATGTGAGGTTCGTGGAAGATTTGCAGCAACGAGTGCAATCATTGCCTGATGGTACATTTATTTTCTATACTAACGGTTATCAATTCTTCACCGACCACAAGTATTTGATGAAGATACACTATCCGAGGAATCACTTTGTCAGTGTAGTAGAGAGTAGTAATCCTGCGACATTGAAGACCATTTACGGATACGGAAGCCACTACTATATCGACAAGATAAAAGATGCCAGAATCGAGTATGCAGGAAACCTGGCTATGTGGTGCGAGGTGATTCACAAGAAGAATATGGGCAACGATGCCTACTTCCTTGGTGCAAGAATGGTGAAAGACGCCGAAGTCCTAAAAAGAGACTTTGCCTTAAATGAAACAGTTAAGCATAGTATTGGGATATATATGCTTCGGTTCCTGCCAAGGTACGCAAAGACTTTCTTCCGTCGGTGCAAAATAAAGTTGAGAGGTTACAGATTTGAATAATGAAGATACTCTTTGTCTGTCAATATTTTTACCCTGAGGTGTTCCGTGGAAATGATATTGCTTTCCATTGGGCAGAGCAGGGGCATGAGGTGCATGTGGTAAGCGGCATACCCAACTATCCGCATGGAAAGTTCCATGAGGGGTATGGCCTATTCAGAAAACGCCATGAAATAGTTAATGGCGTTAAGGTGACACGTCTGCCTATATTCCCTCGTGGCAATGGCAAGATAATGCTAATGTTGAATTACATAAGCTATTTGGTTGTTGCGTGGGTGTATATGTTGTTTCATGCCATAGGTCATAAATACGACCGCGTGTTTGTGCAGCAACTATCACCTGTAACCATGTCAGCTCCCGGAGTGCTGTACAAGAGGTTAAGAAAAGTGCCACTATATACTTGGGTACTTGACTTATGGCCAGAAAGCTTGACCGCAGCTGGCGGAATAAACAACAAGTATATACTTGGTTTCTTCCGACATTATGTAAAGAGCCAATACAAGCATTCAGACAAGATACTAATTAGTTCGAAAAGCTTTACGAAGAGCATCCTCGAATATGGACCTTACTCAGATAAGATTGTTTATTACCCTCAATGGAGCGATGCCACAGGCGATGTTCAAGATGTTCAAAAGTTTAAGAGTTTAAGTTTACCAGAGTTGCCAAAAGGATTTAAGTTGATGTTTGCTGGTGCAGTAGGAGAAGCTCATGGCTTCGAGTGTACCATGCAGACGGCATTGCTTACAAAAGAGCATAAAGACATCAAGTGGATAATTGTAGGTGATGGTCGTCGTTTGGACTGGGTGCGTGGATTTGTAAAGGAAAATGGTCTAGAGGAAACGGTGCTGACGCTAGGACGCTTCCCTTCAGAAACAATGCCGTGGTTCTTCAAACAGGCTGACGTAATGCTTGTTACACTTAGCGATAACCCTTTATTCAGATTATATGCTCCAGCTAAGATTTCGTCATATATGGCTGCAGCTAAACCTATAGTGGCCGTACTAAACGGTGAAGGTGCAGAAGTCATCAAAGAGGCAGACTGCGGTTGGACTCTTCGTGCAGGAGATGCCGAAGGGTTTGCCAAACTTGCTGTTGAATTATCGCAAATGGATAAAGCCATCTTGGCAGAAAAGGGGGAGAATGCTGCTATGTATTATAATACCTACTTCGTAAAAGAAAAGTGTTTAGCACAATTGGATCGATTGATGGGAGTATCATAGTGCCCATCGTATTTAGTGAGTAAATTGAGAGTGAATAGTAATAACGAAGTTTTTGTTTCGCTAGTCAGACTTGGAATAGGAGCAGTATGCGATACGGCTTCTGCGCCCGGCAATATAGACTGGCCAGCCATACAAGTCCTTGCTAAGCAGCAAGGGCTTAGTGCTGTTGTTTTAGATGGAGTTGATATACTACGCAAAAATGATTCTTCTGTTGATTTGCCTGATAAGAAACTATTGACACAATGGATAGGAGAACTGCTGCATTATGAGAGTATCTATATGTTGCAACAGAAAGCTGCTGCTGAAATGGCTCTGTTATTCAATAGCAACGATATACGTACTTATGTGCTGAAAGGAACTATAGTGGCAGAGTGCTATCCAAGGCCGAAACACAGACTTAGCGTAGATCTAGACTGCTATTTGCTACCAAAAGAGGATAGATTTGATGCTTGGGATTTAGGAAACAATCTTATCAAAGCAAGAAAATATGAAGTCAAATATGACTTCTATAAGAATAGCACCTTTTCTTTGCCAGGATTGACGGTTGAGAATCACAAGTTCTTCACTCCATTCCGGGGCAACAAGCAATTAATGGCACTGGAAAGAGTGTTGCAGTCGCTTATATCCGCAGATAAAGGCAAGGATAAATTTGAAGGCACTTGGCTGTATAGGCCGCCTGTGATGGTTTCTGCACTGTTCCTAATAGAGCATGCATATTCTCATTTTCTGCATGAGGGACTGACATGGCGTCTCGTCTTGGACTGGATGATGTTCAGCAAGAAGCATAAAGATGAAATAGACTGGCAAGTGCTTAATGCCCATATAGATGAGTTCGGTTTCAGGATGTTTTACGACTCATTCTGCCGATTAGGGCAATACCTACTCGGAGAGTTGAGCATGGAGAACTTAGAGAATAGAGACAAGTTAATGTTAGAAGATGTATGGGCAGACCTAGACCTGCATGAAACGGTCAGAGGTATCAAGGGTAAGTTTGCATTATTTGGCAATACCTGGCGAGCAAAGTGGAAGTACAAATACTTCTCAGAGATCTCCATGCCCCACGCACTCTGGATACAAGTAAAAGGTTTCCTTTTTAATAAAAATCCTAAGTTAGGCTAAGCCACGCAGAAATAACACAGATAATACAGATTTCTCTGAATTATGAACTTGATAGAACGATTGAAAGAGTTTATGGAGGACGAGGCTCGCTCCTGTTCCATGGATTTCGGCTGCATCACGCCACTTTATGTGTATCGTATGTGGGGAGGCATGGTGCCTTTTGAGGAGATTGCATCGGGACTTAAGGAATTACGTAAACAGGGATATACGGAATAGAAAAACAGATGCAGTAAAGCCTAGAAGCATATATCTACGGGGTGAAAGAAGAATTAAGGATTAAGGGACTAAAAAGAGAAAACAGATATGAGATTCTCAGAAAGAAACGGATATGTTAAGCCAGTCGAGGCATTAAAGCGTGAGATGCTGGATGAAGAAGGCGTTGCGGCAGTCTGTACATGTTTTGATTACCTTTACAAGTGGCTGAACCATTATGATGTTGACAGACATGCTGGATATAATGATTCATACACAGATTTAGAAGAGAATATCTGGTGCTTTTTTATGAATAAGCGAAAGGATGATTTCTGGACGTTTGATGGAGGGCATATGGTGGCAGCTACTAGTTATCTTGAGTCTAAAGAGCACGAATGGTTTCATAAATTTGACTTGATAGAATATGCGATTCAATACTTGAAAAATCAGGTTAAAATAGATGTATATCTACAAAAAATTATTGATGCTTTTTTGAGATTGCTTAATAATACGTTCAAAAGGCTCAATTATGCATATAGAGTGGTTGATGAGCAGATTGTGGAGATAACCAATGCTGAAGAAATAAAGGAAATCGAAGAAGCGTTAGATCAAAATCAAGCTATACGAAATCATTTATCGGCAGCATTAAAGCATCTTTCAGATAGACCCAATCCGGATTATCGTAATTCAATTAAAGAATCAATCTCTGCTGTTGAAGTGCTATGCCGAGAAATAACTGGAGAGACGACTTTAGGGGATGCATTGCGAGTGTGGGAAAAGAAAGGAGTTAAGATACCGACTTTCCTCAAATCAGGCATTGAAAAACTTTACATCTATACTAATGACCAAAAAACCGGAATCCGCCATGCTTTAATGGATGATAAAGAAGTTCCACGTTTTGAGGAAGCCAAGTTTATGCTCGTCGCCTGTAGCGCTTTTGTGAACTATATACAGAGTAAAAGAAGCTAACACGACAAAACTGTGTGATGTGCTAAGAAAAGACGGGCTATATGTTAAGAGATTTGGTAAACTGAAAACGGATGATTATGGCTATTCCAATACAAACCACTTTTATAGATTATAGCAATGTATTTCTGCCTGTGCAGGCGTTGCGTGATATTAGCATGGAGCATGTGCTTGAAATTGATAGCATTATTGAGACCGCCAATATAGAGTGTGATACAAACGGATTGTCTAAGGGAGTCTTGTTCTTTGAAGAAAGGAAGGGGATAAAGACACCAGCAGAAATAGCCCTCGTAAACGGGGAGTTCCAGATAGGTATTTCGCTTACATTTTGCCAGTTTTTATGGGCAGTTGGATTGTATATGACAGCCTACTTCGACAATATGGTCCAGATTCCTAATATGGACAATGCAGGTATAAACATACACGGCTATAAGGCAAACAGGAACTTTGTTGAGTATGCAGGTGAGCAGTTCAGGCTTGCAAGATCTCTGATATGGGGGTACAACCATGATGCGTTTTTTGAGATGCCACATATCCTTGACCCCCTTGGATACAAAGAACCCATAGAAAAAGCAAATGGCATACTGGTGGGAGGGGTTGTTTTTATGTTTTGTCACGAGCTGTCACATAACGTATTGGGCCACACACAAAAAGATTCAACAGATGAGGAATCTGTGGCAGAAGAGGCCGCAGCAGATAGTTATGCATTGGATTTGTTGTCTGATACTTTTGACAGTGCTTCTGGGTTTACGTACAAAGTGGGAGCGGCTACAGTTCTCTGCTCAATACTGATGATGGGCGAAGACAGTATAAGCGGAGGTTCAAGGCATCCCCATACAGACTATCGCATAAGGATGATGATGAAGCGATTTAAACTGCATGAGATGGATACATTATGGGGATATGTGGGTAGTGCGATACGTTTGTGGCTTTTGATTTATGGTGGGCTGACTATCCAGGAGGACATGAAAACGGGAGGCTTTGACAATTACAAGGACTTCTATGAGCATTATTTGGACATATTGACAAGAGTTAGAGAAGAACGTTATCCCAAGATGTTTAAACCAGAGTGGTATGTTGAATGAAACGTGTGGGTAGGAAAAAGAGACGGACGACCGGAAAGTTGGTTTTTGTGGGAGCGGGAAAACTATATAAATCGACATAGACAAAACATTCTATTATGTGGTTAACATATACAATTATTTTTGTGGTGCTGCTGGCGCTGGAGTTGGTGTACTTCAGGATTGCAGACCACTTCAATATCATTGATAAGCCGAACGAGAGGAGTTCGCACACGAAGATAGTGCTTCGTGGAGGCGGCATCATCTTTGCTCTTGGGGCATGGGTATGGTTTGCCTTCCAAGGATTGCATGGCGATCTCGGGACAGCGATGTACTACTGGCCGTTCCTGCTGGGACTGACTCTGATTGCTGGAGTGAGCTTTTGGGATGATATACACTCTCTGCCCGACAGTGTGCGTCTGGTGGCGCAGTTCATCGCCATGGGATTGATGTTCTACAACTGGGGGATTCTCAACCTGGAGAGTTGGTGGATTGTCATCCTCGGACTGATCCTTTGCGTGGGCATCACGAATGCCTATAACTTCATGGATGGCATCAACGGCATTACAGGAGGATACAGCCTGGCGATACTGCTTCCCCTACTCTACCTGAACATGAAGATTGGCTTTGCATTCAACAGCTTCATCGGCATCACGATACTGGCGGTGTTGGTGTTCTGCCTGTTCAACTTCCGCCCGAAGAACAAAGCAAAATGCTTTGCCGGGGATGTGGGTAGCATAGGCATAGCCTTCATCATCATATTCCTTTTGGGAGCCTTGATACTGAAGACTGGCGACTTCACATACATCGTATTCCTGGCGGTATATGGCGTGGACTCGGTGCTAACCATATGTCACCGCATAATGCTGCACGAGAATCTGGGCGAGGCGCACCGCAAGCATGCCTATCAGCTCATGGTCAACGAGTTGGGTATGTCGCACATCATCGTATCTCTGCTATACATGGCATTGCAGTTCGCCATTGCTGTAGGAATGATACTGATTCCCGACACCTCTGTATGGCACTGGGGCTATCTCATAGCAGTAGTGGTGGTGCTGGCAGTAGCATACCTCCTGTTCATGAGGAAGTACTACCATCTGCATGAGGAATATCTGGCTTCTTTACAGAAGCCCGCAGATAGCGCAGATATAAGCAGATGACACAGATAAGGCGGAGACGAAAAAATACTGATTAAAATCTGATCGCGAGGAGACGAATTCTAATCGCGCAGGCGATGGAGAAAAAATACCACACGGCATTGTTCTGTCAGCATAACTTGCTTATATGTAGCGACATATATATTAAAAAGGTATTATCTTAAGCGCCTAACCCATTATTATCGTGCCAGTTGTAAAATTTACAGGTGCCGTTTGAATTATTGATAGCATCTTCGTACCTTTGCAAAAGAAAAGTTTAAAAAGTGAAGGTAACTGACAAGAATTAAAGAAATAGCCCCAGAATATAATAGCATCAACTCCGTCTACGAGGTGCTGGATGGAAAAAACAAGAGGGTCAACTGTAGCGGCAACTACAAACTAACCCTCTTGCCTTTAAGGTACGTTAAGATTGTTACTTGCGATGTTTAATCGGACCGACTTTTACTTTCTCAACGACAGTCTCATTTGGATGCTTTTCTGCATACTGCATAGTAACAAAACGACCATCAACAGCACTTCGCGGTTTATCAACAGTTTTTGCCATGAGTCTTGCTGCCCTGCCTTTTCAGGGGGTCTTGTGAAGGCTTGTCCAAGACCTTCGGGTTAAACATTGGACTGGACTGTCCGTGATAGCTATTGTTCTTGTTCTTTCAAATCGTTAAGGTAACGCTTTAATGCTTTTTCCCAACCTTTTTTATGGATAATGCGAATATAGTCTCTTTCATGACGCTTTAAAATGTCAATGCGTGACATTTTGCTTATTTCCTGCCAATTATCAAAGAGAATGTAAAGTGCATTGCCATAGTCGATATTCTCAAACACAACGATATTCTCCCCAAATTTGGCACCAAAGTAGCGCGAGTTCATACCGCTCCCCACAATATATTCTGTAGGACGCAAGTTGTTCAGTACATTGGTGCGTCTTTGGATTTCGTGCTGACGCTCAGGAGAGGGATTACGCAAGCGTTGTGTGATAATGGAGACAGTCCTATCCAACGTCCCAGAAGGGAAAATTTCCCAACCAACAGTGGTAATATTCGCCAACTTCTCGTCACTGATGTCTGCATCGAAAACGTGACAGTCATGGCATTGTTCTTGTAGCAGGTTAATGGCAAAGAAGAGGTCTTTCTTGAAATCGCGATGTTGACGGTCGAGAATGGTGTTAATTGCTACTTTGATATGAACACGTTCCTCGTCTTGGCTGATAACCGTTAAGGCTAGTTCCCAATCGCGCGGCGGCTCTAATCTACGTTGGTAAACTTTCCGAGACAAGTATGTGGTGTGATAACCTTTGTCTGGGTCGCCGAAGTTGGGTGATTCAAATGAATAGGTCTTGGTGATTTTGGGAAGATTCTTGAGAACCCATACAATGCCGTTACGGTTTCGACGGGCATAAATGCCAGACATTTTTTCTGGATAGATGACATATGGGCAAGTTAGATTGCTATCTATGATGCGTATGCCCAAATGGTGGTAAGCACCACGAGAGATTTCAGCCTTGGAGGCATTAATGATTGCAGCTACGATGATGTGCTGTGACTGGATGTTGTGAAGCTCCTGCTCAATGTAGTCAGGGATTCTTCGGAAATGACTGTTTTTTCTCATAGAAATATATTAAGTGTTAATATGGTCATGTTACAACAGACATAAATCTTGACAGTATCTTGCCAAATTCAGGAAAAGGCCTATTCGATAGTAGTAACATAAAAGAAAACTACATTCCTATTTCAATATATATCCAATTCCCTAATTGTTCATCCTTTCACGAGGACAGAAACACTTATTTTGAACCACGCAAGAAGTGTGCCAAAGCAAGTGTTGTTTTAGGAAATTTTAACAAGAAAGTTAATTTTTATGATTATCGACAAATATATTCTAGATGATTTGACAGCGAAGGCGAAGGAGTCGCCTCGGTTGAGGATGAATCTCAACTTCCACGAGAGTCTGGATGAGAAATGCCACCGTTTCCTGAATGCGCTAGAGCCAGGGACGGTGGTTCCTATTCATCATCATCCGACAAAAGACGAGACATTCGTCCTGCTCAGAGGGAAAGTAAGGGTCACGACACACAATGATGATGGCTCCATAATAGAGGATGTCATCCTCAGCCTCGAGGAAGGGCGCTGCGGCATGAACATACCCAAGGGCGTGTGGCACAAAGTGGAGAGCCTCGAGTCCGGCAGCGTCCTCTTCGAATGCAAAGAGGGGCCTTTCGTGCCGCATGAGGAAGAAGGAATACTTCGACCTTAATGCTATACGTTAACCTTGACTAGTTTCCATAACCTGTCAAAAAAATCAGATTATTTTTGGAAAAATAAGTCCGGTAATCAATTTTTGTGTTGTTTTTTTTGAGCAACAAAGTTTTTATTCTAAATTTGCATCCGAAAAATGGAATAAAATGACGAGGAATTTTAAAGCTGGAATTTATCTAGATCAAGGAACTTACAAAAGTTTTATCCCCTATCCTATCAATAGAGAATGGGAAATAGGTGATATGCGTATACTATCATTGCTCAGCAAGGCAGATCGTATGCTGGGCAGATTAGATATGTTCTCGGAGCATATCCCAAACATTGATTTGTTCATTGCGATGCATATAGCTAAGGAAGCAACACAGTCAAGTAGAATTGAAGGAACTCAGACGAATATTCAACAGGCTGTGATGCCGGAGGAGTCTGTGCCTCTGGATCAGCGGGATGATTGGTCTGAGATACAGAACTATATCTCAGCAATGAATATCGCTATTACCAGGCTGGAGAATCTGCCGCTATCTTCTCGGCTGATTCGTGAGATTCATGCGGAGTTAATGAAGGGTGTTCGCGGTAAGAATAAACAACCGGGCGAATTTCGAACCTCACAAAATTGGATAGGTGGAGCCAATATCAATGATGCAGTCTTTGTGCCGCCGCCATTTGCGAAGGTGCCAGAACTTATGTCTGACATAGAAATGTTTATCCATAATTCAAAAACCTTACTTCCCGACCTACTAAAGATAGCAATTATTCATTATCAGTTTGAAACGATACACCCTTTTAATGATGGTAATGGACGAACAGGACGCTTGCTGATTACACTTTACCTAGTTAGCAAAGGATTGCTGAAACGTCCAGTACTATATATGTCAGACTATCTGGAACGACACCGCAACTTGTATTATACAGCTATCACCAAGGTCCGTACGGAGAATGATGTTGCTCAATGGCTCATTTTTTTTCTACAAGGAATCATTGAAACGGCGGAAAAAGGTGTTGTCACCTTTAACAAAATCCTAGAGTTGGAACGGGAAAATGAAACAGTTATCCAACAAATGGGGAGTCGTTCTGCGAATGCTATGATCATTATTAAGAATCTTTATATACATCCGATTATCGACGCAAAGCGTGTCGCCAATCTATGCGGAATCACATCTCAATCTGCTTATAACCTAATTGAAGATTTGAAAGATAGGGAGATTTTGTCAGAGATTACAGGTGGTAAACGTAACCGTCTATATGCTATGAAACGCTATTTGGATTTATTCAATTAGCTAGCGAAACAGGAGACAGGTTAGGGTTAACGTTAGCGTTGAAAAAAGCGGTGCATTACAGATGCGCCGTTTTTTTTAGAATTGCACTAGAGTAGTGCAGAAGGAGGTCGGAGCGGAGGAAATTTATTCCGCATCGAGAAGATCAAGGGACAAAGATCAGGGGACGGTTCTTTGATCCGTTTTGCAAATTAGATCAGGGGACGGTTCTTTGATCCGTTTTGCAGAAAGACCAGAGGACAGGATACTTAAGATGTCTGATGTATGATGTCTGAGGTAGGAGGGAAGAGGGAAGAGAGGATTTTTTTGATTGATAATATTGGGAATTTTGAGGTGATTCTGGCTCGATAACGAAATAATATCTAAAAAATCATAGATAATAAGCGGTTATCAGAGAATTATTCGATATATTTGCAGGCGATAATTATTTTATAAAAATGCGAGAATTGCAAAAATATTAAATGAGCAATAATGGAGATTAGGCGCGACATAAGATCAAGGGGACAGGATACTTAAGATGTCTGATGTATGATGTCTGAGGTAGGAGGGAAGAGGGAAGAAGTAAGAGGTCTGAGGGAAGAAGTAAGAGGGAACCGTGGAAATAACAAAAGAGCTGGTTTGTGAAAACAGACCAGCTTTTTTTGTGCTCGGGAAGTGCATGGCGTTCGGGTTTAATTCAATGGGTATTATGTGTGTTTTTAGGGTCAGAGAAGAGAGCGGACACAAAAAAAATAAAATTTTATGCACATTTTTAGCAAAAAATTATGCGCAATAAATTCTTTTGTGTATCTTTGCACCAAAATTTTCATAGTATGATAAGAAATAATATTTATAATTTGAGAAATCTACAGAGGTTTCTGTTCACCGACGAGGAGATGAATCCTCGCAATAATGCTGATAGAGACGAAGTGTTGGCCACGTTTGGCCCTATGGCCGATGGTATTGTGGCGAAGATGTTGGAGGCTGGCGATTGTTATTTGGCGATAGCTGAACAGCATCCTGTGGCCAGACAGGAGCATACATTCTTATCAAGTACACTGCACGGATTGATTATTGAATACCTGACTCAGTTAGAAGGCGTGAAAAGATCCTTGATTGGGAAGAGAAACTCATTTTTAGAGATTGGCTCATACAAAGTTTGGGTTAAGAAACTTGACGAGAGGAACCTGCCGTGGGTGAATGACACAAAATCATCAGTAAAGAGGGTTAACCAGAAAGCTGATGGTGAGGATGTCTTACCAGTGCTTATATTGGGTTATCAGTTGGATTATTCGGAAAGGATGTCGAAGATACAACTAATATACATAGAGGGCGACCAGCATCTGTGGGCACCGATTGACCTTGGAGATATGGCAGCCAACAATCAAGTTATGCCGATGGTAGTACCTGCAGTTGCTGAACTCGATGTTAAGGTTAAGCCTGAAAAGAAAAGAAGCAAGGAAAATGTTGCAATATGATTTACGCAAGTAGCATAAGAATTGCGAGAGAGAGCCGTGGACTTTCTCAGAGTGAGTTGTCTAGACTTATTGGTGTTACGCAAGCGACACTCTCGAGATTTGAGAAGGGTGTGCTTGATGTTACACCAGATGCTGTGAAGAAGATAGGCGAGGCACTGAGCTACCCGGAATCTTTTTTTGAAAGAGATATAAGGTGCGTAGGCGAGTCAAGCTTGTTCTATAGGAAACGTGCATCGATGACAGTCAAGAATCTATCGGTACTGGAAAGTAGGATTAGCATTCTCAGCAAGAGTATAGACGAGTTGATGGAGTCGATTGATATACCAGAATTAAGATTACCTGCCGTAGAGCCCTCTGCTGACAACACTCCTCAGGAAATTGCGTATAAGATAAGAACGTTTCTGGGTGTGCCAGCTGGTCCGATTGACAATATTGTGTCGCTGCTTGAGAAGAATGGCGTGATAGTGATGTATCTGGACCTTGATGACATGGATAAGTTTGACGGGTTGACGATGTTTACTGCCAATCAGGCGCCTGTGATATGGATAAACCGCAAAACTCCGAATGACAGAAAGAGATTCAATCTGGCTCATGAATTGGGGCACCTAGTGATGCATTTGCGCTCGGAAGACCTTGATAAATCGGAAGACCAAAAGGAACGAGAGGCAAATGAGTTTGCGGGAGAGTTTCTAATGCCAGAAAGTCAGTGTAAAGAAGACCTTTTTAATCTGAAGTACAAGGAATTGGGCGCTAAGAAGCTTTATTGGAAGGTGTCGAAAGCGGCTATTATTTTCAGGGCAAAGGAGCTGAAGTGTATTTCGGAAGAGACAGCAAGATATTTATACGTTACGCTGGGCCGATTGGGAGAGCGGAAAATGGAAACTGTGCAGGTACCCATTGATGAGCCCCAAATCGTGAAGAAGATGTATGACCTGCATTTGTCTGAGTTGGAATACACGCCAGAAGAAATGACAACCATTACAGGACTAATGCTTAATGACATCATGGCGCTGTTGCTGAATGCAAGTAATATGATAAGTATAAAAGGTAGAAAGATAGCATTGGTCTAAAATCAAAGGGAAGGGGAAAGGAGCTTTAATACAGTGGGACAGGTTCCTGTCCCGCATTGTAGCCAAACTCTCGAAAAACGACAAAGAAGGGGCGACGCGATATGGCATAAAATGTCATTCTTTTGCGTCATAATAACAACAATTGACACAAAAACTATATTTTTTTTCGCGATTACAGAATTATTCTCTATTTTTGCAACGCGTATATGAAAAGCAATAAATTTTATAACTCAAAAAGAATGGGAACAATGAATACTACAGGGAAAAAGAATAGCGCCGAAGTGGCATTGAAAAAAGCTATTGAGGTGAGAAAGGTGTGGATGCAAGCATTGTCTGGTAAAATCAGTAAGAGCGAATTGGATGCCGCAGGCATTTCATTTATGGCTATATCAGAATGAAACCACTATCTCTTTCGGCAATAAATGCTGTTGCTCCTTACCATCTGCGTGAGGCCCAGTTGGGTGGTTTCGATTTTGATGTTGATGCAGGTATAACTTATAACATCGCTTTAATTGAGGATTATACATTCGGAGATGTGTTCGACACATTTATGTTAAATGTGCTTCCTCATTCCATGGAGGAATATAACAAGATAAGGAGCGCTCGCAATATAAAAACTAGACAGGATAGCAAAATAAAACAAACCGTTGTGGCGGTGCTTGAAGAAGCGATGAAAAACCAGAATATCATCATTGACTATGTTTGTTTGTCTGAAGATGATAGACAGGATTTCAGAGCCAGATTGTTTGAGGGATGGTATAAAGAGTTTGCGGATGAATCAAAATATAGATTACTGACTACATCGCTTAAAGTAGATAATGTAACAAATTATCTGGGTGCCTTTTTGCGACGCGATAATGAAATGTACAATGCTTTCTGTGACGCTTTTGAACAGTTCGACAAAGATATACATTCATCTATAAGGGACAAAAATGAATAGTGACGCTAACTTAAGATCAGGGGACAGGATACTTACGATATAAGATGTCTGAAGTATGAGGGAAGAGCTAAGAACTTAAAAGGAAGAGGGAAGAACTATGAAGTATGAGGTCTGAGGTAAGAAGTCTGAATATAATATAGCGATGGATTTCATGGTTTCGGACCAGGGGAGAATCGAACTCTGGTACTTGAAAATCTTGTGAATTTTGAGGGAATTCTGGCTCTAGAAAGAAACGATATCTAAAAAATCATAGATAATTAGCGGTTATCTAAGAAATATTCGATATATTTGCAGCCGATAATTATTTTATAAAAATGCGAGAATTGCAAAAATATTAAACGGATAGTGATGGAGATTAGGCGCGACAGGTATCTGGAAAGGCTGATTGCACATAAAGGCAACGGGCTAGTGAAGATAGTGACCGGCATCAGAAGATGCGGGAAGTCATTCTTGTTGTTCCAACTATTCAAAAGGCATCTGATAGAGACTGGAGTTAAACCGACTCACATCATAGAGATACAGTTGGAAGACCGGTCCAATAAAGAGTTGCGTAACCCGGATACATGCTTGTCGTTCATTAAGAAGCAAATTAAGGACCAGAAGCCCTACTATTTACTGATAGATGAGGTGCAGTTGATGGATGAGTTTGAAGATGTGTTGAACAGTTGTCTGCATATACAGAACCTTGACACTTACGTGACGGGCTCTAACTCTAAATTCCTCTCGAAAGATATCATTACGGAGTTTAGGGGGCGTGGTGACGAGATGTATCTGCGCCCGTTGAGTTTCTGGGAATTCAGAACCACCCAACCTGACAAACCGTTTGACGAGGTGTGGACTGAATACATGACTTTTGGCGGACTGCCTTATTGCGCATTACTGCCATCGAGGAAAGAGAAGGCTGATTACTTGAAGCACCTGTTTGACGAGGTGTTCTTGCGGGATATTATTGAGCGTAACAAGGTGCAGAATGATGCTGAACTGGAAATTCTTTTGAATATCGTATCGTCTGCTGTGGGCTCGTTGACCAATCCGCGTAAGCTGGAGGATACGTTTGCGAGTTCGGGGATGGGTAAGCTGTCGGCCGGCACCATCAAGCAGTATCTGGACCATTTGTGTGATGCATTCCTGCTGGAACAGTCTCTGCGGTATGACATCAAGGGTAAGAAATATATCTCTACTCCTTATAAATATTATTTCACCGACACAGGCCTTCGTAATGCGCGTCTGAACTTCCGCCAGTTGGAGGAGACTCACCTGATGGAGAATGTGATGTACAATGAGCTTTGTCTGAGGGGATATTCCGTGGATGTTGGCGTAGTAGAGATTAACGAGCGCCAGGAGGACGGGAAATACGTGAGGAAGCAAATAGAGGTGGACTTTGTGTGCAACAAGGCTGACGAGCGGGTGTACGTACAATCCGCATTCTCGATTCCCACTACAGAGAAACGGCAGCAGGAGGAGCGGCCACTGGTAAACGTGGGTGACGGATTCCGGAAGGTAGTTGTAACAAAAGACAACATTATAAAGCATTATGATGAAAACGGAGTACTGATTATGAGCCTGCAGGAGTTTCTGATAGATGAGGGGGCGCTGGAGAAATAAACAAGACCAGGGGACAGAATACTTACGATGTATGATGTCTGAGGTAAGGGGGAAGAATATAATATAGCGATGGATTTCACGGTTTCGGATCAGGAGAGAATCGAACTCTGATACATGAAAATCCTTGGAATTTTGAGGTGAAAGGAAATGCTATGGCAGAACAACTCCAAAACTTTCAGGACTCGTTGTTTGAATATGGTTACAAAAACGAGAGTGCGGCGGCAAAGGACTAGCACAAAACTCTGCTAATTACAGACGGAGATGCTGCTACTGTTCGGTAATTAGAACTTAGAAGGTATGCAGGTCGCGCTCGCGTGCAACACACTGATAAACAATGAATAGAGTGATACTCCCTGGCGGATGACCGCCGGGGAGTATTGCTTTGAATGGGCACGCGGAAGCGTTTTTTCAATATAAAAAAAATAAAACGTTTTTTTGCCTGCATTCCTACATTTTTTCGGATAAACGACTGACAGTAACTGATTTACATATGTAGGATAATGTAAGGAAGGGGGAGGAATTGATAGTTGAATAACGATAACGATAACGAAAACAAGTATTATTTGAGGTTTGAGGTTTGAGATTTGAATAACGAAAACGATAACGAAAACAAAAATATTTGAGATTTGAGGTTGGAGATTTGAGGTTTATTTACGAGGTCCCGATTGGGGATTAAAAGCGAACACAAAATCCGTTAGATCCGTTAGATCGGTGTTTTTTAACCACAGATTATTCGGATTGAACGGATAAGGAAAACAGGGATTATTTGAGGTTGGAGGTTTGAGATTTGAGGTTTATTTGCGAGGTCCCGATTGATGATGGTGCTGCGCACCTTTACCATTATGATTATACAAAAGCCTTTGAGCAAGCTCACGCCTTTTTCATAACCACCCTGACGGGCCATGCCGCTATCACATCGGAAAAACAGAGAAAAATCAAGGGGACAAGATGCTTATGATGTAAGATGCCTGAGGCGTGAGGGAAGAGGTTTATTTGCGAGGTCCCGATTGAGGATTAAAGAATGTTAAACTTTAGGGGGAAATTAAACTTTGCCACGACATAGCCGTCTTACAAACAGAAAATGTTTAATCCTCTAAAATAATTACGACAATGAAAAGAACAATCATCTTTTGCCTCAGCCTTATCATGGGGCTCGCCACAATGATGGCACAGGACGCCGCTAAGTGCGACCAACAGAACAAGGGGCAGCGCCCCATGCTCAGCCCCGAACAGAAGGCTCAGCTCATCACCGACCGCATGGTCAAAGCCTACGACCTCAACGACGACCAGAAGACAAAGCTCTTCGACCTCAACCTCAAGGCTCTCAGCCGTCAGGCATGCCACAGGGGTCATAAGGCCGACTGTCCCAAGGATAAGCAGCAGTGCGACAAGGACAAGCAGCAGTGCCCTAAGGCTGACTGCAAGAAGGATGGCGCCAAGGCCGAGTGCCCCAAGGACAAGAAGGACTGCAGCAAGCCCGACTGCAAGAGTGAAGGTCATCAGTGCGAGAAGGGCGATGGCCATCATCCGATGCCCTATGTAAAAGCTCTTGCCGAGATCCTCACCCCCGAGCAGTTTCAGGCCTGGCGCACCGACAAGATGATCGAGCGCAGCCTCATGCCCCAGCGCAACGCCGGTCCGCAGGGCCACCGCGGCCAGTTCGGTCACCGTGGCGGCAAGGGTCAGTGCCCCCAAGGCATGAAGGACTGCCAGAAGCCCTGCCCCAAGGACAAGCAGCAGTGCCCCAAGACTGACTGCAAGAAAGACTGCGACAAGTGCAAGGACTGCAAGAAGGGCTGCGACAAGTGCAAGGACTGCAAGAAGGACTGCTCTAAGTGCAAGGACTGCAAGAAATAATTCACTCCCTTTTCATAACACTCAACCGATCCCCGATGGAGTCCATCGGGGGTTTTTTAGTCCTTAAGGGCGGCGCTTCTCTTCCTTGGCCAGTTCGGCAGGGATGCGGAAGGCGGCGTAGAGCTCGAAGATGGCGGCGATGAGAAGTGCTATGAGCCACTCGTTGTGGCGCATGTATGTCATGTGGTACTGATGGCCGAACATAAGGGCACCGCTGACCACCAGGAGCAGGGCGCCGAAGATCTGCTGGCGGCGCAGGCGCCGGATGACGACGCTGTTGCCTTCGTAGCTTGCCAGCATCTGCATGGAAGCGAACATCAGCGCGCCCGCGCTATAAATATAAGGTGCAAGCTTGCTCTCGAGGGGGTTGATCATGGCCCCGATAATGACGAGCACACCGCCCAGACGGTAGATAAACAGTTGGATTTTATTCAGTTGCTTCATCTTCTTCAAATATGTAGACATCCTCGTTCTCGTTCTTCATATAGTATTTCTCACGGGCTATGCGCACCACGGCATTGGGGTCGCGCTGCAGCTCCATGTACAGGCGCGTGTCGCGCTCATACTGAGAGCGGTAGGCCTCTATCTCCGCTTTCAGGGCCACCTCCTCCTTGTATAGCTGGTAGCGGTTGTAGAGGCTGTTGGAGTCGAGGTAGGCAATAAGAGCCACGAAGATGACTATGGTGGTGGCATACTTGTGACGGCCTAAGTATCTGAAGAAACGCTTGATGGTGGGCATGGGGGAGAATCGGTTAGCGGTTAGTGGTTAGCGGTTAGCGATTATCGCGCTTCGCGCTCTGTCAAGAACCATGTGATTTCACAATTTGACAATTTACTATTTCACAATTTAGCAAGCCGTTGGGCATAAATTTTTGAGTAATTTCTGGTAATTTCTTTTAGTGCCCACCTCCGGACTTGGCTAAATTTCAAATTTCAAATTTCAAATTTCAAATAATAATTCGTTTGAGGGGGCTCCTTTTTCTCTAACTATCTTGCAGGGACTGCAAGATAGTTTCTATGTGTTCGAGCACGGCCTCCTTGCCGATGCGCTTGGCTGACGACACCTGGAAGTAGGGTGGCAGTTCCTCCCACTGTTCATCGAGTGTTTTCAGGAATACGCTCACGTTCTTTCCGAACGAGCCCTTCCTCGATTTGTCGGCTTTGGTGAAGATGATGGTGAACGGCACCCCGTTCTCCCCCAGCCACTCGATGAACTGCAGGTCTATCTGCTGGGGCGCTATGTTGCCGTCAATGAGCAGGAAGAGGTTCACCATGTTCTGGCGCTCCATAATGTAGCCCCTTATCATCTTGCCCAGCTGCTCCTGCTGCTTCTTGCTGCGCTTGGCGTAGCCGTAGCCCGGCAGGTCCACCAGGTACCACTCGCCGTTGATGAGGAAGTGGTTGATGAGTATCGTCTTGCCCGGCGTCGACGAGGTCATCGCCAGCTTCTGGTTGCCCGTCAGCATGTTGATGAGGCTGCTCTTGCCCACGTTGCTGCGGCCGATGAATGCAAACTCCGGCCTGTCGGTCTGTATGCATTTGTCCACGCTGATGGCGCTCGAGTCATATCTCGCAGATTTTATCTCCATCGCCTTATTCCTTGTTTTTGCTTTTCTTTGCCACCTTTTTAATAATAATGATCAGCACCACCAGTGCCACCACACCGCATATGCCCACCACGATGGGCGTCTCATACTCCTTGAGGGCGCTCTGCAGCTGGTCCTTGGGCACGATGGCGTGGAGGTAGTATCCCAGCGCAGCCAGCACGATGTTCCATGCTCCGGCACCCAGGGCAGTGTAGAGGGCAAACTTGGCGAAGTTCATCCTCGACAGTCCGGCGGGGATGCTTATCAGCTGGCGTATGGCGGGAATCAGTCTGCCCACCAGCGTAGCCACCGCACCGCGCTTGTCGAAATATTTCTCCGCCTGCTCGACTTTCTCCCTGCTCAGCAGGCACATACGCCCCAGGCGGCTGTCGGCGAACTTATACACGATCGGCCGGCCCACATAGTAGCTCAGCACATAGTTTATCACGGCGCCTATCAGGCTGCCCAGAGTGGCGAACACCACCACCAGCACCACGTTCATGTTGCCGTCGGCAGCCATGTATGCAGCCGGCGGCACCACAATCTCGCTGGGGAAGGGGATGAACGAGCTCTCCACCGCCATCAGCAGAGTGACGTAGAAATAGTCGAGCTGTTCAGCCAGTTGGTATAGGAAGTCAAGCATCGGTTGGAGTTAGGAGTGTTCAGTTAGTCGCAAAGTCTCAAAGTCGCAGAGTCGCAAA
>JAEEGK010005315.1_pt1 | contig 31147 bp, 21 predicted proteins | sample 8958771 | NCBI WGS metagenome assembly JAEEGK01 (sample SAMN16246547, study PRJNA631951) | gut metagenome | biome: gut microbiome; feature: rumen; material: SC-attached | host: Bos | place: Iran: Karaj | collected 2018-10
GAAGAAAGAAAAAAAGAAGAAGAAAAAAAAGAAGAAGAAGAAAAAAAAGAAGGAGAAGAAGAAAATAAAGAAGAAGAAAAAAAAGAAGAAGAAGAAGAAAATAAAGAAGTAGAAATAGATCCTGAAACAGGATTACCAATAGAACCAGTAATTCCACCAAAAGAATATAAAGAAATAAATTTTGTATGTTATCCAGATTTTGATATTCCAATAGAATTTTTCGATCAGGAATTATTAGTAGAAAAATTCGAAGATAGAAATTTCCAATTATTAATAAATCCCTATTTTACATTTTATGGAGAAACATTAATAAACACAATATTAGAACCAGAAGGTCCTAAATTAATTCCAAAAGAAAAGCCAATAATAGTTCCTAAAGTAGAAGAAAATTTAGAAGAAATAGAAATAGATGATAAAATAGATTTAAAAGACAATAAGAAAGATAATAAGAAAGATAATAAGAAAGATGATAAAAAGAAAGATGATAAGAAAGATAATAAGAAAGATGATAAAAAGAAAGAAGATAAGAATAAAAAAGAAGAAAAGAAAGAAGAAGAAAAAAAAGAGGAAGAAAAAAAAGAAGAGGAAAAAAAAGAGCCTTTAATTCAAAGAATTCATAATCCAGATTTACCAACAACATATGAACCAAATTTACCAAATGAAAAATTAAAAAAAGATAAAATATTAATAAAAGATTTTGGTAAATTACCTTCTTTAAGATTAATGGATTTTACAAATGATGATTTACAATTTTATGATGATGAAATCCCACCTTATCAAAAAGAAGAATTTATTACTAATACAAGTAATTTATTTAATTTTCCAAGTGATGATTCTGAATTATTTTCTGATGATTTCTTAAGTAATATTATTGAAATGGTTATTAAAACTAAAGGTTATGCTACTTATAAAATTTTACCTTATAAATTTTCAGATTGGAAAAGTTTTAATACTGGAAAAATTAAAATCATTCCTGAATTGTGTAAAGATTTAAAAAAGGAAAAATTTCCTTTTGTTGAAAAATTACATCAACAAATTCAAAAAAAAAAAAGAGAATTATTTAATGATTCTAAACAAAAATTTATTAAAAATAAAAAAGAAAAACCAAATTTTGAATTAATTTTAAATAATCCTGATTTTGATCAATGTTTTGAATTACCAGAATATATAACATTAGATGTATATCAGAATAAAAATATAAAGCATTTAATAAAATATTTTCCAAAAGGAGCATTTAATCTTTCAAATATAAGAAGTAGTATAAAATATATGATGAGAACTTTTGAAATAAATAATATAACTGGAAATGGATTAATTTTAATTTTAAATACTAAATTTTTATTAATGGCTCCTTTAACTGAACCTTTTGCTTATACAAAAGAAAAAGTTGAAAATAAAGAAAATGGAGAAAGTGAAATTATTCAAATTCCTATTTTCGCAGAACCTTATTTTTTCCTTGGAGTTTTTACTTTACCTTTAATTGAAAGTGAATGGCCTGAAAGTATTAAAAGAAAATATGTTCAATTTGATTTAGAAGATATTTTAGTCAAGTCTACTAACTAAATATATCTACCTTTTTAACAAAATAATTTTTTTAAATTAAAAAATTCTTAATTATTTAATGTTTGGTTTAAAAGTTAAAAATATAATATTTTTGTTTTTTTTTCCAAATTTAAATAAAATAATCTTTTAATTGTCCATTTTAATTAAATTAACTATTCTAAAAAAAAATAATTCAAAAAAAAAATAAAAACCTATCGTAAACGTAAAATATAAAAAAATAAACATTATTAAAGATACTTAAAAAAAATGGTTTTTTCTTCCCACATAACAAAAAAAAGAAAAAATGAGATTTCTCAAATAAATATGAATCGCCATCATCCATATCACAAATACAAAAAATATTTTCACAGTCATTCAAACAATAGATCATCACCTAGAAAAGATTCATATACATCAATATCTTTAAAGCACTATCATCATAAAGAACATTATCACCATCATCATTACCACAGAAGACAAAGAAAATCAACAAGTGAACATTATCATAAATTAAGTAGAAGTAGAGATTTAAGTAGAAAATCTCATAGAAGGAAATTTTCAAAACATCATCATAGAGAACATCGTTGGAAAAGCCCTTCAAATAGTTTAAGTGGACATTATAAAAGATGCAGAGTTTATTATAGATACAATAAAAATAAAAATAAAAATAATTTATCTTATTCAAAAACTGTAATCAAAAGTAACAAATTTCATTTTAAATTTATTATTGGCGATTTAATTAATCATAAATATAAAGTAATTAAAAATAAATTAATTTTTTTTTTATTAGATCATTAAATTACTGGGAGATGGAGCATTTGGAAGAGTTCTTCTATGTCAAAATTTAGAAAACAACATACAATATGCAATTAAAGTTATTAAACCAGTTCAAAGATATATTGATTCTGGAAAAATAGAAGCAGAAATTTTATATGATATTAAAGAAAAAGATAAAGAAAATAATTCTCATTGTATGAAAATAATTGAAAGTTTTCTTTTTGAAAAAGATAATGTAGAATATTTAGGAATAGTAACTGAAAAATTAGGATTTAGTTTATATGATTATATTAAAATGAATGATTATCATGGTTTTCCATTAAGTCAAATAAGATTATATGCAAAGGAAATATTACAAGGAGTCAATTTTTTACATAAAAATGGTTTTATAGACTCTGATTTAAAACCAGAAAATATTTTATTTTCAAATTCAAATTACACAATAACAACAAACCCAGAAAAACTTCCAATAAACGTAGTAAAAAAATCTTTAATATATAAGAATAAAAAAGGGAAAAATATATTATTTGATGAAAATAAGCCTTATTATATTCCATCAATAGAAAATAATGAATTAAAAATAATAGATTTTGGAGGAGTGTTATATAAAAAAGATAATATAAGTGATGTGATAAATACAAGACAATACAGAGCACCAGAAGATATATTACAATGTTCAAATTGGGATGAAAAAAGTGATATTTGGTCAATTGCTTGTATTATTTATGAACTATATTCTGGAGAAGTTTTATTTCCTACTCATGATGATCAAGAACATTTATGTATGATCGAAAAAATATGTGGTAATTTTCCTAATTGGATGATTTCTAAAGGAAATAATATTAGAAAGATATTTAATTTAAATAAAAATTGTATTAACTATAATTATTTACATAAGAAACATGATGTTATTAAAGCTGTTGACAATCTAATTCAAATTGAACATTTTATTCCTGCTGAACACTATTTTTTCAAAGATTTTTTAAAATTTCTTTTACAAGTTGATCCAAATAAAAGACCTAATGGAGAAGAAGCTTTAAAACATAGTTTTTTCTTTGTGGATATTCAAGATTGAATTTAATATAAATTTTTAATTTATTTGTTAGTTTTTTTTTATTTTTTTTATATATATTTTTGCTTTTTTTTACCATTTTTTTAAATTGTGATTTATTTAAACAAAAATTCAAATAAACAATTAATAGAAATATCATTCAAAGAATAAAAAATACTTAATTAAAAAAGGAAAAAAAAAATGATTCCCAAAAAAGTTAAAAAAGAGAAGCCAATAAAACCAAAAAGTGACATAGATTCTTTTATAAACAATGAGTTAAAAAATTTACAAAAAATGAAAAAGGGAAAAATTCAGCCTGTAGTAAAGCAGAATCAGCCGGTGATTCGTGATCAAGAATCAGAAAAGACAAAGCAGAATTTAAGAGAATCAATGAGTAAAGGAAATTTAAATAAAAATCCAAAAAGTCAAATTGAAGAAACAATGAATTCGACAGCTTCAAAATTTGATGGATTTAATGGAGCTTCAAAATTTAATGAAACTTCATCTTCTGTTTCAAGTACAAAAAAAAGTGTAGATGTTAAACTTTCACAAAATATAAAAAATAATAATAAAGAACAACCTTTTCATATTAAATTTCCTGCTGATAAAATTAAAAATGAAAAAACAAAAGAAATTTTAGATAATTTAAATAACAAAAAAATGATTAATAATCCTCAAATGAAAATAAAAGGAAATTCAATGGATACAAATAAAATAATCAATGATAATGGATTTAATTTACCAAAAGGAAAAATATATAATGAGCAATTAAATAAAATAGAAACACAATTTTATGATGATTATGATGATTATAATGATTTTATAAAAGATGATAATGAATTAAAAGTAAAAAAAAATGAAAAAAAAGAAGATTTTGAAGATATGTTTGGTGAAAATGCAGAATTTAATAATGTTGATGATGAATATTTACAACCTAAAATTAAACAAAAATTTAAAGATAAAAGAGAAGAAATATTAGAAAGAATTAATGATTTAAAAGGTGCTATTACTTTATCTGATCAAAATATTAATTTCTTACAATTTGATTATACAAATTTAGATACGACCAGTGCTTTAGCGCAAAGAAATATTAATAATAAAAAAGAAGATGCTTCTGTTAATACTGTAAAAATTGAAATGAAAGAAAAAGGAATATCAACTGAATATGAAAGTTCTATATTAATTAAAAATAATAATAATAATGAAAATAAAGAAAATATAAATAAAACTAATTTAACAAGTGAAAATAATATTTATGGAAAAGAAATTTCAGTTACTAATATTTCTAGTTATCAACCTTTAACATATGATGCTTATAAATATTTTGTTGATATTGGTCCTTATATTGAAAATATATTATTAAATAATATTAATAAATATATTCTTCAAAAAAAAAATGTTGCTTCTGAACAAACTGGAATGAATCGTTTGAAAAGTTTTGAATTTCCAAAAGATTTATTAACTTATTTATTTCCTACAGATCAAGTAAGAATAACTTTTAAAAAATTCCAATTTTTTGATACAAAACCTTTTACTATTATAATTTCAGTATTAATAACATCTGAATTTTCATCAATAATATCAAATATACTTCCTGATTTAGGTTCAAATTCATCAACATGTAATTTAATTTTATTATTTAATATTTATAATTCTCAAATTGAAAAAATATTTTATTCATTTAGTCAAATAAATGATATGATAATTATAGGAGAAAGTGAAAATATATTAATTTCAGCAAGAGCAGATGGTCAATTTGATATATTTGATTTGAATGGAAAGGAAGAAACATATTTTATGGGATATGAAAAAATAGAACAAATGAGTTTAGCAAGAATAAATGTAAATAATTTAAATGAAATAAGTGAACCCAAATTTAAATTAATATTACCAATAGTAAGTAGTAACATATCATATGGATTTAAAGCTCAAATAAAAAAATTAATAAAAATAATAACATATACAGGGGTATCATCAATTTCTAATATAAACACAGATAAATTATATGATATTTTATGTATAGATCAATTAGGTTTTTTAGGTTCATTCCAAATAAGAGAAACTCAAACTCATTATAATAATCAAATAGAAAATCAAGTGAATAATCCATATATTCAATATGATTTAAATGTATTAATAAAAAGAGTTTTTAATTCAAAACCAAATAAAGATATTGAAGTAATTGATATGAAACATTATAATGAAAATATAATATATCTTTTAAGTAATTTTGGTTTATGTAAAATAAAAATTGAAGGTAAAGATACTTTTTCAATAGATCCAATATATAATAATGAAAATGAAAGTAATATTAATTCAATGACTTGTTTTGATATTTCTGATTCTGGTTTTATTGTTTCTGGTTTTAATGATCATTCAATTAAAGTATTTGATATTAATAAAGATATTATTTATTCTAGTATTATTGGAGATTTAAAATCTGGAGCTTTAATTAATAAAATTGTTTGGTCTAATGTTATTTGCAAAAATAAAATTGGGAAATTAATTAGAAAAACTTTACTTGCTAATTTCTATGTTTTTACTACTAAAAATGATTTTATTATTTTTGATTTAAATCAAAAAAAGATTGAAGATATTAGGAAAGTTAAAAAAAAAAAAGAAATGGGAAGCAAACAAAATTTAACTTCTAAAAATTCTCTTGTTGAAATTTCTGATTCTTTATTTACTGATTATTCTAATTATATTTTACAATCTGATTCTTCTCATTCAAATGAAGGTAAAATTGATATACATAAATTAAGTTTGAGAAAACAATATTATGAAGAAAATAATATTGAAAGAGTTAATGATAAAATTTTATTGAAAATATTATCTTTAACAAATAACTAAAAATATATATTTTGAAAAATTATTTTTTAAATTTTAATTTTTATAATTTCATTTTTTGATTTATTTTTTTATTATTTCCATTACTTCATTGTTATTATTATTTTACTCTATATTAAAAAAATACTTTACTTGTTTATTAATGATAAAACACAATATTAATATAAATTTTATAGAGAGAGAAGATTAAAATATTAACAATATTGTTAAAAATAAAAAAATTAAAATATTGAACATTTTTGGATTCCATCTTTAGTTTCTAATTTACATTCTCTATTACATTCTTGAAAAATATTTTGGGTGTTTTTAACATTTTTAACATTAAAATTTTTTAAATTTATTTTTTTTAAATAAGAACAATAAGCAAACATTTGTTCCATAGTTTCAACATTATCAGATTGAAAAGAAGACAAATCTAAATTTTTTAAAGAATAACAATTATAAAACATAAAACTCATATCTTTTACATTTTGAGTATTAAAACTCGATAAATCAATATAAGTTAAACAAGAACAATTAAAAAACATTTTTTTCATATTTGTAACTTTTTGAGTATTAAAATTACCTAAATCAATTGAATTTAAAGAAGTACAATCCGAAAACATTAAACTCATATCTTTAACATTTTGAGTATTAAAATTAGATAAATCTAAAAATGTAATATTACAATTTGAAAACATTGATTTCATACTTATTACTTTTTCAGTATTAAAATTTAATACATTTATTTTTGACAAAGAACTACATTGATTAAACATATAATCCATATTTGTAACATTTTCAGTGTTGAATGTTGATAAATTTAATTGCTTTAATTTTGAACAATTATTGAACATAGCAAACATATTATTAACTTTATCAGTTTTAAAATTCGATATTTTTAACTCATATAAGTTACAACAATTGGAGAACATATAACTCATATTTTCAACATTATTTGTATTAAAATGAGATAAATCTAAAGAGGTTAAAGAATTACATTTTTGAAACATTATAGACATATCTTTTACATTTTCAGTATTAAAATTAGATATATTTAAATTTGATAATGAATTACATGATTGAAACATTCCTTTCATATTACTAACATTTTTAGTATTAAAATCTTTTAAATTTAAATTATTTAAAGAATAACATTCATTAAATAAAGCAAACATATTAATGACATTTTCTGTATTGACATTTGAAAAATCTATTTTTTTTAATGAAACACAATGATTAAATAAACTACTTATATTTTTTATTTTAGAAAAATCGAATTCAGAAAAATTTATTGAAATTAAAGTTGTACACATATTAAACATATAATTTAAATTTGATAAATCTTTTTTGAATAATATTTTAATTTTATATTTATCTTCTATTTTGAAATCATATTGAAATTTGAAATTTTCTTTTTTTTTATTAATTATAATTTCACAGTTTTGTTTTATTTCATTTTCATTATTGTCTCCTTTAAATTTTGGTTCTTTTTTATTTGATTCTTCAAAGCAATTAATAATTTGAATTGCCTCATTTAAATTTTCATTTTTTATTTTATGTTCACAAGTAATTTCATTATTTTTAAATTTAATAAAATATAAATCTTCAATATTTAGTCTTTCATTAATAATATTTAAAAAATCTTTATAATATTTTATAAAATTATCTTGAGAATTTTCTTCATAACTTGATGCATTATTAGATTTAAATTTATTTAAAAATAGAAATAATTTATGTTTCAATTCATTCATTTTTTTTATTTTTTCTTCTATTTTAGAAAAAATTTTTTCAATCTGTTTTTTTTCATTTTCTGAAATTTGAATTTCATTAAAAGGAATTAATTTATGTGTTTTATGTTCTTTTTCATTTAAACAATTTTCACAAATATTTTTATTACATTTAGTACAATAATAGTATAATTCTTTAACATGTATATTACATTTGAAATTGAACTTTGGAAAAATAAATTTAAGTGAAACATTTTCTAATTCTTGATATTTTTTAGTTATTTCTATTAATTTATTTTCCGTTTCATTTTTTTCATTTTCTAATTTTTCACATTGCTCTTTTTTTTCTTGATATTTTCTAGTTATTTCTTGTAATTTTTTTTCCATTTCATTTTTTTCATTTTCTATTTTTCTGATTTCTATTAATTTATTTTCCATTTCTTTTTTTTCATTTTCTAATTTCTCTGATTGATCTTTTTTTTCTTGAAATTTTTTAATTATTTCTTTTAATTTAGTTTCCATTTCATTTTTTTCATTTTCTATTTTTCTGATTTCTATTAATTTATCTTCCATTTCTTTTTTTTTATTTTCTAATTTCTCTGATTGCTCTTTTTTTTCTTGATATTTTCTAGTTATTTCTATTAATTTAGTTTCCATTTCTTTCATTTTCTTTTCCATTTCTTTTTTTTCTTTTTCTTTTTGTTCCATAAAAAAGAAAATCAATTTATATTTATTGTTTATTTAAAATAGATTTTTTATTTAATAAATAAAACTATAGCTATTAGATTTGATTTTAATTTTTAATAAGTTATCATTTAAGTTAAATATTTTTACAATGATTATTTTCTTAAATTAGAAAAGGATAATTGTCTTCTTCAACATTAATAAAATTTAAGTTTCATTATCATAATATTTTGCTAATCATAAACTTTAATAATAATATTTTTCATTTATTATCAATTGAGATATATTTTTTTAATATAAACTTAAGTTATTATATATTTTATATTTATAATGAGAAACATTGTATTCTGAAAAATTACTAAAAAAAATAACCCAACAAACCATTATTTATTCCAATATCAGAAACATATTTTCATCATCAAAAAGTTCTTCATTTTTATTTATATTTCTAAAATTATTGAATGAAAAAATGATTTAAAATTTAATTCCTTCATCTTTGACTTCCCATAAAATGAAGTTAGATTGTTTTTAAATAAAAAAATTAAATGATAAAAAGAAATAAATTATAAAAACTAAAATTGAAAAATTATAAATATTTAACTACGAAAAAGTGAACTATATCTTTTATATTCTTTATAATATAATGTTATCAAAGAAGAAACTAAATAGTTTTTCTTATTATCGTTATATTTTATTTAATCAATTTATCTAATTTTTGCTTTGATAAAAAATTTTGAAATCAAAACAGCAGAAAAAATAATAACAATTTGAATTATAAATATTTATGTTTCAAATAAACAAAAAGAATAAAATTCCTAAAAATTCAATTTTAATTTCTTTTCAAAAATTATATCATTAAATTCCTCAAGTCATTAAACAATAAAAATAAATATAATTATGATTCTTTATATGAATTTAATATATTTTTTTTTTAAAATATTATGAAATTAGAATTAGAATAAAATATAAATGTAATTTAAATTAAAATCTATGAAAAATGAAGACGACTTTCATAATAATCACATAATAAAGTAGGAGCAATAATTTTTAATTTTTCATTATCCATTTTAATTAATTTTATTTTATCATTATTTATATTTTTCACTTCTATATCAAATTGAATATTTCTTTTATGAATTACTCCACTTCTAATTTTTAATATTTCATAATTTTCTATTAATTCTTTCCATGTTATTTTAACATAAAAATTTTTTTTTACTTTCCTTTTTTCTTTTTTTTTATTTATTATCTTATTATTTTTTAATATACTTAAGTTATTATCTTCTGAATTTGATTGACTTAAATTTTCAGAAAATAAAGTAAATGAATTATCCTTTTTGTTTTTTTTCATATTAAATAATTAAAAAATTTTAAAAATTAATTTTAAACAAAGTCAAAGTATTCAACAATTAAACTACTTTTATTAAAAAAAAGCCTAAAAGAAGCATTATATTATAAAAAGAAGAATTGATAAAATAAGATTGAATGTAATTATATTTAATTTATGAGTCTTTTTATTCATTTATAATAAATTTATTATTTTATCATAATACCTGACATGCAAATAAGAGAAAGATTATATAGGTAGTTCTATTTATGAAAATATTTAACATTCTAATAAATAAAGAAAAGATAAAGTTATCCGATGAATTAGAACTATAAAATAAGAGAAAATAAAAATATATCAAATCAGATTTAAATTAATGGATATCTTTTAAATAATGATTTAAAACAATTAAAAAATACATTTATATATTTTCTGAAATAAAACAATCTTTGAATAATTTAAAAAATAAAAAAAACTTTAATAATTTTGAACTATTCTTCCTTTTAAATCACTCATTTCAATTTATTCTTTATATTTATTTTTATTTTCATCTTCAATTTTTTATAATAAATACTACAATCCACCATAAAGATAAAAAAAATTAATATAAATAAAATTTACAATTACTGTTTTTAATGATTGAAAACCTCTTATTGCTCTTGTTCCTTCTTTTAATTTTAATTCATTCATTCCTATAAAACAACATAATGTATAAAAAAAAATTTGTTCCTGTCATAAATATACTTTTAATATAATTTCCTAATCCAATTACCATTTATCAAAATATTTATTTTAATTTTATTTGAGATAAGAAAAATATTCTTAAAATAAATATTATTCTTTCATTTTGCATTCTTTTTTTTTCTTTTATTTCTTTTCATTTAAATAAATTATTTTTAAAATTAGAAAAAAAAAATGAATAAACATAATTTATTAATTATAAAAAGCAAAATCTTTTTCTCTTTTCCTAATAACATTTTTATAAGCTTTTTCAAAATCCTTTGGAACAACAACATATCTATTTTTCCTAACAGCGAGTAGTCCAGCTTCTTGGCAAATACTTGCAATATCAGCAGCTGATATTTTTTCAGGTCTATTAATATATTCTTCCAAATCAACATCTTCACTTAAATTCATTTTATTAGTGATGACTTGGAAAATTAATCTTTTTTGTCTTCTATCAGGATGAGGAAATTCAATTTTTCTATCTAATCTCCCAGGTCTTAGTAAAGCAGGATCAAGAGTATCTTGTCTATTAGTAGCCATAATCACTTTTACATTAGTATTTTGATCAAAACCATCCATTTGAGTAAGTAACTCAACTAAAATTCTTTGTACTTCTCTATCAGCACCTGTTTGACTATCATATCTTTTTGTTGCTATTGAATCTATTTCATCTATAAATACTATACTTGGAGCATTCTCTTTGGCTAATCTAAATATATCTCTTACCATTTTTGGACCTTCACCTAAATACTTTTGAACAAATTCACTACCACATACACGAATGAATGCTGCTGTTGTATGATTTGCTACTGCCTTTGCTAACATTGTCTTTCCTGTTCCTGGTGGACCATAAAGGAGAACTCCACGTGGTGGATCAATACCAATTTGTTGATAGAGTTCAGGATGTGTTAATGGCAATTCGACAGCTTCTCTAATTTCTTGTTTCTGTACATCTAAACCACCAATATCTTGATAAGTCACATCAGGTTTTTCAGTCACTTTAGTCATTTGAATAGTAGAATCTGCTTCTGGAGGAAGGATATCAACAACTGAATGGGATGTTTTATGCATTGCCACACTCGCACCAGTTTTTAAATCTTCTCTATTAATTGTAGAAAGTACTCTTACACAATAAGATGATCCTGTTGAACTTCCTACTAAACCATAATTCTCATCTATCATTTCCGTAAATTGACCTATCATTAATGGAGTTCCTAATATTGTTTTTATTTCTTGCTTTGCACGAGAATATTGAACTTTCAAATTCATTGTCTCATCTTTTATGTAGTTTTCTTGGATGTTTAATAATTCTAATTCTTTTTGAAGAGATTTGTATTTCGAGTATACTTCATTTTCCTCTGATATTGGTTTTTCTGGACTTTCTGGAATATCAATTTCCATTTGACTCATTTTTTTATATTATATTTATTTTTAAATGGAGAATACTTTATTTTCTTTTGAATTTTTATTATTTTTTATTTTTTTTTTTTCGATTGATTAATTATTTTTTTTTTAGTTTAAATATAATTATTAAATGTTTCAAATTTTTTTTTTCACTTATAAAAATTAAATTCATAACTAATATAAATATATTTTAGTATGATATAATTAATAAAAATAAAAAAAACAATAAAAAACATAAAATTGAAATGTCTTATTCAATAATATAATCTATTCAATAATTAACAGAAGGACTTTTGTTAGATTTTACAGAAAAGATAATAATATTTCCTTCTTTAGTTAAATATTTATTATAATTAATTTTTTTGCTTTCATTATCTTCTTAATCATTTAAATTTATTTGTTCCAAAACAGTATCCATTCTCTTTAACATATTCTTCTAATTATTTATTATTTCATAGATTTCTTACTTTTCAAAATAAAATCAAGAGAAGACATTCTTTAATTTAATAAATAAATAATAATTAACCAAAAAAAAAAAGTAATTTAAATATTATTTAAAATTTTGATTGGTAGTATTATTATCAGTCACAGCACCTTGATGTGCTAATTTATTTTTATTTCTATATTTTTTCTTTTGCATTCTTGGAAGCCATCTTTCAGGATCAGGCATTGGTCCTGGATTTAAAGGATCGAAATTTTTAGGAAATCTTTTTTTCCTATGTCTCTTTTTTTTAACTTTATTAATTTTATCATTTCTCTTATTTCTATTAAATAAATTTTCCAATAAAGAACTTATATGTTCATTTGATAAATCAACTTCAATTTCATCTATTTCTCTTCTTATTAATTCACTTTTATCTAAATTTATATGTGATAATGATTGAATTAATAATGATTTTATATCTTTATCATTATTATCTAATTTATCTAAATAATATTGATAAAATTTTACACTTTTTTCATAATCTTTTGATTGATATAATGCATTTGCTATTTTTATTATTATATTTTTGAAACTTTGTTTATTTTTTATTTTCTCATTTATTTCTTCTATATTTTCAAATTCTCTTATAAATTCTTTTAAATAATCAAATTGCTTTTTTACAGAGTAAAAACCAATAAAAAAAGAAATGAAATGTGAGTTAAAACAAAATTGTTTAAATTCTTTTATAAATTGCATTAATCTATTATGAAAAGATTCAATTGATTTATTATTTAATGAAGATAACATAAGTTGAATTCCCATTAATTGAGGTTCAGGATGTTTATTTAAAATATTATCTGAAAATATTTTTTCAATTGCTTTTTCTTTTTCTTTCTCAGTCTTATAATATAAATATGATTTATAAATATAATAATCAGGATCATCATTTTTTATTATTGAATTTATTATTTCTTCTGCTTCTTGAAGTCTATTTCCTCTAATTAAAAAATTTATTTTATTCTTATTTAATATTTCTTTTTCTAAAAGAAGAAGATTATTCTTTTCATTTTTTATAAATAAATCTAATTTTTTTATTGTATCTGTATTTGAATCTTTATCCTTTCTAAAATTTAATAAATTATTATAAAATATAGGAATCATTTGTTGTAACTCTGAATTTTTATTATTTGATTTTTTAAAAAAATTCTCATATTCATTATTAATATTAGTATATTTATTTATTTCAAAACCATCTAAAGCATTTTGAATAATATAAAAATTTAATATCATATTTTTTAATTGATTAAATTCATCATCTAAATTTGGATATTCACTTTTTATTCTTTTTATTATTTCAAAACAATTTTCATAATTTCCACTTTTTAAATAAATAACTGCAAAATTATAATAACTTTCCCAAGAAGAAATATATTTTTGTAAAGACTTTAAAAAAACTTCATCATTATTTTTACTTAAAGAATAAGAAGCTAAAAAATTAGAAAATAAATCATTTTCATTTTCAAGTTCTTCTTTTTTTATTTTTTCTTCAATTAAATTTTTATATATATCATAACATTTTTTATATTCTCCTACTTTATAATAATTTTGAGCGAATAAAATTTTAATTATTTCAGAATTTGATTTATCTTTATTTAAAATTTCAATTGATTTTTGATATTGTTTTGTATCATATAAAGCATAAGCATATTCTAATAAATTTAAATCTTCTAATTTTTTTTCTTCAATAAATGAAATTAATTCATCTGATTTACCTAAATTGAGTAATGAAATATATTTTGATTTTAATGCTTCTTTTTCTTCTGGATATGATGATAATATTTTATTTGATATATTTAAACATTGACTATGATCTCCTTTCTTTATTGTTTCTTCTAATTCTGTATATGCTTTTTGTAAATCTACCTTTTCAGACATTCGATTTTTCAATAATTTAATTAAATTTTTTTATTTATTTTTTGTCAATGTTTAAATAATTAATTATTTTATTATTTAATATAAAAAAATAAAAATAACTATTAAATGTATTTAGGATGGAAAAAGAAATCAAATCTTCATTTTGATACTCCAATATTACAAAGTGTAAAATATAAATAATAATTTTTAAAAATGAAAAAAATTAGAAGCAACATTTAAGAAGTATATCATTATTTTCAAAAGTAAATGAAGAAAGAAAAGAATTAGAAAAAATATTTAAACAGCCAAGTTCAGTATCAAATAGAATTAAAAATAAAATAAAACAAAATAAAAAAACTTTTAATCCAATATCTCAAAATTTTAATAAAATACCAAATAAAAAAAATGGAATTTTAATAGAAAATAAATCAATGAATATAATAAAACCAATAATAAAAGATAATAATAATATTAATCCTTTAATTTTAAGTCAAACTCCAAAAAGTGGAATTAATCATAAAAGAATAAAAAATAATATTAAAATTTTAAATGGTACTAATTCTTTAAAAAATAGTTCTTCTAAATTTTTAATTAATACTTGTGAAAATAGTAATATTAATATTTCTCATAATATTGATGATAATATTTCTCCTAAAAATTTTAATATTAATAATTATAAAGAAAATAAAAAAGGAATTACTTTAAAAAAAAGAAATTCTTCTTTAGATAAAAATCGGAGAATTAAATATAAAACTAATGAAAAATTTTCAAAAAAAATTCAAAATGCAATTAAAAAAGAAATTAAAAAAGAAACTTCAAATAATAGTATTTTAACAACAAAAAATTTAAAAAAAATTATATTTATTCAAAGATGGTGGAGAACTTTAAGTTGTATAATTTTAATTCAAACTATTTATAGAGGATTTATATATAGAAAAAACAATTTAGATAATATTAAAAGTTTATTAAAGAATAAAGAAGATAATAAAAAAAAAAAAATTACAGAATTAATAAGCTGTATTAATGAAGGAAAAAAAATTTTAAATTATCCTTTTTCTGAAATTGGTAAATTTAATACTCCTAAAATTCTAAATATTCCAAAACCACATCCAAAAAAAATTAATAGTTCTTCTAATTCAAAATATTATTCAAATTCAATGAATAATATAAATAAATAATATTATTATTTTTGAAATGACTCAAATTCATTTATTTATTATTTATAAATAAAAAGATTTTAATAACAATTCTATTTATAATATGAAATTATAAATAAATATTATTTTATTAATAATTACCTTTATATAAGCATTGTGTTCATATATTATTTTTTTTTTCAAAAATAATTTATTTTTTTTCTTTGTAATGATTTTGTTTCATTAAAAATTTATAATTAAAATCATATTTTTCTATAATAAAAAAAATAGAAAAACAGGTTTAATAAAAAAATAAAAAAAGTTCAAATATAATTTTTATCCAATATAATTTAAAAAAATAATAGAAAAAAGAAAAATGATATATAATGATAAGCATAGAGCAATGGGAATATTATCATCAAAAAAGCCTCAAAAGAATAATTTACTATTTACTCCATCTCAAACAAATCCAATTCATCAACAAAGTATAAATATAATAGAAACAGAAGAAGAAAAAAAAAAAGAAAACAAAGAAGAAGAAGAATTAAAAGAAGAAATAGAGAATTTAAAAAAGAAAAAAGAAACAAATTTATCAGGAAAATTACCTCAATATGAAATAATAAATATAAACTCAGAAGAAAAACATTTGAGAAAATTACCAATAAAAAGAATGGATTCAATATCTCGAAGTCCAGAAAGAGAATATAAAAATACATTAGCATTATTTGAAGAAAATTTTGATTTTTTAGTAGAAAGAATTCAAAATTCTTCAAATAGAAGAGAGGAAAATAAAGAAAAGATAAAAAATAGAAAACGTCATTCATTAATATTAAAAATAAAAACAAATGAATTATTATTATCAAAGCAATTAATAAAAGTTGTAGAAGCATTAGAAGATGAAGCAAAAGCATTAACAAATACAATAGAAATATCAAATTTTTATGATTATACAAATTATTGTTTTGAACAAATACATAAAATATTAAAAGAGAATGATATAAATAAAATAAAAAAGCCACAAAAAGTGAAAATATTTAATCCAGGAAATCATAGAAAATTAGCAGTATTTGATTTAGATGAAACATTAATTCATGCGGTGACAGATTTAAAAAAGAATAATTATCAAAATAATATTATAACAATAAGAACACCAACTGGTAAAATGGCAAAAATAGCAATAAATATAAGACCAAAATGGGAAGAAGTAATAAAAAAAGTTTCTAAACATTATACTATAGTTATTTATACTGCTTCTCATTCTTCTTATGCAAATGGAGTTTTAGATTTTTTAGATCCTGAAAATCGATATTTTTATAATAGATTATATAGAAATAATTGTATTTGTGTTAAATTAAATGGAAGAGATGTTTATATTAAAGATTTAGATATTTTTGAAGGATTTGATTTAAAAAATATTTTAATTATTGATAATTCAGTTTTAAGCTTTGCTTTTCATTTAGATAATGGAATACCTATTTTACCTTATTATGATAGTGAAAAAGATGTTGAATTAACTTTTTGTGGTTTTTATTTAGTTAATATTTCTAATTGTGATAATTTAATGGAAGTTAATAAAAAATATATGAAATTAGATTATTATTTAAAAAAAATTGAAAAGGAAAATGAAAAAAAAACAAATATAATCAAAAAATCAAAAAGCAAAAGAATTAAAAGAAATTCTTATGAAAATGCTTCGGAATTATTAAATGAAAAAAAAAAAGATTTTGATAAAATTAAAAAAAGTAAAAATAAAAAAATTTCTTTTGAAGAAGAAAATTTAAGTTCTTTGATTAAAAATAATAAAACTGATGATTTTAAAAAAGATAAAATAATGAAAAGTGAAAATAATGATGAAAAAGATTATGATAAAAATCTTATTTATGAAAAAGAAAAAACTGTAATTGGAGAAAATAATAGTAATGTTGTTGCTTTTGAATTAAAAAATAATTTAGAAAAATTAAGAAATGAATTCAGTGAAAAATAAAATAATTTTTTATACAAAGATGAAAATTATAAATTTTAATAAGAAAACAAATATTTTTTTATTTTGGTACTTCCTAAAATTAATTTTTTCTTATTATAAATAATTATTTAAATGATGACCATTAGTAAAATAAGAAAATTAATTTATCTTTATATAATAATATTATATAAAAAAATAAAAATAAAACAAAAATTTTTTTAATAGTTTTTAAACAAAATTTAAATTAAATATTATTGTTTTTTAAAATATCATTTAAAACAGGAAGTTGATTATTATCATTATTATTATTAGAATCATTAATAGGATTATTTAACATTTGATTTCCAACATTAGGAGTTTGATTATTTTCATTATTTTTATCATTTAAATCAATTTGATTTGAAGAAGGAGTATTATTATTTAATAAATTCTCATCAATTTTATTATTTTCTTCTTGATTTTCACCTTTTAAATTCGAATTATAAATTAAATAATAATAAATTCCAATTTCACAAATTGAAAATACAAGATTAATTTCAATAGTAAAAAGATCCCATTTATTTTTAAGATTTTTATTCAAAAAACCAATAAAAAAAGCCATAAAAACAACTAAATGAACATCATATTTAGGAATCAAAGAATGATCTTTTTTATAATAAATATCTTTAAACTCATGAAAAGGACTAATTATTATTCCAGTATAACCAATTAAAAATAATAAACTTTTTAAAAAACGAATGTAATTAATTAATATTATTAATATCATTATAAAACCATAACCAACCATTCCTGCTAATAAATATATTATTTTCATTTTAGTTTCAATTTGAAGATAATAAAAGCCATAAAAGAATAAAAATATTAATGATATTATAATTCCAAAATAAGAGATTTCAGATAATGACATAAAGGTTATATCATAATGATCAGGAGTTGCATTAGATCTAATAACTGTACGTATAAACACATATAAATATGAAAATACTAATGATGAACCAATTAATTTTATTAAAAGAATTTTTAATGGGAAATTCTTCACTTCTTTTTTTCCTTTTATCATTTCATAAGTAAATATATATGGAGAAGCAAAATATAATATTGATGATAATTTGGCAAATAGAAATAAGAAAGACTCAAAATTTAACATTTTTTTTTTATATCTTTTATTTTTTTATTTTACAATTTTTTTTTTTTAAAATTATAACTGATATTTTTAAAATATTAAATTAATTAATTTAGATTCATATTATTTAAGTATATTCAATATTTTATTCAATAACTTTATCTTTTATTTATTATTGAAATATAATATTAATAAAATTTAAAATTCTAAATTCTTTGTAATGAAAAAAAAATTAATAATATTTTATCGTACTAAATGTAATACACTAAGTTTTATTTTTAATAAATGGAATAGAAGAAAATGATATAAATATATTTTTGACATAATATTTAGTTTTAAAATAAGCTTTTTTATTTTATCTATATATTTTTTTCGTGTAATAAATTTAAAGAAAATTTATTAAAATAATTAAAATGTCTTCTATTAACGGAGAAAGTCAAAAATTAAAAAATGGATTTTCTAATTATGGAAATTCAAGTTATTTTATTTCTGTTATTATAAATTTACCTAAAGGATTAAAGAAACAAATTAAAATTGATAAAAATTCAAATATCGGAAATTTATCTTTTGAATTTTGTAAAAACAATAATTTGGATTTTCAAAATTTATTAATTTTAAAATCTGAACTTGAAAACATTCAAAAAAAATTTGAAAGAAATTTAAATTATGAAGTTAATTTAGATAATAAAAGTGAAAATGATGTTCAGAAGAAAAATGAAAATAAAAAATCAGAAAAAATAAAGATAATAGATGAATCAGAAAAAAATAAAAAATCAATAAAAATAAATAAATCACATCATAATTTAAATAATTCGATAAAAAAAAATCAAAAATTATTTCCTTATGAATTCAAAATAAAATTGAATTTAAAGAATGATTATAAAATGAATAAAAATAATGAAATAAAAGAAAATAAAAAAACAGAAATAAATAAAAGTAAATCATTAAAAAAAAATAATAATAATAATATATCAAGAAATTTATCAAATAAAAAAAGAGAAAATATATTTGAAAGATTATTTAAAGATTCAGAAATAAAAAGAATTTCATATAAAAGACCATGTCATTTTAGTTCTTCCATAAGAAATAAATCAAATAATAGTTCTACTCATATTTTAGATAATTCAACTCATTTATCTTTTAATAAAACAAATAATAATATTACTTTACTTTCTTCTTATACTAATTTTAATAATGAAAATAAAAATTATGAAAGAAGTTATATTATTAAAAAATTCAATTTTAATCTTTCAAATCCTGATTTAAAAAAATTTTTTATAAGAAAAAATAAAAAAAAATTGCAAAGAAGAAATGAAATTAAAATAAATAATAGAAATTATGATAAAAATAGTAAAAGTGGAAAACTTTATTATACTGTAAATATTCCAAATGAAAAAAATATAAAAAAAAATAATAATGATTATATTCCTTTAAAAAAAAAATATTTATGGAATATAAATCAAAGTGGAGATTTATATTTAGAAAATATAAGACAAGAATCTTTTACTAAATTATTTAAAGAATTAAATAATAATTCAAATGAATTAAATGAAAATAATTTAAAAATTGAAACAATACCTTTAAATTTTTTATATCATATTAATCCAATTATTAATGAAATTTATAAGAATAAAAAAAATTATGATTTAAATAATTTTATTAAAGAAATGGGAAAAATTTTTAATAATTTTACATTTGAAGAAAAAAGAAATTTTGTTAATTTATATAAAAATAAAAATGAAATTTACAGTTATTCTTATTTAAACACTGCTCCAGAAAGTGAAAAAAGATTTAAAACAAAGAAAAATTTATTCAATACATCTCAATTAAGTAAAATAAATTCTTTAAAAGGAATTAATATATTATTAATGAATAAATCAAATGATACTTTAAATAAAAAAAAATCAAATTTAAATTCAAAGTCAAAAACTGGAATTGAAAAAAAGAAAAATTTTTATTATATATAAATAAAAATTAAATAAAAAAATATTATTTTTTTCCATAAATAAAAATATAATAAATAAATAAAAAAATTAAAAAAAAATGAAAACAATAAATTACACTTTAACATCAAATTATAATTACAAAACAAAAAGTCCAATAACTGAAATTAAATCAATGAATATTGATAAAAAAGATTATGATAAAAAATTAGATTTTGAAAATTCAAATTTATATTTTTATCGTAATATAGGTTTAAATTTGAAACCAGAAAATGAATTGAAGATAGATATAAAAATAAATCAAATGAAAATAACAGTTTATTAAAAAGAATAAAAGAATTAGAAGTTGAATTACAAAATGTAAATACTAAATATGAAGAAATTAAAGATAATTTAGAAAAAGAAATTGAAAATGAAAAAGAATTAAAAAAATCAAATGAAATTGAATCAGAAAGTAAAATAAAAATTTCTATTAAAAATGAATATGAACATCAATTAAATGCTAAGAATTTAGATGATAAATATAAAGAAATAAAAGTAAATAATAATAATTTACAAAAAGAAATAAGAAGTTTAAAAGAAGAAAATTTAAGATTAAAAAATAATTATGAGAATTTAAAAAATTCTTTAAATAATCAAAAAAATCAAAATGAAAATATTTTAAATTCACAAATAAATGAATTAAAAAAAGAAAATGAATTAATAATAAAAAGAAATAATGAAGATTTAAAAAAAATATTAGAAGAAAAAGATAAACAAATAAAAGTATATGAAAGAAATTTTGAAGAAATGAAAAATAAAAAAGAAGATTATGAATTAAATAATATATTATTACAAAGACAATTTAATGATTTAAAAAAATCAAAAGTAAATGAATTAATAGAAAGAGAAAATAAAATAAAAGAAAAATCAATAAAAGAAAAAGATAAAATAATAGAAGAATATACAAAACAATTTTCTGATTTAAATAATGAAAAAAAAAAATACCTGTTATGAAAAATATAGTAAAATGAGTGAAGAATTTCAAAAAATTAACAAAAGAAATTTCTGATGAAAGATTAAAATTAGAAGAAGAAGATGATAAATTAAGAAGAGAAAATATTCAATTACAAAAAGATAATGAAAATATGCAAAAATTAATTAGTAAACATAATATTGAATTAAACAAAAAAAATGAAATTATTAATATTTTAAAAAGTAATTTAGATGATGTTAATTTAAAAATGAAAAGTCATTTCGATAATTCTAATAATTCTATTAATCAATTAAGTATTCTCTTTAATAAAGATAAAATAGAATGGCAAAAAGAAAGACAAGATTTATTAAATCAAATTGATTCTTTAAATCTATTATTAAATGATTTAAAAAATCAAAATGAAAAATAAGAAAAAGAAAAAAATAATTTTAGAAATAATTGTAAAAAATATATTTCTACTATTATTGATGAAAAAATGAATCAGTTAATATCAAATTAAAAATAAAGAAAATAAATACTAATTATTATTTAAATTTTTTAAAAGTAAAAAAAGAATTAATCATTTAAATAAAAATGAGTGTTATAGATGAATTAGATCCAAAAATATTAATTCAGAATATAATAATGATAAAACAATAGAAGAAAATAATAAAGAAGGAAAAGAAGAAAATTTAAATAATATTTCAATAAGAGCTTATTTAGATAAAACAGTTATTCCTTTAGTTCTTCAAGGAATGGCTGAAGTTGCTAAAGAAAGACCTGAAAATCCTATTAAATATTTAGTTGATTTTCTTATGAAACATGCAAATGAAAAATAAATATTTTGTAAATATAAAAAAAGATAAAAATTAATGTAATGTGAGTAGTTTGATTTTCAAATTATTTAATATATTTTTATTTGAAACTGTTTTTTTATGACATAATAAATTGAATAATAATTTATTTTTCAATGACATGGAAAATTTCAATTTCTTTTACTTCAATTAGAACATCAGAAGAATTTTCAATTAATTCTTTTTTATTTAAATATTCTCCTTTTCCAGTTGAAATAAATTGAGTCATATTATTTTGATTAAAGCAAAAATCAGAACTTAAAATAGGACCTAATTGTTTACTTTTATAAACAGTACTTTCTTTATTATATTTATTTTTAAACATTTGATAAGGAAAATTTAATCTAAATAAAAATACATCATTAGAATAATTTTTTTTTATATTACAACTTTCCCATTTTTCAGAACAAAAAGCTCCAAATTTATTTCCTTTTCTACTTTCTATAATAATTAAATTATTATTATATCCATCACATTTTTTATGAAAAATATTAAATTCTATTCCATCATCACTTAATCTATATAATAATTTAAAATCTATATTTTTAAATTTTGGACTTAACCATTTATTTATTTCTTCTTTTTCTTCTTTTGAAATTACTATTTTACTATATAAATTATAATTTATTTCTGATGATTTTTCATTTAACAATAAATTTTCATTTATTAATGGATTATTCATTATTGGATTTAATGTTTCTATTAAAGATTGTGATATTTGAAGAGAATTATTATATTTTATTAATTCTTTATAAAAATTTGTGTTTTTATCAATGAGATAATTTATTTTATTTTTTCCGACTTTTTGTAAAATTTGATTTTTATGGGTTCCTAAATAATTTAATTTAATGGTATAAAATGTTTTTTCCATTTCTTCTTTAATTGTCTCTATTTGTTTTATTTCAAATACAGAAAAAGGAAAAACTAAAATATCCTCTGTCCTGTTATAATAAGAATAATCTTTCATATTAATATTATATATTAATTCTTCATTTTGTTTTGTGCTTTCAATTTCATATAAAACTTTAACATATTTTTTATTTTTTTCTTCTTTTAAATTTGAAATTTCTCTCTCTCTTGAAGTAGAAAAAGTAATAAATTTTCTAGTAAAAATAATAGCAGAAGGAAATTTTTGAGATTGATGATAATAAAGACAATTTAATCTATTTTGAGAAAGAAAAGAACCATAATAAATATTTTTTTCATTATAAGGTTTAATTGATTTGAAATTAATAGATTCAAATAATATTTGTAAAAGAGGAGTAAATTCAAAACAAGAATTACTTTTTAATTTTCTATTCATATCATTTGTGAACACAGAATTTAAAGAATATGCTCTTAATAAATATTTAATTAATAATTCATTAGGTAAAGCTTTAAATTTGAGTAAAGGAAGAATTAATTCAATTATTTCTTCATTATCTTCAAAAAATTTTATTTGAAGATATTTTAAAAAAGAATAATTTGATTCAGGATTAGTTTTATTGATAAATTGATTGAAAAAAATAGGAAGAATTAATTTATTGGTGGTTGAAGTTTCTTCAAAACCAAAATTTTGTTCTTCTTCTTCTTCATTTATTTCTTTAGCTTCAATTTTTCTTGATCTTTTACTATATTTTTCACTTTTAATATAATTTTTTACCGATGAAAAGTCATCAACCACTCCTCCATTATTAAAAAAATTATCATTTATCATTAATTGAGGATTATCTTTATTCTCTTCTAAATATTTCTTTGAATCCGAAGTAAATATTATTGTCTCTAATACTACATTATATTTTTTATAATCATTTATGTATTTTTTTATAAATTCTTTATACATAAAACCACTTAATATTAATATTGTTGGAGTAAAATTTATTTGTTCTAATTTTGTAAATATATCATTTATATTTGTATAAAGTTTTATTTCCTTTAAAAATTTCTTTGAAATTTTTAATTCTTCTGAATAAAGTTGATTTTCTTCATTATATATATTAGGATCACCCCAAATTAATATTTTTTTTATTGTTTCTTCCATTATACCTTTTTTTAAGATTTAATATTAAAAAAAATATTTTTAAAAATGATTTATTTTAAAAAAAGTTAATAAACCAATAAATATTTTTTTCTTTTTCTTTTACATTCAGGTTTTAGAAATTCAATAAATAATTTTTTACTATTTTCAATAAATACTTTTTTATTATTATCAACCTTATTCATATTTATATCATAAATTTCTTTTATTTTTATCTTATATTTATTTAAACTATCATTATCAAGTATTTCAAATATATTAGGAATATCAGAAATATTTTTTGAAAGTAAACTTTTTATTAATTCTCCAATTTTTTTATCAATAAATTTCAGACCTTTTTTAATATTTTTTTCTTCAGAACCTTTAATATAATTTTCTTTATCTTTTTCATCAAATTCAGATTTTGAAATTTCATTAATGGCATCAATGAAATATTTATAATAATCAATTGTATTTTTTGAATCTTCCTTTATGAGATTATTTCTAAAAAACATAAAATATATAATTAATCCAATTCGATAATAATCTAATTTAAAACAATCTTCAAAATTTAGAATTATAACATTTCCAATTCCATGATTATTATAATGAATATTATTGTAACAAAAATTTAAATTTTCTAATTCAAAATTAGATTTTGCTTTTGAAATTAAACAAAAATCAGAAATTTTTAAATTAAATGAATTATTAATTAATAAATTTGATGGTTGAATATTACCATGTACAAGATTATGTTCATATAAAATTTTTAAACCATTAAACATTTCACTCAAGAAAAAACATATCACATTTGAATTCATATTATATAACCAAGGAAATTTATAGGTATTAATTGAAACATCAATAAAATTTCCTATTAATAAATAATTTAAAAAAAATTCAAAATCGAAATAATTTTTCTCCATTATTAAATAGAATTTATTTGAGGAAAACATTGTCTTTATTTTCATTATATTTACTCCATTTAATTTTCCAACCAACGAATGTAATTTTTTTATATTCTCTTTTTTTTTTTCGCTGTTTATTAAAGGAACTTTAATTATATATTTATGATTATCTTTTTCACATATATAAATATTGGACATTCCCTTATTTGTAAGTTTTTCTTTATATTCATAGCCAAACTCACCAAATTTTTTTTCCATATTTTATTAAAATTAAACTATTAATATATCTCAATTAATATTATTTTTTAACTTTAAGAACAAATTCTTTTTTTTTTATTGAATGAACATAATTATTCAAAAAAAAAAATAAAATTAACATTTATCCAAAAAAACCCCTTTAAAAAAAACTCTAATCTCTGAAATCATATTAAATAAAAAAACAGGAAAAAAAAAATGTCAGATACAAGTGCATTAGAGTTACTTAAAGAGGAGTTAGAGAACGACGACATCCAGATAAAAGTTAATGCAATTCACCGTTTCCCAATAATAATGGCAGTATTTACCCCAGATAAAATAGTATCAGATTTTATTCCATTTATTTCAAAAATAATTCCAAACGAAGCAGACGAAGTTCTTTTAGCAATATCAGAAGAGCTTCCTCATTTTAAATCATATTTAGATTCAAAAAAAATAATGAATACTTTACCTTTATTCGAATCACTTTTAGGATGTGAAGAAACTGTAGTACGAGAAAGTACAGTCGAAGGATTAAGAAAATTAATTCCTTCATTAAGTGATGATCAAGTTCAAAGTGAAGTCATTCCTATGATTCTTAATATTTCTAATAAAGATGCTTTTCAATGGAAAGTTTCTGCTTGTTATTTAGTTAGAATTTGTTATCCTAAAGCTGGGAAAGAAAAAGAAAAATTAAGATCACTCTATTTTAAATTATGTGATGATGAAACTCCTATTATTAAAAGAACTGCTGCTAAAGAATTTGGTCCTCTTTGTCTTACTATGGAAAAAGAACATGTTAGTAATGAAATGATTAATTATTATAAAAAATTTATTAATGAAACTGACACAGTTAGAGTTACTATTCTACCTGCATTAGTTCAATTAGCTAAATTATTCCAAAATTCAGAAACACAAAAATTAAATTTAGATTTCGTATCAAATGCTGCTGAAGATAAATCATGGAGAGTAAGAAATGAATTAGCAAATATTTATCCTGATTTTGTTGATTATTTCGGTAATCAATTAAATGATGATTTAGTGAGAAATTTAAGTAATTTAATAAAAGATAGTGAAAATGAAGTGAAAGCATCAGCATTAAAAGCATTAAATCAAGTAATAACAAAAATATCAAGTGATAAAATTCAAAGTCAAATAATTCCAGCATTAAGAGGTTTAAGTAATGAATCAAGTAAAGAAACAAAATCAAAAATTGGAGGAATTTTTGGTCCAATAAGTAAAATTATAGGATATAATGCTTTTAATACTTCATTAGGAGTAATGATGGATGCTTTAATGAAAGATGAAAATGCTGATGTTAGATTAGGAATTGCAAAATCAATGTATGATATTTTTGTTTCTAGTGATGGATCATTATTAAATTCTACTAATACTTTATTAGGAACTATGCAAAAAGATTCTCAATATAGAATAAGAGAATGTGTTTATGAAACTTTAGCTAAATTAGGTGCTAATTATGGATTAGATGTATTTAAAAGTTCTATTGAAAGTTTATTCTTTAATTATTTAAGTGATACTGTTGCTTCTGTTAGAGAAGTTGGTATTCAAAGTTTAAAAGTATTAATTCAAAAATTTGGTTCTGCTTGGATTATTAGTAATTTAGTGCCTAAATTACAAAGTTTTTTAAGTACTCCTAAATTAAGTTATTTACATAGAATGTGTATTATTCATTCTCTTTGTGTTTGTTCTGGTTACTTAGATCCTAAACAAAACACTGAATTAATTGTTCCTGTGATTTTAAAATGCTTAAAAGATAAAATCTCTAATGTTAGGTTTTATACTATTAAATTAGTTCAGAAAATTTTTAAAAATTTCGATTCTGGAAGTAAAGATAAAATTGAAAGTGCTGTTAAAGGATTAACTGGTGATGAAGATCCTGATGTTAAATATTATGCTGGGAGATTTTTGGAAAGTACTAAGTAAATGATAAATTTTATCATTATTAAAATAATAATTTTTAAGAATATTATTTATAGAAAAGTTAATATGTGAAAAAAATATATTTATAAATTTTTATGTATTAATGTTGGAAATTATATGTAATTTTTCTTCAATATTCTCTTCTTCTCTTCTTTGATTTGTGTTTATTTCATCTTTTGTAAACTGAATTAGTTTTATTAATTATTATTTACCAATGGACATTCTCTATCATTTTCTATTATTATATCTTTATATTTTTTTATTTTCTCATCTAAAATCAAAAGATCTTTTTCTTGTTGTTTTATTTTTCCTTTATACATTTCATTAATATTTTTTATTTGAATAAGAATTTTGTCTAAATCTGAATTAAAGCCATTTTAAATATCTTACCATTAAATTCATTGTGTTTTATTTTTTTTTTTCCTTCCTTTATATATATTTTATCTATTTTTCCTTCTTCTTCTTCTTTATAATCTATTTGTTTTTCTTGTGTATCTACATCTGTAGCTTTGACTTTTTTGTTATAGATTAGGGACATTTTTGGATATTAAAATTTATTTTATTAAAAATATAATTAAAAAATTTAAAGAGGAAGAAAATAGAATTTAGAAAAATTCTATTATTTTAAATAATAGAAAAATATTATTATTAATAGATAAATATTTAATTTTTCCAAAGAAGAAGATTAACAGAAATTAAAGAACCAGAAATTCAATTGATTAACCCTGTAATTAATAGTGTAACAATTTGTAAGATGGAACATTAATTGTTATTTCTGAACCTTTATTATTTATTAAAAGTAAATATAAAAATAATTTTTATGATTCAATCAATGTCAAATTTATCTTTTAAAAAAAATCTCGAAATCCAGAATTAAATGAATTACATTTTAGATATATACAATATAAAATTTATATGAAAGAAATACATTATTTTCAAATTTTAACCTATTAATAATATTTTAATTATTTTTTTAATTCATTGTTAAGAATAACTATTAAAGAAATAGCAATATCATCATATAATAAATTAACTTTTTTAAATTTTTGTTTAGCTTGAAATGAAAATTTATGAATGATGATTTCTTATAAATTGTTTTGCTTTTTCAGGATGGATAAATTATTTAATAGAGTGAAGATTTGTAAGAAATAATTTATATATTTTAACATAAAATACATTTAAAAAAAAAAGAAATAAAAGTTAGCTTTTTAAAATATATTCTTAGGATTTTTTAGTTTGACTTTTTTTCTATTTTAATCAAATATTTTGTTATAATTTAATCCTTTAAAGATTGTAATTTTTTATTTTTTTTTATAATTTATATTTTAACATATTTAAGAAAAAAGTAGAAATAATTTTTAATTTATTATGACAGAGAGAGAGAATGAAGAAAATGAAAGTTATTTTTTCAATTATGAAAAATGGCCTCATAAATTAATAACTCGTCTTAAAGTAGTATATTCAAATTTAGAGAAACTATATATTTTACCAAAAAAAAGATTACCTCCAATTAAAAAAGTCACAAGAAAATATTTTAATGATACTTTCCCAATAATTAACATATTAAAGAATTATTTCAATTATTTAGATGAAAGTTCTCTTATATATCTTCACTATGCATTAATTACAATAAATTATTGTACAATTGAATATTTTATTAATATATGTGATATAATGAATAGTTTAATCAAACATTTTAATTACTTTTTGATTTTAGAAAGTAATAATCAAATTAAAAAAAGAACATATAAAAATACTTATTTTGAACACTATTTAATTAAAAGAGGTGATTTAGAACATATTTTTAATCCAGATGAAGCTTTTTTTTCATATAGAAAATTAGATATAGATGATAATATGTATTTTTCTTATATTCCAATGAAATGTGTTTATGTTGAAAAAAAAGAAGAAGATTGTATATATCGTGAAAAATGTCCTTTTGCTCATGTTGATAAAGAAATATATTATCATCCTTTAATATATAAAAAAATATTATGTAAAAATAAAACAACTGAAAAATGTTCAAATAAAAATTGTCATTTTTATCATGAAAATTCAGAAAAAATGGAAAGTGACTTAGATTTTGATAGTGAAGTGATAAAAAATATGATAAAAGAGATAAAAGATATAATAAAAAATTCAGAAAACGAGCAAAAATTTTATATTGAAGAATTAAGAAATAAAGAAAGTATTCCATCTGAATTTAATCCATTAACATATAAAACACATAAATGTCCTTTAAATTTATTATGTAAATTGCCAGTAAATCAATGCTTAAATTATCATGATGATAAAAATGATAGAAGAAGACCATATCAAAATTATAAAGCTGAATTTTGTGAAAATGTAATGAATAAAGGAAAACCAATACCAAATGCAATTTGTCCTTATAGAGATGAATGTCAAAAATGTCATAATAAATATGAATATATGTATCATTTAGATATTTTTAGAAAAAAAAAATGTCCTTTTGCAAAAAAAAATAAAAATTGCCAAAACAGATTAATTTGTCCTTTTTATCATGATGATGATAAAGAAGAATCTTTATTTTCTATTGATTCTCTTAATAAAACTATGGTTAATTGTAATTCTGAAATGATTAAGAATTATTATTTGAAAAGTATGAACCATTATTTTGAAGAAGGAAAAAAATATTTTCAAGAATTAAAAAATAAATGGAATTTACATAAATGTCCTGAATGCCATAAAAATATTATGTTATTTGATAAAAGTTATAACCAGTTAAATGATTATTTCTATTGTGATAAATGTATTAATGATATAAAATCAAATGAAGAATATATAACAATTAAAATAAATGATGATATCAAGTAAAATAAAAATTATTAATATTTTAAATTCTAATTTTAAAATTTTCATAAATTGATATTTTCAAAAAAAAAAAATAATAATTATATAATTTTATACCTTTCCAATTCAGTAATATATTTAGGATTAATATTTAAATCTTTTAATCCTTGGATTTTTTCTTCTTTAATTTTTTCCATTCTTTTATACCAATTATCATTTTTTTGTTTAATTCTTCTTCCTTCTTCTATAATTTCTCTAGCTTTTAATTTTTCTCTTTCTTCTTTTTCTTTTATCATTTTTCTAATATCTTCATTATGTTTATATCTTTTCATTTTTTTTTGTTCTTCAATAATTCTTTCTTTCTCTTTTTCTTCAATTTGATTTTTAATAATTCTTTCATAATCATTTTTTTCTGCAATAGCTTGTTCAATTAATTGCATTTCTCTATCTTTTTTTTGTTTTTCATTAGCAATAATTAATTCATTATATAATTTCTTTTTTAATAATATTTCTTCTTTTTCTTTTTGTCTTAAAATTCTTTCATTTTCTTCAAAAGCTCTTTTTGCTCTTAAAGCATCTAATTCACTTTGCTTATCTTTTGCTTTTTCTTGTTTTTCTCTTAATTTTTGTAATTCTTTTTCTTTTTCTTCTTGAATTCTTTTTTTTTCTCTCATTTCTTCTTCTTCTTTTTTTTTTTTTTCCTTTTTTTATTTTTTTTTTTTTTTATTTTTTTTTTTTTTTCGATTGATTAATTATTTTTTTTTTAGTTTAAATATAATTATTAAATGTTTCAAATTTTTTTTTCACTTATAAAAATTAAATTCATAACTAATATAAATATATTTTAGTATGATATAATTAATGAAAATAAAAAAAAC
>JAEEGK010005317.1_pt1 | contig 31145 bp, 20 predicted proteins | sample 8958771 | NCBI WGS metagenome assembly JAEEGK01 (sample SAMN16246547, study PRJNA631951) | gut metagenome | biome: gut microbiome; feature: rumen; material: SC-attached | host: Bos | place: Iran: Karaj | collected 2018-10
ACCACATGGCTGGGGGATCTGCCCATGGCGGCCTACTGCCCCGGCAACACCAGCAGCCTTTACTTCCGCCACCTCACCGCCGCCATGTATGTGATGGCCATCAACAGGACGGGCTTCGACAACCTCTATATCGACTCGGTGCAGGTGGTCAGCGCCACGCAGAACCTCTGCGGCCCCGTGACGCTCGACCTCACGGACGACAACTTCGGCCTCGCCCCCTCCGACGGCGACAACCGCACAGCGACCGTCTATTTCCCTCGCGAGAGCGTCAAAATCAAAAATGGCTACGCGCTGACGGTGCAGGTGCCCATACTGCCCATCGCCGCGAAGGCCGACGACCTCACGGTGAAGGTCTTCGCCCACAACAAGACCTCCGTCGTGCTGGAAATGCCCGGCATCGCTCCTGCCAACTACGACTACAACTACAGCCGCACGAAGGCAGCCCCGGCCCTGGCGCGTAACGTGATGAGCAACGCCACCATCGTAATCAACCCCGACGAGGAATTCACCACCACCTTCGACCACAGCCTCTTCACCATCTCCGACTACAACTTCTTCATGTCCGGCCCCCAAAAGGTGCGTTTCTCGCAGGGCAACCTGCAGCGCGTCGACGGCGCATGGAGGTTTGCCGATCATCAGTACGACATCTTTCGGAGCTGGAGCGAAAACAGTTGCGATCTCTTCTATTGGGAAACAGAAGGCAACTACGGTTCAGAAAAAATAATGAGCCATAGAAAAGGAGGTCCCGGCGACGTGGTCGACTGGGGCGTCAATGCCATCAGCAACGGTGGCAACACCGCCAACCTGTGGAAAACGCTGAACAGAGCCGAATGGAATCATATCTTCATCGGCCGCAGCGGGAGCTGCTTTGCCAGAGCCAGGCTGTTCGACGAAAGGAATGGTGTCATTCTGTTCCCCGACAACTACGTCCATCCCGCCGGTGTACCCGCACCCATAGGTGTAAACGTAATCACCTCCGGTACTGTCGGCAACAAATACACCGCCGACCAGTGGGCTGCGATGGAAGGCGCCGGAGCGGTCTTCCTGCCCGCCACGTACTCACGCTGCGACCATCGTTTGGACGGCGGCTCCGACTACAACTCCTCAAGGGTCTTCTACTGGACGTCCCAGGCTCACGAATACCAATACTACGAGAAAAGTGCCTACTGCGTCCTCTTTTACTTGTATAACAGCTACATCCCGGACGGAATCCATGACCGCATGTGGGCCTGTCCCGTCCGCCTGGTGCGCAATGCGGAGTAAAACGAAAATACTATATATATAATAAAAAATGTGTAACATGAAAAAGTTTCTGAATTGGATGCTCGCTGCCATCCTGATTTGCGGCGCAATGACGTTCACCGCTTGTAGTAGCGGCGATGATGATAATCAGCAGCCCGTTGTTCAGCCCGAGCAGCCAGATGACGACGGTACAAACACCGGCGACGACAACGGTAATGACAACAACCTCAACGACGTGACCGGCAACGTCGATGTCAACAACGGTGGCGGCGGCGTGAACGAGGTCAGATAGTATGATAGAGTAGTTAACTTCGCTAACTTCAAAAAACAAAACGCTTGTGAAAAAGATATTATTACTTTCCCTTCTCCTGTGCGCAGGGGTGCAGCAAATCTGGGCTGATTACGTCACCGACATCGTGGTGATAGGCCATGATAGTGAACGTCAATTCGGGTATCTTTACGACAACTACAAAGGGGCGGGCTGGATAGGCATCGACCGCGACCTGAACGACGGCGCGGGCGGACACTACATCCACCTGGTCTATAAGACGAACAAGAGTCCGCAGAACAGCGGCACGCCCATCACCGACCTCTACCTCTGGTCGGCTCCTTACGCAGGCCCCAACAGCCTGGTACACGACGGTCGCACCTATTACAGGGTGGGCGCCGACGGCGACGACACATTCAAAAGCCACGCCGGCGACATGAACTGCGAGGCCGGCGGCAACTGGATACAGCTCTACTACACCAAGGATAAATTTCCACATCATCGTTACCTCACCGGCATCTCCGTCGACGAGAACGCGTCGGGCTGCGTGGGCGAGAATGGCGGTTCTACCCCTGGCGACCTGAACCGGGGCGCAGGTGGCGACGACATCTTCCTGCACTTCTCCATAGACTATGAGAATTGGAATGACCACCGTGCCAGCTCATTCAGCCACACTGAAGGTAACACCATCTATATCGAAAACGAGGAAGAACTTGCCTTGCTGGGGTATAAGGTGACCAACGGCACTAGTTACGCAGGTAACGTTGTTGTCCTGAACCGCGACCTGGACTTGTCGGAATATGCCTGGACACCTATGGGCTATCAGTACGAGACCACAACGCCCAACCAAGTATACGGCTGGGATCATGTGCATGTCCTCCAAGGTTTCAGGGGCAGTTTCGACGGACGCTGGCATACCATCCGCGGACTCTTTGTGAATCATTCCGGTAATGAAGCCGGGCTTTTCGGATGTATTGTGGGTCATTACATAGATTTTCAATACAATGAGATCAGGAATTTGAATATTATCGATGCTGATGTACATGGACAGGACCACGTTGGCATCTTGTCAGGATATACCTATGGCTGCGTGATCATTAAGAATGTGATGACCCAAGGCAGGGTTTCCGGAAATCATGATGTTGGCGGCATCGTCGGATACGGTGACGCTGAAAGTAATAGATCTTCTACATACTTTCTTACAGTTGTCATCATTGACTGTGCATATCTTGGCGGCTCACAGGCATGGCCTATCTACGGCAAACACGACCAACCATCGGACGTAGATGACCGAGAGAACTATTATGCCAATTATACCCCAACCGGTAATAAGGCGATACGCCTCAGTACTGTCAGACGTCAGACCCCGCCGGAAGGCATCAGATTCGACGTCGAGTATTCTGAGTGCTATTGGTATAATGGAGTCCCTTATTGCAAGCCAGGATCGGATGTGTCATACACCATTGGCTACAATGCTATCATCTACGACCTTGTCCGCACGTGGGTAAATAATGAGTCGCATGGACTCAATCACAGTTTCAATGTCGTTGAAGGTACAGACTACACCATCAGAGTAGAGTGTACCAATACGGGTATTACCGGCAGTGGCAGCAGTGCAGACCCATATATCCTGACCACTGACAAGCATTGGAGCCACCTCGTCAATTTGAAAAACCAAGGGCAGAATTATAACGGAGCTTACTTCAAGCTCGGCGCCGATATCAGCATATCGGCAGCGATGCCAGAATTTGTAGGCACCTTCGACGGCAACGGCCACACGATGACCGTCAACCTGACCGCCGATGATGATTACTGCGCACCGTTCAGCATTGCAAGAAATGCTACTTTCAAGAACCTTCATGTGGCAGGCACCATCACTACCGACAAGAATAGAAGCGCGGGACTTGTGGGCGTGGCATACGGTAATACCAGCATTACCAACTGCCGCAGCAGCGTCAGCATACTCAGCAGCACTGCTGGCAATGGAGGTCACGGCGGCTTCGTGGGTAGCATAAATAAGGAAGATACCAAAGTCCGCATCGACGGCTGCCTCTTCGACGGCAAGATTCTTTCCGTGGGCGACGTTGCTACCACTGACTGCGGTGGTTTAGTGGGCGAAAAGACCAACAGCGCTACGCTCACCATTTCCAACAGTATCTATGACCCTGCCAAACTGGCTGACGGCGAGAATGAGGCAACCAACAACAGCGCCACGCTGGTACGCGTCACCGATGGCGTCAATACCAGCATAGTCAACTGCGGCTACAACCGTCCGTTAGGCATGATCCAGGGCGTCATCGGCAACGACACCAAGTCCGAGGGCATAGGCAATATCATAGAAACCTATAGTGTCAGCGGCATCGCGCGCTACGATTTAGACTTGGAGTGTAACGGATTGTGGTACAAGAATATCCTCAATCTGGAACTTGCCGACAACGCCCCTAACAGCAGCCTTATCAGCGAGACAGCCAGCTTGTATAGTGGACACCCGTTGAATACAAAGCTCATGGGCCGCTCGTTCTACACCGATAATAAATGGAATACCCTGTGCCTGCCCTTCGATGTGCCGCTGGCAGACTCGCCTCTCGCCGGTGCCGAGGCACGCACGCTAACCGGGGCTTCGCTCATTGGCAGTACACTGACCCTGAACTTCAGCGAGCCCGTGGAGACGCTGACAGCCGGAACACCTTATATTATCAGGTTGGATCCAGAGACTGCACACGACATTTACACCATTCGGTCAGCCGAAGAATGGAATGACTTTGCCGCAGCAGTGGAAAGTGGTAAGGACTTTAGCCAAAGGACCGTGAATCTGGTGTCTGACATCACCGTATCGACCCCTGTGGGTTCAACTAATCATCCCTTTACAGGCACCTTCGACGGCAACGGCCACACGCTGACTTTCAACTCGACTGCCAGCGCTAATTACTGGGCACCGTTCCATTACGTCAAAGATGCCACCATCAAGAATCTGCACACAGCAGGCACCATCATCTTCTCCAGCATCGGTGTCGGCTCAGGTCTTGTGGGAATCAACAGTGGACCGCTCACTATCGACAACTGCCGCGTCAGCGTCGACTTCGTGGATAAGAAAGGAGGCAGCTACTGCGGCGGCTTCGTAAATTATATAAGTCCTGAAAAAGGCCAAAACATCACGAATAGCATCTTCGATGGCACTTTCATCAACGAAAGTAACACGAAATCGACGTTCGCTGGTTTCAAGATGGCCGTGATCGCAGACTTAACGCATCACACCAACTGCCTGTCTAAGCCCAGGAACATCGCGGGGAATGTTGCTTATACCCCGTTCAGTTTTGCCATGATGTCAAATGCGACGTTCACGAACTGTTACTATTCTGAGGAATTCCCGATGACAATGACTCAAGGCACGCCCGTCGGCTCGATGAGCAGCGAGCAGCTGGCCGCGGCCCTCGGCGACGGCTGGCAGGTGACGGACGGCGAGGTGCTACCCGTAATGGAAGAAACCCACTTCCTCAACATAATCAAGACTCCCGCTTTCGACGACGTGAAGTTCACCGCCATTGAGCCTGCCCGCATCACGCCGGGACTCGCGCCGGGCACCGAGGGCGACGGCTGCGTGACCTTTGCTGGCACCTACGACCCCGTGGAGATCGGTGAAGAGGGCGACAACACCAAGCTTTACTTCAGCGACAATAATACGCTCTACTGGCCTAACGGCGCCATGACCATCAATCCCTTCCGCGCCTACTTCCAGCTGAACACCACCGCTGCTACCCGCGGCATCGTGCTCAACATCGGCGGGGAGACGACGGCGATAGAAGTCAGAGGAGTTAAAGAAGTTAGAGAAGTTAGAGACGATGCCTGGTACGACATGAGCGGCCGCCGCCTTGACGGCAAGCCGACAGCAAAGGGCTTCTATATCAATAATGGTAAAAAAATAGTAGTTAAGTAATTATGAAAAGAATGATTCAATGGATGATGGCTGCCATCCTGATTTGCGGCACAATGGTATTCACGGCATGTTCCAGCAACGACGACAACCCCGCTGAGGGTGGCACGCCGGGCATCGCCATGATAGTGAAGAGCGGTCAGATTGACTACTGGCGTCAGATTGAGACCGCGTTCCGCGGCATCTGCCAGGAGAAGGGCCTGGAGGCCTACTACTACGCCACCACCAGCGACAACGCCTACCAGGAGCAGGCGAGCGCGGTGAAGGAACTGCGCAAGCTGGGCAGCAAGGCGCTGAAGGCCATCGTCTTCGCACCCTGCTACGGTGTGAACGGCGAGAGTGCCGAGGCCGAGGTGGCCGCTTTGGCCAAGGAGCGCGGCATCCCCGTCGTAATCCTCGACTCGCCCGCAAAGGCCGCCGCGCTGGCCTCGTGCCCCTACTTCGGCACCGACAACAAGGCTGCGGGCCGTGCGATGGCCGAGAAGGTAGCCGCCGACAAGGTGGCCGTCTTCGCCATGACGCCCGGCCCCGGCATTGAGCGCGCCGAGGCTTTCAAGGCGCTGAAGCCCGCCGCCACGGTCTATCCCGTCGGCGACAATGCCGTCAGCGAGGTGCAGGCCGCGCTCTCTGAGTTCGACGACTTCGTATTCTTCAACGGCAGTCCCCTCTTGGATGTCCTGCCGATGCTGAAGGCCGCCGGCAAGCGCGTCTATACCTTCGATGCCTATAGCGAGTTCATCGACGAGCTGGCCAGCGACGGCGTATGCCTGCAGGGCATCATGGCGCAGAACACGTTCGGCATGACCCGCAAGGCTGTGGAGGCCGCCCTCGCCAATGCCAAGCAGGGCGAGATGGTGCCCACGTTCTACATCACCCAGGACAATGTGAACAGCTCCGACGTGGTGCCCTTCATCGAGTTCTTCACCCTCGCCCGCAAAGGACAGCTGCTTGAGGTCTTCGACGTGCAGGGCAGCGCGGGAAAGGCTCGCCTGACGGTTGGCGGCAAGGTGCTCTTCACCACCGACGTTTTTGTGGGCAAGAACGGCCTGGGCAAGACGGGCGAGGGCGACGGCAAGACGCCCGTCGGCACGCTGCGCCCGCTGTCGGCTTTCGGCATCAAGGCCAATCCCGGCACCACGATGCCCTACATCGACGTGAAGCCCACCACCTACGCCTGCGACGAGGACTGTGAGTACTACAACAAGATCATCGACACCGCCGAGACCAATCACCAGTGCAAGGGCGAGGAAATGTACTCCTACCAGCCGCAGTACAACTACGGCATAGAGACGGATTTCAACAAGGAGTGCGTCTATCCGAAGGGCAGTGCGATCTTCGTGCACGTGAAGGGCACCAAGGGCTACACCGGCGGGTGCATCGCCTTTGATGAGGACAAGATGATCGAGATCCTCCGCAACTGCGACCTCTCGCTGGTGATCACGGTGAAAGAATAGTTAAGTCAAAAAAGACCCAAAATGTTCCCCAAATTATTTCTTTTTTGAATCTTTTTTGGACTTTTTTGACTGAATCTTGATCATCGTAATATTGGTATATATTGGTAATATTTGACTGAAATGAGAACTAAATTTTTGGCCATCGTCTCGTGCGCCATGCTGCTGTTCGCAGCCGGCTGCAAGCAGACCAACGAACCGGAACAGCCGACAGCGCTGCGCGAGGTGCTGACGAGCATGAACTACGGCGACAGCGTGCTGGTAGTGGGGCACAAGAGTCCCGACTGCGACGCCGTGATGTCCGCTATCGCTTATGCGTCGCTGCTGCAACGGCTGGGTATCAACGCCAAGGCGCGTGTGGCGGGCAAGGTGGTTTGCGAGCCGCTGTATGCACTGAAGCAGGCCGGCATAGCTGCGCCGGCAGTACTCGATGACGCCACAGGGCTGAACATGATCATGGTGGATCATAGCGAGTTTGCACAATCGGTGAACGGTATGCCATCAGCGAACATCCTGCAGGTCATCGACCACCACGGCACAGGATCGGTTACCACATCGCGTCCGGTGTTCTACTACGCTATGCCTATCGGTTCGACCTGCTCGGTGATCGCTACGATGTACGAGCAGCTTGGTATGCAACCCACCGCGACGGACGCACGGCTGCTGCTCACGGGGCTGCTGTCCGACACCGACAGCCTGAGCGCAGTCACCACCACCGACATCGACCGCCGCCTGTTCGGCAAGCTGTTAGAGCTATCCGACATAACGGATATCGGAGCCTACTACGCCGCCGCGCGTGATGCACGCGTCTCGTATGAGGGGATGACCGACATCGAGATCCTCTACTCCGACTTCAAGGAATATGAGATAGAGGGTGTGAAGGTAGGTATAGGCAGCGTGTTTGCCGGCAAGGTAGCCGGAGTGGAGGATATGTGCGCCCGTATGCGGGCTCTCATGCCTGCCGCACGTGAGCAGCGAGGACTGGATATGCTGTTCCTGATGATCGGCGACCGCGATGCCGATGTCACCCACCTGCCGTTCTGCGGCGAGGGTGCCAAGCAAGTGGCGGAGTACGGTTTTCACACCACCGCCACGCCGGACGACTGCATCGTAACCAAGTACCTGTCCATCCGCAAGGTAGAGGTCGTACCGCCCATCACGGAAGGTATCAAGCAGTGGAAGTCGGGGCAGCAATGACGCAGGTAATATTGTTGACGAACTTATCCATCGCAATAATTGTTGGATAATTTTTGGTAATTTTTGACGAAAATGAACTCTAAATTTTTGACCATCATATTTTGTGTGCTGCTGATGGCGATGGGCGCAAAGGCATGGGATACGACACCGGATGCCGCTGGGCAGCATACACAATCCGGGCAGTACTTCCTACTCTATGTCATGTCTGTCGATTTGATGGGGTAGTAAAATCTACAATCTAAAATCTACAATCTAAAATTTAAAATAACACCCTATATGAAACACAAATTTTATCTGTTTGCAATTGCGCTATGCTGCGCGATGCTGCTTGTGCCGGAGCGGGCGCAGGCGAATGACTTCCTGGAGATTGAGCGTCACTACTCGGCACTCACTACGGGAGCGGACAAAGTGCACTTCAAGTTGCCGGTGTATTCGCGCGGTAATCGCGACTACTACGTATCCACCAACGATCAAGGCTCATCGTATGTGTTTTACACTGTAGGCGGGCAGAGCTACTCAATCTTCACCTTCGGCAGTGAGCATAACAGCGACGGCCCGAGCGCGAATGACAAGACCGGGTACGGTCGCGCCTGGGTGTCCGCCTATGCTGATAGAGGCGTAGTGGAAATTACTAACATCTACGACGGCCAGCGTAAGGTGGTTCCCTCAGATGGAGCGCAACGCGCGTACAACGTGAAGAAAGAGAAGGAAGCGGAAAACGACAACGATTATGTGACCTGGCTTGAGATAGACTGGTACATACCCGAGTCGCTGGACAAGAAGGAATTTAATATCGGTGCGCATGTGAATGTCAGCCTGCGTATGACGGGTAATGTCAATTACACGTTCGACTGGACGCTGGCTACCGGCCTGGAGGGCTTGACCAACATGATACAGGCGCAGCTGTTCACGCCGTACTTCTACGCAGTGAATGAGCATGGCGCAACGGGCTTCGGCAATGCGGCTGTGCCCTATTCTGTGTTCTATGACCCCATACAGTACTCCACTTCGCAGAACCCGACAGATTCGATTCCAACCTCCGAACGTGCCGGCAACCTGATCGTTCCCACCACCGATACGATCCAGAAGGATTTCTATGCCACATTTAAGGTATATAGGATGAAAGATCCAACCCTCGTGTTCTCCCAACAGGTAACCACCAAGCAGGATATCCCGCCCTACCACCGTATCTACGACTTCAGTGTGAAGGAGGAGATGGATACTACCGGTACGTACACGGGTAACAACATGCTGGAGTGGCATATCAAGAACCCGAAGCTGAAAGACCTGGTGGAAGGTGACTATTTCGAGGTGCAGCGTGCCACGCAACCGGACTTCTCCGATGCCAAACAATTGGATGTCATATCAATGACCTGCAGCGACACGTCGCATACGTATCGGTATGTCGATAAAAGCCGCGAGATGTGGACTGGAAATGTAAATTACCTGGCGGACACGAATGCATACTACAGCGTAAAAGAAAATGATTACCTGGTATATGATGAAGATGACGAGCCATTTGCGAGCTTCAATGTAGAACTGGTCAACACCGAGAAAAAGAAACCTTCCTTACCGGTTTATTACCGCGTGCGTCGTGCCTCGTCAGCCGTGTGGGGATGGGTGGAAGACTTCTCGAAGGATGCCGCGGTAGACAAGCACAACTACTTGGCTCCGCTGGATAGCATACAGGAAAACTATACGCTTGATCCTGAATATGAGTCCAACCGCAAAGTGCATTTCAATATACACATCAACAATGCGGAAGTACCAAAGATGACATTTCATAAAGAAGGCAGTCACCTTAATTGGGAATTAAACCGTATATTAACTACACGCAACGCTTCCGTTACAATCCGTCATGAAGGGACTGAAGCCGCGACAATGTTCAAGGTAGTGCGTCCTGATGGTACAGTACAATTTGATTTCCAACCGCTTCCTGATGGAACAATCACTGTTCCCATTGGTAGTACCGTATATGTTAAGAATACTATATCGTACCTTCAACCCAAATTCCGGATATTTGATAACAGCACCATCCATCCTATATATTCCGAAGTTCAATTATTCCCATTTGGTGGTCCCACATCGTGTAGTGTTCATGTTGATTTTGAGGGTCCAACTCTTGAAGATGTGGTGAACAGGTATAAAGCAGATATCATAGACAGCTTGCATCAAGTACTACAGGCTACAGTACCGGATTTCGGTAAATGCATGTGGGACCGTACTGCACGTTTAATACTACAGCGTACCATTCAGGAGACCGGATATGTCAGCGAGACCATCATTCCCCAGGACAGCATCATCCGTCTGTCGGACGGCTCGTGGTTAGCCCGTTTTACAGACGTGGCGAACATGGCTTGCTCACACATCAGCTATTCGGTGCGTATTGACCAAACGAATAGTGACCTGCGTGTAGCGGATTCTATCCAGTTGCAACCAATGGCTCTCCATGGTCCGAGCCTGTACTACGACGAGGCGGCGACGATCACGTCGTTTACCGCCAGTCAGGGTGCCGCCGTCGGAGCGCAGAAACGCGGCGTGCTGCTCAGCTGGACACCGTCGTCCACGGCTGTAGATGAGTATGTCCTGACGCGCGTCATGAAGAACAGTGACGCTTCGGCAGATACCATCTATACAGGTCAGGACAACTCGTTCTTCGACGAGACGGCTGTACCGAACAGGCACTACGAGTATGTTATCACCGCGCTGTACAACTGCAACGGCAAAGCCTCCACCAACAGCGCGAGTGTCGAAGGTTGGCGTTCGCCCTACGGCGAGATCAGCGGTACCATCCTTATGCCCGACAACAGCGGCATGGCAGGAGTGACCGTGGCGCTGGAAGGCCCGGAGGGTACAACCGGCAAATCAGTCGTCACCGGTGCGGACGGTACGTTCCTGTTCGACAGTCTGACCTACGACATCAGCAGCTCGACGCAGTACGCGATCGTGCCCACGCACACGTACGCGCAATTCAGTTATAATTATACCAGCGCCCAGAGCGCCAGCGTCACGCTGTCGGCCGACCACGCCGTATCGTCGGGCATCAACTTTGCCAACACCTCTACGGCACGCCTGACCGGTCGTGCGCTGTATAAGCTGTCCACTATTCCTGTGGCGGGCGCCATGTTCACCCTGAACGGCGACACGGTGCTGCGCAACGGCGTGCCCTTGCAGACCGGCACGGACGGTAACTTCGAGCTGACGCTGAGCAAGGGTCAGCCCTACACGCTGCGTATCTTCAAGCCCGGACACATCTTCGAGGGCGAAGGTATATTGCACGTAGAGGAGGGTAAGGACACCTTTGCTATCACCAAGCCTCTGGACGGCGTACGGTTCTACGACCAGACCAAGGTTCGCCTCGTGGGCCGTGTAGTCGGCGGTATCGACCAGCGCGACCTGCCCGAAGCCTTCGGCATGGGTACGAACAATATAGGTGACGATGTGCAACTCGTTCTCCAGCTGGAGGGCGACAACATCGCGCACTTCGTGCACGACCCGAATGACCTCAGCCGCGACACGCTGGAGCAGCAAGTGCAGCATGAGGTTTGGGCTAGTAATCCCAGTCAACCCAGGACGCCTAGAACGGTCGGCACGACCAACGCGCTGATCGAGAAGAAGCGCATAACCATCCATCCCGACCCCGAGACCGGTGAGTATCAGGTGGATCTGTTCCCCGTGAAGTACAAGGTGATACAAGCCTCGGCACGCGGTTACGCTACGCTGTTCGCCACGGGCGCAGGCAACGAGAGCTTCGACCTGACCAACGCGCCCCTGGAGCAGTACACAGGCACCTACAATGCCGCTGAGAACAAACTGACGGTGGAACATACCCAAGGGTATAGCAAGGGTACAGCAAGGGTATACGATTTGACTGAGTCCAGCGTGCTCCAAGATGGCGATTCAATCCACTACAACGCCGTGTATGACCGCATCTACCGTACGCCGGTACGCGTGTACCTCAAGCAGTTGATGTACGGCCTGGAGCAGGATGGCTACGGCGAGCCGAGCATAGTTGCCGGAAGCATCAACCCCAACGTCAAGGAGAAAGTGGACCTGTACACCCGTCAGGCCGACGGCACAGTAAGCTACACGATGGGTTATCCTATCTTCTGCTACAACCGCCGCTACCAGTTTGAGGCGCAGGCGTACGAGGATTACTACTACAACAACGACCCCACGCAGCGTCTGGACCGCGTACCGCAGCGCGGCGGCATGGTAACCGTGCACAACGGTATGCACAACTCCACCAACCACACCACCTTCGAACTCAACCAGCAGGGCAAGAACCGCAATGTGTGGCTGACCGTCGATCATATCCAGACGCAGACCTACGGCGAGAATGCGCTCTCTACGGTCAGCATTGCGCTGGACTACGAGGGCAACACGGTGGAGACCGATGCTTTCCGCGCCTATGTGATAGGTGACCTCGTGCTGGGCAACGAACTGACCGCAGTGGATGCAGGCGTAACCATGCTCGACATCATCCGCGATCCGGGAGGCAACGGCAGCTCGGCATGGATAGAGAACGGTACCACCTACAACTATTCCTACACCGAGAATTATGACTACAAAGTGGGTATGAACGTATCACCGGAATACGGTATGCACAATTCGAACAACATAGGTACCGTATCCGCCCCCAACGGAGTAGGCTCCTATCTGGGCGGAACGTTCACCACCAGCAAGCAGTTCTCCTTCACCGTGCCTATCGTACACGAAGTATCCTTCGGTACCAAATATACCTACCAGTTCACCACGAGCGAGAAGATCAGCACCTCCAGCAAGAAGAACAAGACCGGTATCGGTTCGAATGCCGATGTGTTCGTAGGTGTTATGCTGAGTCAGCTGACCGGTAAGGCCAAGTCCATAGCCGTAATCAACGACTCACTGTACCGTGCACGCCGTCCGGCTATCCAGGCGGGTACGATGCACGTACACGCCAGCGGTGTAGGTGCCGACGGCCGTCCTTACTACCTGGTAACGGGTGAGAAAGTGGTGATGGGTTCGTCGATCTCGAACACCTTCGCCTACTCGCAGTACTACATCCTGGAGACCGTAATTCCGCAGCTGGCGTTGCAGCGTCAGAACCTGCTGATGAACTTCCCGGATTCAGCAGCAGCCCGTGCGGCAGCGGATGCCATGAACGAGCCTGTATATTGGTACATCGACTCCACTACCGCCGCCAGTCTGCAAGAACCTCTTGCCGACGGCTCGTACCGCATGATTCTGCCTACCGGTAGCGACAAGGCGTACCCCGACCGCATCGCTGCACTCGACCGTGTACTGGTCGGCTGGCTGGACATGATTGTGTTCAACGAGAAGGAGAAAGTGATAGCCCGCCAGTCGGGCGAGCACGTGGGTACGTACAGCGTATCGTTCGGCAATACCTTCACCCACAGCGACAGCTACACCTCCACCACCAACTACAACCAGGCTCCGCAAGGCCTGCTGGCTCTGGGTGAAGCCGGCAAGGCTACCGCGTCAGCCGCACAAAGCGCACTGAACAGTACCATAAATGGTCTGGCCAAGTTCTTTGACCAGGCAGGTGATGCCGTTATCGGCAAAACGGTGGAGAAAGTGCTGCAAGACCTTCGTGAGGGTGGCGACGGTCAGGATATAACTAAGTTAGGTACGGTGACCAACCAGTCGCAATGGACCTGCAAGCTGGAGCCGGTGCTTACCTTCAATGCCTCCATGCGCGAGAGTACCGACAAGACCAACAAGAAGTCCTGCGGCTTCACGCTGGTCGCTGACGACCAGGGCGACATCACTGTGAGCGTCTATCGCGCTCCGGCTGACAGCCTGTGGCAGAGCAAGACGGAATCCGTACGCGAGCAAGTGAATCAGGAAGAGAACGATGATATACTTTACGGCTCGTACGTGTTCTTCACGCAGGCAGGTTCCACCTATTGTATTCATGAGAAGGAGGAGAAGACCCGGTTCTACAACCCCGGCTCGGTAATCAACAACCCCACCATGGCTATCGCCGTGCCGGAGATGAGCATCGACCGCTATGAGATAAGCAACGTGCCTGCCGACCAGCGCGCCGTGTTCCATCTGGAGCTCAAGAACAGCGGCCAGGTACAGTTCGGCTTCCCGTCAACAGGTACGGGCTTCACGCTCTCGCTGGTAATGGACAGCAACCCCCACGGGGCTAAAGTGTATATCAACGGCGTACCGCTCGCGCAGGGTGTGGATTTCTTCCTCACCCCCGGACAGGTGGCTACGCAAGTGATGGAGGTGGAACGCGGCGAAGTGGATGACTATGAGAACCTCAAGCTCTATTTCAACGTGGGCGACTGCCTGAAGACCTACTCGTTCCTCGACTTCAGCGTACACTTCCAGCCCGAGTCCAGTCCGGTGAACATCGCTTCACCGCGGCAGAACTGGGTAATGAACACCCTCTCGCAGCACGATAGCGTAGGCTACTACCTGCCTATCGATATCGACGGATTCAATATCCACCACAAGAACTTCGACCACATCGAGTTCCAGTACAAACTCACCAAGGAGAGCGACGAGATGTGGGTCAACCAGTGCTCCTTCTATGCCGACGACAGTCTCTATAACCTGGCTACCGGCAACAAGGCGATGATCGAGAACGGGCGCATCACTCCGTTCCGCTTCTACGGCGAGCGCGACCCGATGGAGCAGGAGTACGACCTGCGCGCCGTATCGTACTGCCGCTACGGCTCGGGCTTCGTTACCAAGGCCTCGCCCGTCATCAGCGGTATCAAGGATACGCGTCCGCCGGTACTGTTCGGCGATCCGCAGCCCGCCAACGCCGTGCTCGGCATAGGCGATGACCTTAAGCTGCGCTTCTCGGAGCCTATCGCCGGCAACTACCTGGACGAGGACAACAACTTCCAGCTCAAGGGCGTGACCAACGAGACGGGTATCACCGCCGGTACGGCTATCCACTTTAGCGGCTCGGCTAACTCCTACGCCAAGACGCAGATCAACCGTTCGCTCAGCGGCAAGTCGTTCTCGCTCGATATGCTTGTGCGTCCGACCAACCCGAACGGAGAGGAGAATTTCTTCTCCTACGAAGTGGTGCAGGGTATCGACTTTGTGTTCGGTAAGACCGCCGATAACCGCCTGTTTGCACAGACCGGTCAAGAGCGCATCACCTCGAAGCAGCTGGAGTCACCGATGCTGGCGTTCACGCGTGTAATCATGACGTTCGACTACGACAAGAAGGCCGTGCGCTTCTTCGCCGGCACGAGCGAGGTGACCGACCCCGCATCGGGTGCGCTGCCCGACGAGACAACGTTCAACGTGTCGTCGCCGCTCGTGTTCGGTCAGGGCTTCACGGGTGATATGCTGGAGGCACGCCTCTGGAGCAAAGCGCTGACGCTGGACGAGATAGCCGCCACCAACGGTCACTACCTGACCGGCTACGAGCGCGAACTTCTCGCCTACTACCGGATGAACGAAGGCAAGGGCGAGGTGATGAACGACAAGGCAAACGGCGCGAACCTCTACCTCAATGGTACGACATGGGTGCTTCAGAAGGGCATTTCGCTCAAACTCAACAACGAAGCCGTGCAGCTGGCAGGCGACCTGCTCGGGCGCTCCGAGAACTACGACGAGACGCTCATGTTCTGGTTCAAGACCAAAGCCGCCGACGCACCGCTGTTCAGCGCCGCGTGGACAAACACCGACAGCATCGTCAAGGGTACCTTGCTGGCTGTAGAGGACGGCAAACTCGTGCTGCACTCCGGTGCTAACCAATGGACGGCAGGCAACTACGCCGACGGCGAGTGGCACCACTTCGCCCTCACACTCAGCCGCTCGTACAACACGGCATCCGTGTTTGTGGATGGCAAGCTGACCAACACCATGGCTGCTACCAAGCTCAGCGCCATCAGCGGAGCGATGTACCTCGGTGGCGAAGGATTCAAGGGTAATATTGATGAGTTTGCTATCTTCGAGCAGTCGCTGCCCACAGCTATGGTGCAGGAGTTCTACAACGCTTCGCCCGTAGGCGACGAGATGGGATTGATGGCGTTCCTGCCCTTTGAGGAGCAGAAGCTCAACCCCAACGGCATCCTGGAGCAGGTGTTCAGCGTGAACGACCGCCGCGAATTCCGCGATGCTAACGGCAATGTGGTGGAGAAGGTTGTACCATTAGTAATCAGCAATCAGCCGTCAGCCATCAGCAGCATGGCGGATAAGACAGACTTCGCTCCCACCAGCGACAAGGGTCTGCTCGGTAAGCTCAATTTCGGCTGGACCTTCAACCAGGAGGAGCTGCTCATCAACCTCAAGATGCAGGATAGCGAGATCAACAAACGCACCGTCTATATCACCGTGCGCGATGTGGAAGACCTGCACGGCAACCCAATGCCGTCACCCGCATCATGGGTGGCATTCGTTGACCGCTGCCCGCTGCGCTGGGATCTGAATACGCAGGAGTACTTCACTTGGTACGGCGACATGGACAATGAACCCGGCACGAAGTACTGCTACCAGGACATCATGATCAACACCACCGGCAAGCGCCATCAGTTCAAGATAGAGTCGCTGCCCGAGTGGCTGACAGCCGAACCCGAGTACGGCTCCATCGATCCCCTCGAATCCAAACCGATACACTTCTGCCCGGACTACGAGATGCCGGTAGGATTCTATACAGACATCGTCTATCTGACCGACGAGAACGGACTGAGCGAGCCGCTGTATATCGAATATACGGTGGAGGCACGCAATCCATGGGACGATACGAAGATTGATAAGGAGGACAACCCGAGCACGATGTCGCTGCGCGGACAGGTATATATCGAGAACGAGTACGGCGCAAACTACTACGACAGCGACGAGCTGGATCAGGTGGCTGTGTTCTGCGAGGGTGAACTGGTAGGTCTGGCTAACAACACCTTTGCCCGTCAGACAAACACCAGCTACGTCTATCTGACCATCTACGGCAACAACGACATGAACGGCAAGCTGCTGAGCTTCAAGCTCTGGCAGAAGTCCACAGGCAGGATATACAACCTCACGCCGTCGGCTCGCCAGAAGTTCCAGGCGAACGCCATGCGCGGCATATCGCCTGCGGAGCCGATCCGCCTGAGCACCACTGCCGGTGAGGTACAGCAACTCTCGCTGCTTGAAGGCTGGAACTGGTTATCGTGGTACGTGCGGCCGACCAACGCCAAGCTGGACTACATCTTCCCGATTGAGTCCGGCTTCAGCGAGGGTGACCTCGTCAAGTCGCCGACCACGAAAGCGTTCGCCGAGCTGACCGTCACGCCTGACAGCGCGGCATGGGAAGGCAGCCTGAGCGCCACCAACTACAAGAACATGTACATGGTGCGCGTGGCTGATGCGTTCAACACTACCATCGAGGGCAAGGCGCTCACCGATGAGCAGCGCACGCTGACCATCCGCAAGGGCTGGAACGGCATCGCCTACCTACTCAGCGCGCCGATGAGCACACGTGACGCACTCGCCGACTACTACGACAAGGCTACCGTGGGCGACCTGATCAAGTCGCGTACGCAGTTCGCTGTCTTTACCGAGAACGGCAAGTGGGAAGGCTCGCTGCAGACGCTGCGTCCCGGCCAGGGCTACCTGCTCCGTCGCAACGGCACAGGCTCCGTCACGATGAAGTTCGTGAAGAACGCTGCGGCAAGTGCGCCGAAGCGGGTGAAGGCTGTCAGCGATCAAATGCACCCCACAGCGCAAGCTTGCGGGGACCCCGTGCAGTCAGCATTCAGCAACCCGAAGGCTTCGAGCAACATGACGATGATTGCTATGGTTGAGCAGTCAGCAATCAGCAGTCAGCAATCAGCTATTCGCGCGTATATCGGCGAGGAGCTGGTAGGCGTGGCTGAGCCGATCATGGTCGGTGACGAGCCGCTGTACTTCCTGACGATCCAGAGCGATGCTACAGGTACGCTGCGCTTCGAGACCGCCGACGGCACGTCGCTAACAGCTGTGGATGATGCGACATCCCGAGATCTCGATATCTCGTATAGCGCGGATACTCACCACGGCACGATGAAAGCACCGGTACTCCTCCGTCCGGCGGAAGAGAGCCGTCCGTATAAGATAATTGAAAACGATCACGTAGTAATTATTCGCAACAATGAAAAATATGATGTTACAGGTCAAAAAATACGCTAATATAGCTTGCGGATGGTACGTACACCTATTACCGGAAAGTGGACGGTGAATGGCAGGCTTTGGTTGAGGATCTTGCAGAGTGGAATGTGGATGGCGACTGGCTGGCTACGCGTTGGAGCACCGAAGACAGCGAAGAGGTGAACTACGAGTGGTGGGATATCGAATCCGTCAACGCTGAGACCATGAAGTGGTCGGCTCTGCGCGAGAAAGAAGACGGCTCCCGCTTCAACACCACCTTCACCTGGAAGAAGATTACACTCTGACCCTGATGTACCGTGAGCGGTACGAAAATGCGATAATTAACTCAAAACAATCGAACGAATGAATAGAAAATTATTGATTTGGCTGGCAGGCTGCATCATGACGGCCGGTCTGCACGCCGAGACCATCCGGGTATTGCGGTTCGTGCCGCTGGCCGGAGCAGAGAGCGAAGTGGAGCTAAGCAGCTTGCAGAAAGTGGTCTTTACGCAGGACAGCGTTCTGCTCGTATCAGCCCTGGACGGCGAGGCTACGCCGGTGTACAAGTATGACTACCGGAGCATCCTGTTCGCCGAAAGCAGTTCACCGGAAACGGCGGAACCCATTGCGGTACAGCATCCGCAAACTGTCAAGTTCATACGTAACGGACAACTCTATATCCGCCGTGATGAACAAGTGTTTAACATCTTTGGTAACAAAATTAAATGAGTATGAAACGTATATTGAATCCTTTATTTCTCGTTCTGTTTTCCTTTACGTCTGCCATGGCGCAGACCTATGTGTGGAAGAATGGTCATCCGCTGGTTGAGGATCCTGACAGCATCACGTTTGTCAAGCCCGACATGGGGTTGCAGGTCCTTCAGTCTGAACCCGGGTCATCGATGACCAAGATGAAATTCCTGTACCTGAGCAAGGATTATGAGGGCAAGCCCATCTGGATGTCGGCGCAGATGTTGATTCCCAACAATCATGTGGAGTCCAAGCATATCAGCAAGATGGCTATGTGCAACCACTATACCATCACCCGTTCTGACGAATGTCCTACCAGTCCTACCCGCGAATTCGATCTGCCGGATATACTCGTTCCGTTAGGATTCACCGTGGTGGCAGCCGACTATGAGGGTTTCGGCGAGACAGGTGACCGCGTGCAGGCGTACTGCTTCGGTGAGGCGAACGCGCGTGCATCCATCGATGCACTGCTTGCTGCCCGGGAGTGGCTCCAGAGCAACAGCTATACGCTCAGCGATTCAATCATCAACTACGGCTACTCGCAAGGCGGTCAGACCACTGTGGCGGCTATCAAACTCTCGCAAAGCGAATATCGCGGCAAGGTGCACTTCATGAAGAGCTTTGCCGGTGCCGGACCGTACGACCTGAGGCTGACCTACAAGAAGTTCCTTGAGTGGGGGAAAATAGGTCAACCGGTAGTGCTGCCGCTCACCATCATAACCGTCAACGAGTTGATGCATATGGGGCTGGACTACAACACGGTGTTCCTCAATCCGCTGGCAAGCAACGTCAAGAGTTGGATCATATCCAAGAAGTTCAACACCGACGAACTCAAGGTACTGATCGGCAACGACAGCGTGAAGTACTACATGCAGCCCGCCTATCTCGACTCGACCAACGCTTCGATTGAAGTCGTGCTGCGTGAGGTGGACAAGCATCGCCTGACCACCGGATGGGTGCCCGATGCCGACACCGATATCAAGATCTTCCACTCCTTGCACGACGATATAGTTGCGCCCGAGAACTCGGTGGATATGTATAACTTCTTTGTCAAGAACGGTGTAACGACCGCGACTTTGGACACCACGAGCCTCACCGGATTGCATACTCCTTCCGGCACCACATTCGCCATGACACTCATGATGCAACTGCTCAGGTGGTAACATAATATATGCACACGCGAGGTCTATGAGAACCAGACGGACTATAACGTGCCGTATCTCAATAGCAACATGCGCATGATCAGTTGCTCGCGAGACGCATTGCAGCCCCTTAAGTTCTGGGGACGTGGCTATGAGAAAATCCGCGAATCATTTGATCAGGCACATCTGCAAGTACCGACTTTTGAGCAGGTTCGCGGCGGCTTCATGGCAACCATCCAGCGAGAGATCTTCCAGAAGGTACAAAGTAACCCAATAACTACAGATGGTACGTCACAGGAAATAGGCCAGAAAAGTACGCTAATAGATACGCTAAAAGGTACGCGAAAAAGTATAATGGTGATTATTTCAAATAATCCGACTATAACCCTTGACCAAATTGCATCACAGTTAGGAAAGAATCCGCGAGGTATAGACAAACATGTTAAAATACTTCGTGAGTTAGGAGTATTGCGCCGTGTTGATGGCAATAACGGCGGTCACTGGGAAATTATAAAATAACCAACCGTCCCCTCTCCGAGACGTTAAAGAAGGAGCAATCTCTCGGCCAATCTTGACCGATCAAAACAAAACTAAACAAAAACAATATTACCGCCTATGAAGCAACACAACTAACAGGCAACATACATAAAATATAGCGTTTTAGTTTGAAACTTGGGTCTTGAAAACTGGACACTTTTAAGACTTAATATACACCAAGAGAACAAGCCGAAATGCTCACGCATGGCGTGGGCTTTGTTCATGTAGATTTGGTGTATATAGGTAGTCCAGAATCCTCAAGACCCGAATTGAAAGCAACTTAGCACCACGCTCTTTTTATGTGCCTATTTCTCTTAAATCGGGTGCTAACGGAGTATTCGAAAAGCCGTTAAGTGAGTAGAGAAACACAAACTAAATGCATTTATTTATGTTTAACAAAAAACTGATTATTGCATCCATGACGATGGCATGCATGTTCACCATGACATCTTGCTTCGGTCCGAAGAAGATGACACAACGTATTGTTCCAACTGCCGTTAACACCATTAATTCGGTTGGTCTTTCTGAGCTAAATCTCAAACATGGTACAGATTACACAATTGTTAATACTGTAACCGCAGATGCTACAATTATCTATTCTGAGCAAAAGAAAGGAGAGCAAGTTACTCTCAAAGAAGAAAATGGTGAGTGTAAACTCGTGTATCGGTTCGATAGCGAATTTGAAAAATGGGGACTTATTGATTTCGATGGAATCGCTCGTTTTGGTTTTCTGAGTAATGACGAAGGACGAGTTTCCTTGAGAGAAATCAACCCCGAATACGTAGCACGAAATCTCGCTATCTATCGTCTTATCAATGCATCCAAGGTGCGTGGAGCTGATGGTGTTGTTGAGCCGGTTATCTCTACTAATGTAGAGCAACGCGGTAAGGAAATTGTCTTCAAGACAACTGTATCTGCCAAACTTATAAAACTGAAAACGGACGCTAAATAATTCGAACTACCATGAAAAGTAAATTTATTCTTGCCTTTATGGCTTTAGTGGCAATGACAGCCACCTCTTGTTCGTCTTCGCGTAAAGCAGTTGCTCCTGCTCAGCCACAAGTACAAACAATCAATCTCGCTCTTGTTGAAAATCCGCAAGCAGACAAATATGCAAATCTTGAGTATGGAATCCGCCTTAATGTGCAAGACGGACGTGCTGACAAACGACTTATCCAAGTCTATGACGCAGCCGCTACGAGTAAACCCACCGTTAATGTTAATCCTGGAATTGGTTCTTTTGTGCCGGAAAGTATGCGCCGTTATATGCGTACGATGGGTTTTAATATGGACGCAGATGTCGCTACGGATTATTTGATGCAAATTACAATTAAGGAGTTCCATACCGACTGGTTGTCTGGTATAGGATGGAATGGAACGGTAATCATGGACATAAAGATCTTTGACCATAACCGTGCAATCGTTTATCCGACTACAGAAGTCGCTGGCCGAGCAAGTGTTTATGGTAGCGCACAGTCCATTTCGTACGCTCAGCAAGCCATCAACAAAGCTTATGCCGCTGCTCTTGCAGACATTGACTGGGATCGTGTAGCTTATTTCCTGCATCGTTCTAAAGACCCCAAACAAGAGGCTAATAAGAAAGTCACAGGCGAAGGCAATACAGCTTTGGAACATATTGCTGTGCATTGGAATGTTAATTCGCGTCCGCAAGGGGCAGATGTTTCTTGGCGTGTCATTTCGCAAACACCGGAAGTAAAAAACCAGAACTACAAATATCTGGAGACAACTCCGTATGAAGGCACAGAGACCATTAACATCAAAGGCTTGACATACAACAATGCCGGAAACGTTCAAATTGAAATCAAATGTGAGAAGCAAGGATATTATTCACAGACTAAAAAGTTAGATATTCTTTCTATCATTGATGACAATGATGTAAGTTACATGTTCCGCTTAGTTCCTGAAGACTGATGAAATGTATTCTATGTGCCTTATGCGCAATAATACCCACGCTTGCCTTTGCAGATATCATCGCCACATTTAACAATGGAAACATCGAAGAAGTGACAGTGGTGTCTATTGGAACTGACGAGGTTGTGTATAAAAAAGGCAATGCTCAAAAATCTATAGCTTCCTCAGAAGTAGAAGGCGTGCTTTATGATGATGGCAGATTTGTATCTCCACCAAAGAAATCGGTTGCAACTGAATCATATGAAAGTACACATGATGATTCATGGGCTGTAGAGAATGTGCCTTCTGAAGATTCTCAAACAACTTCTAACCGCCGCACAAAACGCGAAAAAAGAGAACGTAGTGGAGGTAACTCAGAGGTTGGACAAGCCTTCAAAGATGCAGGAGTTGCAATTAAAGATGCATTTACTACCATGTTTGATGCTATGGGAAGAAAAAAAGACAAAAGTTCTTCTGATAAAACGAATACAGAAACGGACTCTAATCAAAACTCTCCGGCATCAGAAGATGGTTGGTAAATTTCAACATCTCTCTATTTATAAACAAAGGGTAGTCCTAACGGGTTACCTTTTGTTTTACTAATTATTCTTGTTTCTTCTTGGTAGTTGTCGGTGTTTGTCAAACGTCGCCTATTTCTTCGTCTATTGCGTCGGGATTTAATCCTGACAATCGGCTTTGCCGTTTCTTCTTCGTATTACAGGTGTCTAGTTGACACCGCTCCAAACCACATGCAGGGTGCCCACTTGGCGGTGTTTTTGTTTATCTATCTCTCGCTTCGCGAAAAAAAAAGCCTCTTTTATATTTTTCTCTTCATTTCCTTGCAAATGTCATTTTTTTTGTACCTTGTGCACAAAATGAAAAAAGATTAGAATGCAAACAAATCATCCATGGTTACGCTATGCATGACGCTGCTTGCATAACCGTTAGGAGTTAGTCCGTAAGTAGTAACAAAAGTCGGCATAATGCCATAGCGTGTTCCAGTTTGGTCAACAAATGCAGCTTGACGTATACGCAACTTCAAATCTTCAGATTTGTCTATCGTATAAGTAGTGGCACTATATTTAATCTCGCAGATGTTGATTAATCTGTCGGCGCGTTCAATAATAAGATCCACTTGAGCACGCTGGTTCGGATCATTGCTGCGCCAAGAATAATACTCGGTGCCAATTTGGTCTATACCAAGAGCTTTCTTTATTTGAGGAATATGAGTCATGCATACGCGCTCATAGGATAATCCGAAATACGTGTTGACTTTCGGTGACCGCAGATTATGTGTCCAGAACATCTCATCCGTTTCACCATCAACAAAAGAATGGAAGAACTGTGAGAAGTGGTCAGCAAGCACATAGATACCTCCGTTCTTGTTGATTTTCTTTGTCTTCGTACGATAGTAATTCACGAAATCGCACTTTACGAGGTTGTCTAATTGGTCAGATAGGTTTCCTCCATCGGACTTTTTTAGCACATCAGCAATCTCAATGCGCGTCAAGCCATATCGGTGTTCTGCCAAGACTTGAACAATTGCAATATATGGCGCTGGATTAGTAAATAATGAGGCAAATAATCGTTCATATTCCGTTCGCAATTCGCCTTTCTTGGAGAACAACAACCTATCTATCGCACCTGCAACACTTTCTTTTGGCTCTATCAGACTAAGATAGTAAGGAACACCTCCAAAAACCATATACGCTTGAAGGATTGCCAATCTATCCCATTTGAACTTGCGCGCCTGTATGTATTGTTCGGTTTGCATGAGTGTGAACGGATGAAGATGCATAAGATGCGTAATACGATCGTGTAAGCCGCCATGGTTGTTCACGATATTATCAACCATCCACGATGTCGCAGAGCCGCAAACAATCAGCATAAGATTGTCATGCTTGGATACCCAACTATTCCAGAAATGCCCCAGAGCCGCCACAAAACGCGTACTTTTGACATCAAAGCAAGGTAACTCGTCAATGAAGATAATCTGACGCTTGTTCGGATCTAAGTTCGGTGTAAGTGTCTGCTCCAAAGCAAAGAACATATCCATCCATTTGCGAGGTGTTTTTCCTTTATAGCCTATGCGCCGAAGCGACTGGTTAAAAGCCTCAAACTGATCGTCTTTTTCGCCCATTAGCACACCGGACGTTTCAAAGACCATTTGGTCGCCAAGCGTTTTGTTTATGAGGAATGTTTTTCCAACACGGCGACGACCATATATCGCCACAAACTCCGGCTGAGTGGAGGCTGCATACCTGTTTAGTTGTGCCATTTCCTCTGTTCTTCCTATAATTTCCATACCTATCGTGAATAAAAACGCTACAAAAATACAAAAAATAATTGATATATGCAAGAGATTGGGCGCGAAAAGTTTATTTTTTTTGCATTTTTCGCGCGTAAAAATGGCAGATAGGGCGCGCAAATCTATATTTTTGTCAATTTTCCGCGCCCAATCTATCACATTCATAGCATTGTTATGCTGCTTTTCATTATCTTATCTCTCTACGTCCGAACGATTATTTCTTATCCTCCGGAACGATTATTGCAGAGCAATTTTCTTAGCCGCAAGCGCACGATAGTTTCACACATCTTTGTATATTGATTGATATTTTTATCTCTCGCTTCGCGAAAAAGAAAGCCTCTTTTATATTTTTCTCTTCATTTCCTTGCAAATGTCAAAATATTTTCGTACCTTTGCACTCGCAAATGGAATCCGATAGAATCATATTACGACCGTGGCGGGAGAGTGATGCGGAGGCGTTGTACAAATACGCTTCGGATCCGGATGTAGGGTCACGTGCCGGATGGTCACCGCACAAGAGCGTGGAAGAAAGTTTGGAGATTATCCGAACCGTCTTTCACAATGACCATACGTGGGCGATTGAATGGAAGCTGACCGGCGAAGCTATCGGTTGCATGGGCTACTACCTGCCGAGCGAGAGCAATATAGAGATAGGTGAGCATGATGTCGAGATAGGTTACTGGATTGCCAAACCCTATTGGAACCAAGGAATATGCACGGAAGCTTTGCGCTTGATGATTGACTATTGTCTGCATGTGCAGCATTTCAAGGTGCTTTGGTGTGACTGCTTTGTGGATAATCCCGCCTCCGAGCGTGTGATGCATAAATGCGGCTTCCGCGATACCGGCGCATTCAATCTGTGCAGCCATCTTTACCTCGGCGATGACCGCTTGGTGAAGATCATGCGGTTAGACAAACTTCCTAAGATCCTGTTCCTACATGGCTTTTACGCAAGCGGGCAATGTGTGCCGGCTATTGCGTTACGCGAAGCGTTCGCAGGGCGCGCAGAGGTGTTGACGCCGGACTTGCCCATGCATCCTGTAGACGCGCTACGCTTCATCCGCGAACTCATAGATAACGAAAAGCCTGACTTGCTTGTGGGAAATAGTTGCGGTGCGTTCTATGCGCAGATGATTGCTCCGGTCGCAGGTGTTCCTGCCTTGCTTGGCAATCCGCATTTCCGCATGTCGGAGTTCCTCAGGCAGCGCATCGGTCTGCATGAGTACAAGTCGCCGCGCAAGGATGGCAAGCAATCATTCGTTATTGATGAAGCGTTGGTGGAAGAGTTTGCTGCATTGGAGGCTACACAATTCGCCAACTGTAATCCTCAATTCCGCGACCGTGTGTGGGGATTATTCGGCGAACAAGACACCTTAGCACATTTCGAACCGCTCTTCTTGGAGCACTATACGCATTCCTTCCATTTCCCCGGCGGCCACACTCCAACCGCCGATGAAGTTCGCACATGGTACGTGCCTCTCGCAGAGAAGATGGTAACAGAATTATAACTTATCCGTTGTCACGGAGGAAGCGAGTTGCTTGCAGTAGTCTTTGGTAGTCATGCCTGTAACGCGCTTGAAGAAGTGGTGAAATGACGATGGTTCGGGAAAACCGAGCAGATACGATATCTCTTTGATTGAGCGTTCCTTTTGCGTATCAATGAGCAGTTTGGCTTGCGTGACCACATACTGCTCAATCCATCCGGAAGGAGTCATGCCGTTGGTTATATCATGGAAGATTCGCGTGAAATGGCGCGGAGAGATATGCAGCAGGTCGGCATAGAATTTCACTTCTTTGGATTCGCGGTAATGTTCTACCACCAAAGCACAGAACTGGTTGAATAACCGCGTATTCTTGTCGGGTGGCAGCTGCTTGTCAATCTCACGGCGATAATAATTGAGGAACTCGTATCCTACCGAAAGCAAGGAGATTAACATCTGCTGGCGCAACGACAGATCCTCATAGTCATGTCTTGCCACGGCACCTAACAGATCCGCTATGGAGAGCAGGTGTTTAGCTTGTTCGTCATTGAGCTGACAAACTGGCGTCAGGTGAAACTTCTCATAATCATGACTAAATGCCTGTGATTGCAAATACGATATCATCTCTTTTGAGATAGCAACGCGCGTGAACACATAGTCATCGGAGCATTCGAGTTGCCGCACTATATGACCGGGCATAACAACCGCTATTTCATTCTTGTTGTGAGCCATTTCCACCTGATCGTACAGCACTCGCGCCGACCCTTGATGGCAGAATACTATGAGAAGAAATGGATAAAGGATATCCTCATGATAGATGTAGAAACGCTCTTGTTCGTTGGTCACAACGACTCCCATGCGCTCTACCATTTGTTGCAGTTTTTCGAATGTAGTGATAGCCATCTTATTGTCCTTTTTCGTCAATTTTGCTGCAAAATTACTGATTTTTTGCGATATTTGCAAATAAATGTCCGTTTTTATCACTAAAAATGTACAAATTAACACTAAATTACCATCAAAAAACTTGTATATGTCCGAAAAAAGCACTATCTTTGCACCGTGTTTTTCTAGGGTATTGTAGATAAGGTTACAAAAAGATTGGGTTGTCGGGAGACAACCTTCTTTGTTTCCTCCCATTGTTGCCGTTTCCCGAACGGATTAACATCTACCGCCTTGTTCTTTTCTGTCATTTTTTGTGAGGAATTACTGATTTTTTACGACATAAGCAAATAAATGTCCGTTTTTGTCACTAAAAATGCACAAATCAACACTAATTTAACACTAAAAAACTTGCTAATGTCCTAAAAAAGCAGTACCTTTGTGCCGTTTTTTGTGCAACAACATTAAACTATCAAATATATGAAAAAAATCAAACTACTTTTGATGCTTGCTGCGGCAAGTATGTCGATGATGGCGACAACGTACACCAGCCTCAATGAGTATTCGTTTTTCGAACTCGGAGACGTATTCGCCCCAACTGAGTTGGCCTACCTAAATTTTGGTGCTGGTTCACTTGCAGCCGGCGAGTCCTATACCTTAGTAAGAGGTAATATCGCATCCGGATCCGGCATTTCAACCTATACCGGTGTGGAAAAAGCGGCTGATGGAGCCTATTATATGTTCGAAGATGGAGCCGGAAATCTTTACCCTCCAACCAAGGATAAAGAAGAACTTGCTGTTACTTCTTCTACCGACGGTATAGAGGTTTATGATTATTACAGTGTTTGGGATTATTATACCTATTCTTTTAGATCCCGTTTGCATGTTGACGAGTTTGTTGACAATGCAGATGGTATAGAGAGCGGTTTGGCAGCTTTGGTAGGTCAGACGGTGAATCTTGCTATCAACCGTACGTTCTACAAGGATAGTTATTTCAACACCATCTGCTTGCCGATTAGTTTGGACGCAGCTGCGATTTCTATGGATTACCGACTCTGGGATTGCGAGATCTTTGAGTTCGAGAGTGCCTCAGTCAACGGCGGTACGTTAGAGCTCTTTGTCAATCAGGTCTATGCGATTGAAGCGGGAAAGCCTTATCTTATCCGTTGGAACGAGGACCTTTTTACCCCCGACTTCACAGGTTTGGTTTTCTATGGCGTGACGATTGAAACCAGCGTAGGTCAGGCAGTCGGCACCGGTGTTCAGTTCGTTGGCTCGATGGGACAGACGCAACTGGAGAACGGCAATCACGATTATCTGTTCGTAGGTGCAAACAACACCCTCTATTGGCCGAATACTGATAATAAACTCAAAGGTTTCCGTGGGTACTTCAAGGTCAGCGGTGATGTCGCTCCTCACGGTACACCGGCTCGTATGGTCATTCGTAAGACTCCGACCGGAGTAGAGAACGCACAGAGTGCAGCGGTTTGCACCACGAAAGTGCTGCGTGACGGTCAACTGATCATCCTGCGCAACGGTGTTGAGTACAATGCACAAGGACAGATTGTTAAATGATTAAACGGGAGGATAAGATTATGAAACGCAATACATATATCCAGCCACAGACAATGGCAACACAGATAGCAACAACCGCAGCACTGCTCATAGGCAGCGTACCCGACCCCGACTATAATATCGGTATCGGTGGCGGCGGCGACCCCGGTGACGGACGTTGATATACACTTAGATATGTAAAAAAGCGAAGCTCTCTGTGGGCTTCGCTTTGTTTTACGCCATCCCTGCCTCGCGCCGCATTCCCCGATAGATCTCTGTGAACATCCAGCCGTAGAAATGCTTGTAGTTCGTGCTACCTTGGGGTATTGTGGCGCGGTACTCGGCATATTTCTGCTGCCAGATCCGTGCTTGCTCTCTATCTTCCTCGTCGTACTCCTCCGGATGATAGCACACGCGCTCGATGTCGTGTGCCATCCGCTGCGCGGCCTTAATCATCTCCCTGTTACGCGTTGCACCTTCTGACCATGCTCCCTCATGGAAATGGTACATGTACACCAAGTGCACCTTACTCCCGTCCTCATCTATCCATTTCTCTCCCCAGTAATGCCACTTGCACACCAACCGCGCCCGCTTAGCCTGCCCATCCTTTACTTCATCCAGTGCTCCACGCACTGTGTCAATTGCATCTACAAATGTTACTCTTGCCATCTTCAGTTTTGTTTGTTGTGTCGGATGTTATCCGACGATTAATAATTGTCTTGAATAGTCTTTAATTGTTGACTGATTGAATCCCCATCCATTATCGATCCGTTGTCGATCCGTTGTCGGGGTAATCCTAGACTTTAGTCCTACCCACACCCCACTCACACCCTAACAACCACGTTGTCTATTAGGTCAGATGCTATCTGACAACAATTTTTGTCGTGACGCTATTGACGTTATTGACGCTTTTATTCAGAATATCTTGATAATGATCAATTTACATAACGTCACCTTCTGACGTTTTGCGTCAATAACGTCAATAGCGTCAATAACGTCATCCTACTTTTTTGTATTCACCATGACTCCACTTTTGCGCCAAGCCATTTTCTATCCAACTCAAGTTCCACCGTTCAGCTGTCCGTATAGACACTCCTTGCGCTTTAGCCTCTTCGATCAGTTCTTTATGGTTATATTCCCCCTTCAGTCGCTCATACAACATCTGTTTCTGGCAATTCGCCTCTATCTGTGGCACCAGTTCCGTCTTCTCTCCCTCTATCATCTTATACGCCACCGCCGCATGCAGTATCAACTTCCCGCCTATCATCTCCGCCGCCTCATAGTCCTCGTCGCTACATTGCAATATTTCGTTAATTGCGTCCGAATGGGATTCGGACATCCTCATCGCCGTCAGTATCATCGCTATCCGTTCTATCTGCACAGCCATCCTCACTACTGCGGAGTGGAAGTTCTCCCCGAGCATACTGATCAGCGCCTTGTACTCGGTGCTCAGATGGGCAGCGAGACGCGACTTCTGCGCCGATGTGAGCGACCACTCTTGTTCGGGTTGGCAGTAAAGGCGGGTGCAGAGGTTGGCGAGTTGCAGACCGACCTGTCGGCTGACGGGTTCAGTCGGGGCTGCGGCTTCGACGTAACGGCTGTTGAAGGGTTGCGTGTCGCGGACGATAAGCGGTAACAGACGCGAGAAGTAACCGTTCTCGATGCTCGGCACGAGGTGATGGTACTGACTGAACGTACCGGTGAGCAATACGGACAACTGCGGGCAGGGGATAACCTGCATCTCCTTGACGCGGTTATGGCTGACTGTTTCGTGTTCGGCAGCCTTGCGGAGGATGGAGTTGTAGGTTGCGGCTTGCGACTTCCAGATGTCGGTGATCACCGAGCCTTCGCTCTCATGGACATAGCCGTGACCGCCGTTCTCGTACAGCCGCTTAAAGAACGCAGGGAAGGTACTATCGCCCGGAATAAGTGTCGGGTAGATGTCTTCCACGGGCTGGATCATCTCCAAGGCTTGGTTGGCGATACCTTTGCCGCTGGCAGCCGCAGCGAGGATGAAACATTGCAGGTTGGCGTAATACCGCTTGCCCGTCATGCCGTAGCGGAAGTACAGGTTCGGCAGACAAGCGCTGGTGGCAGTGAGTGTAGCCATGAGCAGCATGTCGCGCTCGGCAGGTGTTGCGGCTTGCGAGAGCATCTTCTGCAACGGCTCGGGCAAAGTAGCAAGGTTCAGGTACTCGACGATACGCAGATCGTCCATGTCTTGGCTGTCCTGGTTAGGCACAGCCGGTGTGATAAGGTTTTTGTTCATAGATTTAAAATTGGTTGTTATACAAAAGGTTATATAGAAAATAAACGAACTATATTTAAAAGTAGTCAAAAATTGATAGATTTTAATGTTTACCTGCCAAGTGTCTCGTCGGGAGTGTTCCGACACTCTCTTGCCGCCAGCG
>JAEEGK010005319.1_pt1 | contig 31138 bp, 23 predicted proteins | sample 8958771 | NCBI WGS metagenome assembly JAEEGK01 (sample SAMN16246547, study PRJNA631951) | gut metagenome | biome: gut microbiome; feature: rumen; material: SC-attached | host: Bos | place: Iran: Karaj | collected 2018-10
GGATTTTGAGACAGAGGAGTCTGAGGGGATCGCTATCCCCTCAGCAGGGGTGTGGGGACAGAGTCCCCACATAGAACCATCGAAAGTGCTCCCCACGGTAAACTCTGATTTGCTGCGGCTACCGGCGCACTTCCTCGACGCGGAAGTTTCCCTGCGAGAGCCGCCGGAATCCGACACGCGCAAGCAGATCGTGCAGGCGGTGCGGCATGAGCGGCGCAATCGGTGCGGAGACCGGAAAGCCGAAAATCTCCGTCGCGCAGATGTGAAAGAGCAGCATCGTGCCGAGAATCGCAATGCCCGCCATGCCGAACGCCGCCACCGCGAGAATCATCAGCGGGCGCACGACCGTCAGCGCGGCATGGTGCTCCGGGATGACAAATCCCGCAGTTGCCGAGAGCGCCGCGACCGTGAGCACGGGTGTGCTGATGAGCCCCGACTCAACCGCGGCATCTCCGATCAGCAGCCCGCCGATGATCCCGACCGCACCGCCGACCGCCTTTGGCAGCCGCAGCCCTGCCTCCCGCACGATCTCATACATGAACAGGATGCCGAGCAGCTCCGCGGTCAGCGAGAAGGGCGCATTCGCCTCCGATTCCGTGAGCAGACGCAGGAGCGTTTCGTTGAGCAGCGCCGGATGCCAGAGCGCGGCGGCAAGATAGAGCGCAGGCAGCAGCAGGGCGATCAGTCCAGCACCGTATTTCAGCCAGCGGAGCAAAGTTGCGTAAGCCGGCGGATAGTTGTAATCGTCGAGCGTCTGGAAGGTTTCGCAGAAAAGCTGCGGGAGCGTCAGTGCAAAGGGCGTGCCGTCGATCAGGATGCCGACCCTGCCCTCAAGCAGCTTTGCGCAGAATATATCCGGGCGCTCTGTGGTGCCGATGCTGTGAATCAGCTTTGTGTCGGTCTCCTCAAGAAAGGGGCGCACATATCCCGCAGAGAACACCGATTCCAGCGGAAGCGTGTCGAGCTTTTCGCGGATTCTGTCGAGCAGCTCCTGCGGGACACGGTCACTGAGCCAGCAGATGCAGAGCTCTGTCTGTGTGACCGTTCCGGCGGTGTGCAGCTCAAAGGTCAGGCGCGGCGACTTCATGCGGCGGCGGATCATCGACATATTGATGCGGAGGGGTTCGGTGAACCCCTCCTTTGCGCCGTAAATATTGAGCTCGCCGGAGGGCTCCGAGATGCCGCGTGCCGCATAGCCCTGAATGCCGAAGCCGAGCGCGGTGACGGCACCCTCTGCGAGCAGCACTGCAAAGCCGGAGTAGAGCAGCGTGAGCAAGGCGCTGCTGTCTTCGATGACAGGGCGGTCGGCTGAGAGCAGGCGGTAATCGCGGAGGAAGGCGAGCAGCGCGGCGCCGTCCTTCTGCGGCGGGAGACTGTTAAGCGGCTCCAGCACGAGCTTGCCGAGCGTATCGGCGGCACAGAGTCCCTCGCAGGCGAGCAGGCAGCAGGAGACGCCGCCGAGCATGACGCGGTTTGCGAGCAGATCGGCGGAGCTGAGCGTCCGGCGCCGGAGCTCTGAGAGGGTATCTTCGATGTGCGGCGAGAGCATGGGGCAGGCTCCTTTCCTGTGAATTCAGATACAGTATTTCCCGTTTGCGGCAGAATATGCCGCGGAACTGCCGTTTACTGTGTTGAATATATGCCTTTGCGCTTGCGTTTTTCCGGTCGATATGTTATAATAGTATCTGCACGGCGAACCCGTATATTCAGAGAAAACAATCGGAGGGACAGCAAATGCAGAATATGAGAAAAATCAGTGCTGCGGTTATGGCGCTCGGCATGAGCCTGAGTCTTATGAGCTGCGGCATGTTTACAGAGATCGAACAGCCCGGGAAGCCTTCGTCTTCTGCGGAGAGCGCTGCCGACAGCACGGCAGACAGCCCCGCGCAGACCACGGACGGCACAGTCACAACGGCGGCGTCTGTCACGCTGCCGACCACCGAGGCGACCACGGTGGCAACCACCGCGCCGCCCGCTGTGCAGCCGGCAAAGGTGCATGTGCTTGCCGTCGGCGACAATCTTGTGCAGACCGGTGTCTACAATGCGGCAAAGCGCTGGTCGTCTGTGCCGGGCTCCTATGATTTCACCAAGACCTATGAGAACATTGTTCCGCTCGTCCAGGCGGCAGATGTCGCGATCATCAATCAGGAGACGCTGATCTGCGGCGAGGGCTATGAGGTCTCCGGCGCGGACTTCAACTTCAATTCGCCGCCTGAGCTCGGCACCGCAATGGTCAAGGCGGGCTTTGATGTGTTCACGCTCGCAAACAACCATGTCCGCGACAAGGGCGTGGACGGGCTCAAGGCATCGCTTGACTACTGGGACAGCATGATGGAGCAGTATCCGATCCTCGCCGTCGGCGTTTACCGCAGCAAGGCGGATCAAAGCAAGATCCGCGTGCAGGAGGTGAACGGTCTGAAGATCGCATATCTTGCCTACACAGAGCATATGAACGGCTATACCATTCCCGATGACGCAGGCGTGGTCGTCGGGCTGACCTCGGAGGAGGCGCTGATTAAGAAGCAGATCGAGGAAGCACACGAGATCGCCGATGCAGTCATCGTTGCCGCACACTGGGGCAATGAGGACACACACACCGTCCGCGACGATGTGAAGGCGCTTGCAAAGAAGATGGTTGACTGGGGCGCAGATGTGATTCTCGGCTCGCACCCGCACACCGCGCAGACGATGGAATATCTCACCCGCAGCGACGGCACACGCGGCTTTGTCTTCTACTCCCTCGGCAACTTCATCTCCGCGCAGACGGACAACTTCAATGTCGTCGGCGAGATGGGCGTGTTTGACCTGGTGCTCGACGAGACAGGCAAGCTCAGCGTCGAGGATGTGACCTGCATGCCGGTCATCACGCATTACGATGACGCAGCCTTCTCGAACCTGCGGCTTTATCCCTATGATCTCTACACCCCGCAGCTCGCCGCAAGCCACGGTCTCCCCTATGCGCCGATGGGCACTGCCAAGAGCTTCAGCATGGATGTGATCGACCGCATCGTTGAGGCGAACTTCCCGGCGGAGTTCCGAAAGCTCAAAAGGGACGCCGATTGATCGAAATATCCGAAATCGCAATTTCCGCCATATAGTTTTGTGAAAATATGCCTGTGGAACCGGACTCCCACAGGCATATTTTGTTATATTTGCATCTGATCGGCGAGAATCCCGGAACAGCCGCACGAAAAATGCGGAATCAAGCGCAAATACTGTCATTTTCGCACTTCCGGAAACAAAACCACGAGAGTTCCGTTTTTGTCGGATTGCATAAGTTTTACCCACTGGATTTATCAATAATCACAAAAACGGCATCGAGCTATTGACTTTAGGGCGCAGGTTTATTATAATGGTAATAAGCCGTATTGTCCCGGGGATTCGTATACCCTTTTGCAGACGGTGCGTGTTCGGCGCGCGCGGTGCTCTGTGAAACACGCGGGGACAATATGATGCGGAACCAAACGGGCGAACTCTGCGGTTGACACCGACCTGCTACCGACTTCTTTTCGTGTGGCCGCAAGGAGACAAACCTCCGGCTCAGCAATTCCCGGAGAAATCTCCGCTCGCACCGGATGTGTGCGGAAAATGTATCAGCGCATTTCTCTGCACAGATCACTATAATGAAAGAAGGAGGAAAAGAATGAAGGCGCAGAAGGCAGCCGGCGGAAAATTGCGTAAGCTCTTTGCCGCTATCGGCGCTGTTGCATGTGCAGCGGCACTCAGCTCCACGGGCGGGCTCTTTTCAGGAATCCGTGCTGCGGAAAATCCCGATGCCGATGTCACCGCACTGTCCGTGCAGACGGTCGTGCTCGACAAGGCGGAGGATTTCACCGTGACGGTTTCGCTGGACGAGCTCCCGGATACGGGCATCAGTGCACTGGACTTTGCAATCGCGTATGATCCGGCTGTTCTGACGATCGACAATGTGAACCTGCTCTATGACACGGGCGCAGAGGCTGCGGAGATCCTTGTGAACCCCGATTTCGCCGGAACGGTCTTCCGATGGGAGAACGAAGACGGCATGATCCGGGTGCGCTGGGGGACCGGGCTTCGCGATCCTGAGTTCTGGCTCAGGGAGGAACGGCCCTTCTTTACTGTCAGCGGACACTTCGGCGAACAAGCCGGAGCGGGAAGCGGCAGCGGACTGAAGATCGTTCCGCCGAAGCGGGAAAGCGGCGAGACTGCGGATGCAGTCACGGCAGGCTATCTCGATGTGGCAGGGAATCCGCATGTGTGCGAGACAAGACTGACGAACGGCGGCGTCTTTGTCCTGCTCGATGAAACCGGTGCCACAAGGTACGGCGACATCAATCTGGACGGGGACATCACCACCGCGGATGCCATTCTCCTCTATCATGTGCTTGCCGAGCAGTCAGCCATCAGCGCCGCAGCTTACGCGAACGCAGACTGTGAGTTTGACGGGGTGCTTACGATCGCCGATGTATCGCTGATGCTTCGGGTAATCAACGGAGAGCTTGAAGCCAAGGCGCTCGGGGCCCACTGAGACTCGCCCGCGAAGTGTGCATCGCACGGGTAGTGCATGCTTCGACAGAAGTTCCGGATACGCAGCGTGCGTATCACAGCAAATCCAGTACAGTCGGCAAACAGCCGCAGGCTCCGTCGGGAGCGTGCCGACGGAGAAACGCCGAATTATCGCGATTCCTATACAAACAAAAACAAACATGCGCTCCGAACGTGAACGGGCGGCTGTCACGTATCAGAGCCAGAAAGGAACAAGTTGTCATGAAGAAATTCATCTCTGCACTGACGTCGCTGGTACTGACTGCGACGGCAATGGGCGGCACGCTCGCTATGAGCACTTCTGCTGCTGAATCCTCTACCACTGAGCTTAGCTTCTGCACTGGCGACGCACACAGCACCTCCATCACTGCGAAGCCCGGCGATAAGATCCCGGTTGACCTCTATGTCACCAAGTCTGCCGGTATCCAGGGCGCGATCCTGAAGATGGTCGTCACCAAGGACGGCGTTGCAGCACTCGGCCAGGACGGCCGCGGCGCAGCTTTCGATGACGCATTCCTCGCTGCGAACGAGCCGGCTTCCGAGCTCGAGTCCATCAAGTCGAAGATGACCGAGGCGAAGGTTTCCCCGGATCTCTCCACTGTCAATGATCACTGGATGTACGGCAACTACGGCTTTACCTTCGGTATGGCTGACAATGCGGATCCGGATAACGGCTTTGCAGGCGTCACCAACAAGACGGATGCAAGCAAGGGCCTGACGCTCCAGCTCTCTTCCGGCGTCTACTGTGCAGCTTCTGAGGCTGGCAAGCCCGGTTCGTTCTCCAACTACGTTCCGAAGCTCGGCACCCTCGTTTATGTCAACAACGGCGCTTCTACCTACGACAGCAAGACTCCGCCTCCTCCCGGATACGCTGATCTCTATGCGGCGTTCGAGAACTACAAGGTCGAGAACCCGAACATGACCGACAGACAGCTGAAGTCCAACGGTCTCTACATGAACACCTGGGACGGCACCGAGAAGGACGTTGACGGCAACCTGCTCGTCTACAGATATCCGCTGAACAATATCACCCTGACTGTTCCGGAAGATGCAGTCGCAGGCGACTATGAGCTGACCCTCCTTACCTCTGATGTCAAGGTCGCAGTCGGCAAGAGCGCTTCCGCAGCAGCAAAGGAGACCACCGGCGCATCTTACTACATGCCGTCGATCCTCTCCTGGGCAACCACCGGCTTCTCCACTCCGGACGGCAGCAACAGCCCGCTGACCGTGCAGTCTCTCAAGATCACCGTCGCTGATGAGGGCGGTTCTTCCACTGAGAGCACCACAACCACCACTTCTACCACCAAGACTGAGACTACCACTTCCTCTACGCAGGATTCCCAGCAGACCGAGACCCAGAAGACCGATTCTTCTGAGAACGTCGAGAAGCAGACCCCTGCAGCAGGCACCATCGAGTTCGATATTCTCCCGGTTCAGGCTGAGAACGCATTTGACGTCACCTTCGACGGCAAGAACAACGTGATCAAGGCTGACAAGGGCGCTGAGCTCGTTCTGGCACTCTATGCTTCCAACGATCCCGGCTGCGCAGGCCAGCTCGTTTACATGGACTTCTCCGAGGTCGAGTTCGTTGAGGCAGACGTCACCGCTTCCAGCGCATACGAGAATGTTGCTCCGACTGCAAACGAGAAGTATGCAAACGAAGCAGATGCTCTGGGTCAGAAGTATGTTTCTGTTGTCTGGGTTACTCAGAAGACCGTGAAGGCAAAGGAAGGCGAGCCGATCTGCGTCTTCATCGTCGATGTCCCGAACGAGGACGGCACCTACACCATCTCTGAGAAGACTGAGGGCGTTACCGTTAAGGTTACCGATGATACCGGTAAGGAAGTCACCACCACCCGTAAGACCACTGTCGAGCCGGAGGACAAGGGCGCTGCTACTATCCCGTATGTCTTCTACGGCCTGAAGATCGTTGTCGGCGAGGCGGAGACTGAGACCACTACTTCCACCACCACCACGACCACTTCTTCCGAGACCACTACCACCACTACCACCACCGTATCCTCTGTGACCGAGTCCACTGACACCACCACCACTACCACCACCACGGTTTCTACCGAGGTCGGCGATAAGGTCTGGGGCGACACCAACGAAGACGGCGATGTCACCATCTCCGACGTCATCCTGCTGAACAAGGCTCTGGCAAACAACGCACAGCTGTCCGATCAGGCTCAGAAGAACGCTGATACCGACGGCAACAACAACCTCTCCGCAGATGACGCATTCCTGATCAAGGGCTACCTTGCAAAGTTCATCGACAAGGGTTACTCCGATGTCGCTGGCCTCAAGGCTATGATCAAATAAGCAAACCCACTACATCACACAAAGATGACAGTATCATGTGCGCGGGGGCAATCCCCCTGCGCACATAATACAGAAAGGAAACAAGATGAAGAGATTCATTTCCGTGCTGTCTTCGTTGTGCCTGGCCGCTACATCTCTGTTTTCTGCAATGCCGGCGGTGACCGCCGCAGCTGCAGATAAGCCTGCAACCGCTGCGGGTACGATCCAGTTCGATCTGCTCCCGGTTCAGGCTGAGAACGCATACGATGTTACCTTCGACGGCAAGAACAATGTGATTAAGGCTGATCCCGGCTCCGAGATCGTGATGGCGCTCTATGCTTCCAACGATCCCGGCTGCGCAGGCCAGCTCGTTTACATGGACTTCTCTGAAGTCGAGTTTGTCGAGGCAGACGTCACTGCATCCAGCGCATACGCAAATGTTGCTCCGACTGCGAACGAGAAGTACGCAAACGAAGCTGATGCTCTGGGTCAGAAGTATGTTTCTGTTGTCTGGGTTACACAGAAGACCGTGAAGGCAACAGAAGGCGAGCCGATCTGCGTCTTCATCGTCAATGTCCCGAATGAGGACGGCACCTACACCATCGGCGAGAAGACTGAGGGCGTGACTGTCAAGGTCACCGATGACACCGGCAAGGAAGTCACCACCACCCGTAAGACCACTGTTGAGCCTGAGAACAAGGCAAGCGGCAACATCCCGTATGTCTTCTATGGTCTGAGCATTCAGGCAGGCGAAGTCACCAGCACTGAGTCCAGCTCCAGCTCCAGTTCTACCAGCACCGAAAAGACGAACGCTTCCTCCGAGGAGACGAACGGCACCAAGCCGAACACCCCGGCAGGCACGATTCAGTTCGATCTGCTCCCGGTGCAGGCTGAAAACGCATTCGATGTCGCATTCGACGGCAAGAACAATGTGATCGAGGCAGATCCCGGCACTGAGATCGTGATGGCACTCTATGCTTCCAACGATCCCGGCTGCGCAGGCCAGCTCGTTTACATGGACTTCTCTGAGGTCGAGTTCGTTGAGGCAGACGTCACCGCTTCCAGCGCATACGAGAATGTTGCTCCGACTGCAAACGAGAAGTATGCAAACGAAGCAGATGCTCTGGGTCAGAAGTATGTTTCTGTTGTCTGGGTTACACAGAAGACCGTGAAGGCAACGGAAGGCGAGCCGATCTGCGTCTTCATCGTCGATGTCCCGAACGAGAAGGGCACTTACACCATCGGCGAGAAGACCGAGGGCGTGACGGTTAAGGTCACCGATGACACCGGCAAGGAAGTCACCACGACCCGTAAGACCACTGTTGAGCCTGAGAACAAGGCAAACGGCAATATCCCGTATGTCTTCTACGGTCTGAAGATCGTTGCAGGCGCAGAGACCACCACTTCCACTTCCGCAACTACCACCGAATCCACCGAATCCACCGAATCCACCGAAGCGACCACAGGCGATAAGCCCGATACCCCGGCAGGCACGATTCAGTTCGATCTGCTCCCGGTTCAGGCTGAAAACGCATATGATGTCGCATTCGACGGCAAGAACAATGTGATCGAGGCAGCGCCCGGCGCAGAGATCGTGATGGCACTCTATGCTTCCAACGATCCCGGCTGCGCAGGTCAGCTCGTTTACATGGACTTCTCTGAGGTCGAGTTCGTTGAGGCAGACGTCACCGCTTCCAGCGCATATGCAAATGTCGCTCCGACTGCGAACGGCAATTATGCAAACAAGGCAGACTCCTTCGGTCAGAAGTATGTCTCCGTTGTCTGGGTCACGCAGACCACTGTGAAGGCAACGGAAGGCGAGCCGGTCTGCGTCTTCATCATCAATGTCCCGAACGAGAAGGGTACCTACACCATCTCTGAGAAGACTGACGGCGTCAAGGTCAAGGTCACCGATGATACCGGCGCTGAGACCGTGATCACCCGCAAGACCACTGTCGAGCCTGAGAACAAGGCAAACGGCAATATCCCGTATGTCTTCTACGGCCTGAAGATCGTGGCTGAGGATGCTGCTACCACCACTTCCACCACCACGACTTCTTCCGAAACCACCACCACTACCACCTCCACAACGCTCGAGCCGGGCGCAGTGGGCTGGTACATCGCAACCACTGAGGCTGCACGCGGCGAAACCGTTACCGTTCCGGTCACCGTCAAGGGCGATCCGAACACCTCCGGCTTCGTTGCACAGTTCAAGTATGACACAGATGCTCTGACGCTCAAGGATATCACCTTCGGTGATGCCTACACACCGTCTACCGCATCTATGATCAACAAGGGCGAGCTCGTTGTTGTCTGGGCAGATGACAACGGCGCAAACCAGAAGGCAGCAGACGGCGCTGTCGTCCTGAACCTCGTCTTCGATGTGAAGGATGATGCGGCTGCCGGCAAGCACGCTGTTGAGTTCGCGGATCTCTCCGTTGAGAACACCGACACCAGCGCACTTGACGTCACCAAGGAGAACGGCTGGGTTGAGATCCCTGAGGATACGACCAGCACGACCACTACCACCACCCTCGCTCCCGGCCAGGTCGGCTGGTACATTGCGACCACCGAGGCTGAGCGCGGCGAGACTGTGACTGTTCCGGTCACCGTCAAGGGCGATCCGAACACCTCCGGCTTCGTGGCAGAGTTCAAGTATGACACTGACGCTCTGACACTCTCCGACATCACCTTCGGCGATGCCTACACTCCGGCAAGCGCAGCTCTGATCAACAAGGATAAGCTTGCTGTTGTCTGGGCTGACGAGAACGGCGCAAACCAGAAGGCTGCTGAGGATGCAGTTGTCCTGAACCTGGTCTTCACGGTCAAGGACGATGCAGCGGCAGGCGAGCACGCGGTTGAGTTCGCTGCTCTCACCGTTGAGAACACCGATACCAACGCACTCGAGGTCGTCAAGGAGAACGGCTGGGTCAAGATCCCTGAGGAGAGCACCGAGTCTACCACCTCTACCTCTGAGACCACCACCTCTTCTTCCTCTGAGAACACCACCACTACTACTACCACTACCCTCGCACCGGGTCAGGTCGGCTGGTACATCGCGACCACCGAGGCTCAGCGCGGCGAGACCGTCACTGTTCCTGTCCCCGTCAAGGGCGACCCGAACACCTCCGGCTTCGTTGTCGAGTTCGAGTATGACACCGATGCACTGGTGTTGTCTGACATCACCTTCGGCGATGCCTACACACCGGCAAGCGCAGCTCTGATCAACAAGGATAAGCTCGTTGTTGCATGGGCTGACGAAAACGGCGCAAACCAGAAGGCTGCTGACGACGCAGTTGTCCTGAACCTGATCTTCACGGTCAAGGACGATGCAGCAGCAGGCGAGCATCCGGTCAGCTTCGTCGCTCTCACTGTTGAGAACACGGATACCAATGCTGTTGACGCAGTGAAGACGAACGGCTGGGTCAAGATTCCGGAAGAGTCGACTGAGTCTACTGAGTCTACCACTTCCACCAGCGAGACCACTGCTTCCAGCAGCGAGTCCACTGACAGCACCGCTTCCACCAGCGAGACCACTGCTTCCAGCAGCGAGTCCACTGACAGCACCGCTTCCACCAGCGAGACCACTGCTTCCGGCAGCGAGTCCACTGACAGCACCGCTTCCACCAGCGAGACCACTGCTTCCGGCAGCGAGTCCACCGACACGACCGCTTCTACCAGCGAGTCTGTGACCACGCTGAGCTCTGACAGCACCGATACCCAGACGACCACCTCGATCACGAATCCGGGTCATGTCGTTTACGCGATCGGCAATGTCCAGGGCGACAAGGGCACCACGGTTCCTGTTCCTGTCAACGTCTACTACGATGAGGGCACCGCAGGCTTCGTGATGGACTTCGTCCTTCCGGACGGCTTCGTCATCAGCGGCGTTCAGCTCGGTGATGCTTACACCGGCGATAACGGTGAGTTCCTCTGGAACGGCGACAAGAACCAGCTCGTCTGGGCTTCCAACGACGGCGAGAACCAGATCGCACCGAACGGTTCCACCATCATCACCCTGCTGGTTGATGTCCCGGCTGACGCTGAGGAAGACACCACCTACCCGGTCAAGTTCGGTGAGGTCAAGGCAGAGGATACCGACCGTGTGTCCCTGACGCCTTACACGCTCGACGGCTCCATCTACATCAAGAAGACGCAGTCCACTGAGAGCACCACCTCCACCGAGGCAACCGAAACCACCACGCAGACCACTCCGGTTCCGGATCCCGGCCACCTCGTTCTCAATGTCGGCGACGGCACTGCGGTTCCCGGCGGCACTGCGGATATCCCGGTCACCGTTTGGTTTGACGACGGCAGCTCCGAGTTTACCTTCAAGATCGACGTTCCGGAAGGCATGACGGTCGAGAACTTTACTCCGGATCCTACCTACGCAGAAAACGGCACATTCAACTACGATCCGACGACCGGCACTGTGACATGGACCAGAAATGCTGACTCCGACTTCGTTCCGAATCCGGGTCAGAAGGTCGGCACCATCACCGTGAAGGTTCCTGAGGATGCAGCAGACGGCACTGAGTATCAGATCAACCTGACCGATCTCAGCGCGAAGGATAAGGACGGCAACCCTGTCGTTCCGACCGCAGTTCCGGGTACCGTGACTGTGGCAGCAGAGGTTACCACTTCTTCCACCGATACCACAACCTCTACTACCGAGACGACTGCATCTTCTGACACCAGCGAGACCGAGTCCACCGACACGACCGCTTCTACCAGCGAGACCGAGTCCACCGACACGACCGCTTCTACCAGCGAGACCGAGTCCACCGATACCACCGCTTCTACCGGCGAGACCGGTGAGAGCTCCGATTCGACGGATTCCACCACTTCGACCACCGAGACCACTGTAAACAGCGATCTCAAGGTCGTCACCTCTTACTCCACTTCGTTCCAGGCTCCGACCCGCGTGAACTACTGGTCTCATGACCCGCGTCCGTTCCGCGAGAGCGGCGGTCTCTCCGATCTGAAGGCTTCCATCACGCTGTATAAGTTCTATGTCAACGATGACGGCACTGTTGTCACGGCTGACGGAACTCCGATCACCGATGCGAACGGCGCACCGCTCGTTTACGCTGAGGGTACTGCACTCCCGGCAAGCGCTGCGTTCGAGACCAAGGTGAAGGATGTCACGGCGGTCACCAAGCCCGAAGAGCTCAAGGACAGCCCGCTGGAGATCTGGGAGAACGAGGGTAAGGAACAGTTCGACGACGCTTATATTTCGCTCGATCAGGTGATCGGCGCAAATGTCTCCGACGAGACCTATGACGCTCGCAATGCTCAGGAAAAGGCAACGAAGCACAACAACAAGTACACCGTTCCGTGCTACTACTACCCGACTGAGCAGGATGACGCTGACTTCATGTTCGACGGCCAGCCGATCTTCTTCGGCGACTTCAAGATCTACATCGGCGTCAAGGGCGACTTCAACCTCGACAACCTTGTTGATGCTAAGGATGCTACCGGCGCTCTGATCTACTTCGGTGAAACCACCGTCGGTCAGAGATCCTGTTCCCTGAACGCAGATCCGGAGCTCGACTTCGATGTAGCGACCTATAATGAGCGCATCGCAGCCGGCGACGATGAGCGTCAGGCAATGCTGACCGCACAGAGCAAGGCACTGATCTTCTACCTCATCAATGTTATGTACCGTGAGCCTGTTGCAGGTCAGCCGAGATCGGCAGACGGTCCGCTTGAGGATCCGTTCCAGATCAAGGCAACTGATGCACAGTGCATCCTGTCTTACTTCGGTGAGAGATCCGTTGCAAAGCGTTACGAGACCACATGGGAAGATGTCGTCGGTTACGACCTCCTCGACAGCTTCTTCGGTGATGACTACCAGTAAGCAGCTTTTGTTCCTAAATATTATGCGGGCGGGGCAACCCGTCCGCATGATATAATACGATGCGAACGCATCAAACAACAAAGGAGTGTTTCCAATGAAAATGTTAAAGCGCGTCGCCGCAGCAGTTTGCGGCGCAGCAACCCTGTTTGCACTGGGCGCAACCGCAATGAGCGCAAGCGCAGATGCAACCGCTGAGATCTCCGTTGAGAAGGTCACCATCAAGATGGATCAGGTCAATGACTGGATCCCGGTTGCAATGAGCATCCAGAACAACCCCGGCTACGCAGCTTCCGGTCTGAGCTACCTCTACGACGTCGAGGGCGACTTTGCTCTGGATTCGCAGCCGCTCTATGACGAGGACGAAGAAGCGTACAAGGATACTCTCGCACAGTATGAGGCCGGTGCAGCATGCCGCGATCTGTCCGTGTATGTCAACCGCAACGCAGAGAAGGGCATCGTCGGTTTTTCTTCTACCGGTATGTCCAACAACAAGAAGAACGACGTGATCATCACTGCATACTTCAAGATCGCTGATCCGAGCAAGGCAGAGCCCGGCAAGGTTTATCCGATCAAAATGAACATCATTCAGTTCTGCAACAAGAACAGCGAAGATCTGCCCGCAACCGCAGTTGACGGTTACATCATGATCGAGGAGGAGCAGACCACTTCTTCCGAGACCACCACTTCTTCCGAGACCACGACCACCAGCACTGAGACTTCTGCAACCGAGACCTCTGCAACTGAGAGCTCTGCAACTGAGTCCTCTGCTTCTGTTGCTACCACCACGACTTCCGCAGCAGCAGCAACCACCACCACCACGACCGCAGCTGCTACCACGACCTCTACCGCAAAGCCGTCTCAGACCGGTGATGCAGGTGTCGGCGTTGTCGTTGCAACTCTGATTGCAGCAGCAGGCGCAGCAGTTGTCCTCCGCAAGAAGGAAGACTGATTCTGAGCAAAAGCCGTAAGGCATGCGCTCAAATGCATCGTGAGAACGATGCCATGTGTTTGATCCAGGATATACGGGAGGAGCGATCTGCTCCTCCCGCTTTCTTTTTCTGCGCACCGAGATGTGAACGAACTGTGCCGTATCCAAATTCTAAAGAGAAAGAACGGCGTTCTTTGTGAAAATCCAAGAAAATGCACGGCGCATCTTGAAAGTCCGACAAGTTTGCTGTATAATAATGATGGGTAGACAGGCGGGCACGGCAGTCAGCAGCCGGAGACCTGCCGCATCCGAAGAACAAAAAGCAGGAGCAGGAAAATGGTTTTTTCAAGCTTATTTTTTCTATACCTATTTCTGCCCGTATGCCTGATCTGCTACGGGCTTTCGTCAGTTATAAAATCAATGGTCCCGCGCAATCTCGTGCTGATCGTGTTTTCGCTGATCTTTTATGCGTGGGGTGAGCCGGTCTATATTCTTTTGCTGCTCACGAGCGTTTTTGTGAACTATCTGCTCGGTCTCAGCATGCACGGCTGTCAGAAAAAGAAAAGCGCCGGCGGCGCAAAGGCACTGATGACGCTCGGGCTGATCTTCAATATCGGTCTGCTCGGCGTGTTCAAATACAGCGGCTTCATCGCCGAAAACCTGAACCGCATTCCGAATGTCAATCTGCCGGTGCCGCAGCTCGTGCTGCCGATCGGCATCAGCTTCTATACGTTCCAGATTCTCTCTTATATCATTGACCTTTACTGGGAAAAGATCGACGTGCAGAAGAATCCGCTCAATCTCCTGCTCTATATTTCGATGTTCCCGCAGCTCATCGCAGGCCCGATCGTGCGTTACAGCACCATTGCCGCAGAGATCCGTGAGCGGCATGTCTCGATCGTGGATTTCAGCGAAGGCTTCACCCGTCTTTCGATCGGTCTTGCGAAAAAGGTCATCCTCGCAAACAACCTCTCGACGATCGTCGATGCCTTCTTCGGCAAGGCAAACCCGGAAATCTCCGTCGCCGGCACATGGTACGCCGTGATCGTTTACGCGATGCAGATTTACTTCGACTTCTCCGGCTATTCCGACATGGCAATCGGCATGGGACGCATGCTCGGCTTCCACTTTGACGAAAACTTCCGTCATCCGTTCCTGTGCAAGGATATTTCGGAATTCTGGCAGCGCTGGCATATCTCGCTCGGCACCTTCTTCCGCGATTACCTGCTCTATGTGCCGATCTTCGGTAAGCGCAGAAAATACGGCGGCCTGTTCCTCGTCTGGTTCTGCACCGGCCTCTGGCACGGCGCAAGCTGGAACTTCGTCATCTGGGGTCTCTATTTCGGCATCTTCATCTTCATCGAGCAGATGATCGGCAAGAAACGCATGAAGAAGATCCCGATCGTCATCCGCCATATCTACAACAAGATCGTCATTATCATCGGCTTCGGCATCTTCTATTTTGAAGATCTCGGCAGACTGGGCAGATTCTTCGGCGACCTCATCGGCATGAACGGCAACCGCCTGATTGACGATGTGACAAAGCTCTCTGTGCAGAACAATCTGTTCCTGCTGATCGCCGCGCTGATCTGCTGCTTCCCGCTCTATGACGGGATCACCGCCCTGCGCAAAAAGAGCGCGGCTGGCGCATATGTCTTCGGCTTCGTGCAGACGGTTCTGAACCTCGCATTCTTTGCGATGAGCAGCATCCTGCTGGTCGATGCGACAAACAATCCCTTCCTGTATTTCCGGTTCTGATCCGGCAGGAGATGTGTGACAAAAGAAACAACGAGAAAGGAGATGCTCGCGAATGCTGGATTCCGGCATGCTGGGCAACGATGAAAAAGATATAGATGTCGCGCTGCCCGGGGAAGAGACCGGGGCAGCGGCGCCGAAGGATCAGCCCTCCCGCAGGGAGCGGAGAGAGGCGATCGCGCAGGCACGCGCCATCCGCAGAGAGGCTGCGGCAAAGGCTCGCACCGAAAAGCAGCAGGCGGCAAAGGCGGCAAAGGCTGTGCTCGCGGGCGCAGACCCCGAAGCCTCCAGGCGCGCAGCCGCAAAGAAGCCTGCCGCGCCGCAGGCAGTCCGTCCGAACAGCGGAATGTTCGGCTGGCTGGATATTCCGAGAAAGAAACAGTCACCGCTCTGGGAGACAGAGCGTGTGGAACCGACCGGAGAGCCTGCACAGCCGCGGATCACGCTCCCGCAGACCGACCCCGATGCGATCATCGCGGAGATTGTCGCGGAGGTGAACGCGCAGGCAGAACGCGAGAAGCAGCGTGCTGCACAGGCTGTCACGCAGCCCGCAGTGCAGGAGCCCGATGAAGATGCAGAGCCCGACCGCACCGATGCAGAGGCGCTGATCGGCAGCAGCCCGCGCAGAACCGACATCGACACCGATGCGCTGGTCGCGCAGATTGTTGCGGAGGCACAGGCAAAGGCGGAGGCACAGAAGCGTGCGAATCCCCCGCAGGCAGATGCGGAGACCATCGCTGCGGAGATCATGGCACGGCAGAACGCCGCGAAAAAGGCGGAGTCGCCGGAAGCACCCGCACCTGCGCTGCCTGAGCCCGAGGAGCCGCCGCTCCCAAAGCTCTCTTCCGGCGCTGCGGCAATCGTTTCGGAGCTGCGCACAGGCACCCCGGAGATCACCGCCGAGGATACCCCCGAGGAGAGCCGCGTGACGGTCACCGAGAAGGTTGTCGTCAAGGTGCCGATCTCGCCGGAGGAGGATCCGCTCGGACGCGCACTCGCCGCAGAGACTGTGCGGCAGCAGGAGAAGAAGCGCGCCGCGGAGCATGCCGCCGAGATGGAACAGGCGGACGCGGACTACAAGGCGGCATCGAAATCCGCAAAGCGCCAGGTGAAGAAGCTCTCCCGCGAGGCAGAGCAAGAATGGAAAAAGGAAGCGGGCGAGATCGCCGCGAAAAAGCGCGAAAAGCGCAGCCGCAGCATCTCTGCGGTCTTCAATGCAGTGCTGTGCTCGGTGCTGCTGTTCGGCGTTGCAGCGGGCATGGTCGTGCTGACGCGCCCGACGAAATCTGACATCGAAAACCGCAATCTTGCGACGATGCCGGAGTTCACGCCGGAGGGCTATCTGGACGGCTCCTATACGGCGGGTGTCGCGGAGTATTACAACGACACCGTGCCCTTCCGCGATACCTTCAAGCAGATTACGCAGACCTTCCGCAATTACTTCGGTCTGAAGGATGACATCACGCTGCACGGCTTCATGCCGACCGCCGCGGAGGAAACCACCGCAGAGCCGGCCGCGACAACCACGACTGCCACCACCCCGGCAACGACCGATCCCGATATGCGCGTGACCACCACCGCAGCGACCTCCACCACGCCCGCAGAAACGGAGCCGGCGGAAGAGGATCAGGCGGAGATGAGCAACAATATCCTGATCTATCAGAAGCGCGCCATCTCGCTCTACGGCGGCGGCTTCGGTGCCGGCGAGGAATATGCACGGGCGCTCAACGGCTTCAAGGAGCGGCTCGGCGAAAATGTCAATGTCTACTCGATGGTCGTGCCGACGGTCTGCTCCTACTATATGCCGGAGCAGTTCCAGGATCGTGCCGGACTGGAGAAGGAAAATATCGACCATATCAACGAGAATCTGGTCGGAGTCAAGCCGGTCGATGTCTATTCGGCGCTGGCAAAGCACACCGATGAGCCGATCTTTATGCGCACCGACCATCACTGGGGTGCCCTCGGCGCCTTCTATGCGGCAGAGGAATTCTCCGCTGCTGCTCGCGTGCCGTTCCGCCCGATCACCGACTACGAAAAGGTCACGCTGCCCGGGTATGTCGGCACAATGTACGGCTATTCCGGCGACATCACGCTGAAGGAAAATCCCGAGGACTTCAATTACTATCTCCCGACCGTGCCCTATAAGAACGAATATTACGATATGCGCGGACAGGGCGGCTATGAAGGCAATTTCTTCATGAATACCGACAATATGGCTCCCGTAAGCTGGTATCTGGTCTACATGGGCGGCGACAACCGCATCGCACATTTGGAGACAGAGGCCAAAAACGGTAGAACCCTCGTGATTATCAAGGACAGCTACGGCAATGCGCTCGCACCGTGGTTCACATCCTCGTTTGAGAATATCTATGTGATCGACATGCGGTATTTTGAAGGCGATATTATCAGCTACCTGAAAGACATCGGCACAACCGACCTGCTCTTTGCGATGAACACATTCAGCGCAACAGGTCCCAACAGACGGCATCTGGCACAGATGCTCCACTGAGAAAAGGAGAAGATCATGACAAAGGCAGAAGCACTGGAAGCACTGACACCCGTGTTCCGCGAGGTGTTTGACGACGACAGCATTGAGATTGATGAGGAGACGACCGCGGCTGACATTGATGAATGGGACAGCGTTGAGCATTTCAACCTGATCTCCGAGATCGAGAGCCGCTTCAAGATGCGCTTTTCGATGCGTGAGGTCTCCGGCATGAAGAATGTCGGCGAGCTCGCTGAGATCGTCGCCGAGCGCGGCAAGCTGTGAGAAAGCGGACGGATTGATCCATTGCAGAATGCCCCTGCCCGGTTGCGGCAGGGGCATTCTGAGCGCGCAGGATTCACGCTCCCGCAGCAGCAATTCCCCGTTGACTTTTCGCGCAGCTTCTGCTATAATAGGGGCAGAGAGGAGCGATCATATGGATACTCGGGTCGCAGTCATTGCGATCATCGTGCGGGACCCGCATGCAGCGGAGCAGATCAATGCCCTGCTGCATGAAGCTGCTGACTACATCGTCGGCAGAATGGGCATCCCCTACCGGCAGAAGGGCGTCAGCATTATCAGCGTGACGATCGACGCACCGCAGAATGCCATCAATACGCTTGCCGGCAGGATCGGCAGGCTCTCCGGCGTCGAGGCGAAAACGGTTTACGCGCCCGCCTGATGCCCGAATATCATTTGCCTTGTCCCCTGACGCCAAAATCACGATTGCGGCGAAAGACCGACAAGCCCGCTGTGCTTTGCAGTCAGAGGGGCAGTCTGTCTTTTCGGGCAGGCTGCCCCGTTTTCAATGCGCAGTTGCTGTGTTCCGGGCTTGAAAGCGAAACCCGGCTGCCTATGCGCGGAGACATCTTTCCGAAATCACAGCCGCAGGGCGATACCGAAATTGCGGCTTGCGACTTGGATTTCATTGTGACAGGAGACTGACTATGTATAAAATTGCGATCTACGGCAAGGGCGGCATCGGCAAATCGACCGTCTGCTGCAATCTCTCCGCAGCACTTGCGAAAGCCGGGAAGACCGTCATGCAGATCGGCTGCGACCCGAAGGCGGATTCCACTTCCCTGCTGCAAGGCGGCAGGCGGCTCCCGACCGTGCTGCAATGTACCCGCGAGAAGGGCGCTGCAATGACTCTTTCCGATGTGGTATACCCCGGAGAGGGCGGCGTGCTCTGCGTGGAGGCGGGCGGCCCCATGCCCGGCATCGGCTGCGCGGGGCGCGGCATCATCAATGCGCTCGAATCGCTCGAACGGCTCGGCGCTTACAAGGAATATCAGCCGGATATCGTGATCTATGATGTGCTCGGCGATGTCGTCTGCGGCGGCTTCTCGATGCCGATGCGCGGCGGCTATGCCGACAAGGTCTATGTTGTCAGCTCCGGCGAAAAAATGGCAGTCTATGCGGCGGCGAATATCTGCATGGCGGTGGAACACTACCGCAGCCGCGGTTACGCACAGCTCGGCGGCATCATTCTGAACCGCCGCGGTGTGCCCGATGAGACGGAGACAGTCGCGGGGCTTGCTGCCGATTTCCATACGGCCGTGTTCGGCGACATTGAACGCAGCGCGGAGATCGCGCTTGCGGAGAAGGCAAATCAGCCGGTTGTGACAGCGTTCCCGGATGCGCCTGCGGCGCAGCAGATCACGGCAATCGCGGCAAAGCTGCTTGCGGAGGCAGACGCATGAGCGGCTTCGTGAGCCCGCCCTGCATTCCGATCGCGGAAGCGGATGCGGCAGGATTTTTCGCATCGGGGCTTGAATATGATGCGCCTGTGCGCGGCAAATGGAACATTGTCCACATGGGCATGCTCGTGCCGGAATGTCACCAGATCTATCTCTGCGCGCAGGGCTGCCTGCGCGGTGTCGCACTGACGGCTGCGGAGATGAATGCGCTTGACCGCCTGAGCTGGATCGCGATTACGGAGGATGATATCATCGACGGGAGCCTCGAAAGCGACATTCACGAGGGCGTGCGCGATATTCTGCTGGAGATGCCGGAGAAGCCGCGTGCCGTGCTCATTTTCGTGAGCTGCATGCACCTTTTCTCGGGCGTTGATTTCGGCGCGATGGTCGAACTCCTGCGGGCGGATTTTCCGGAGATCGGCTTCATCGACTGCTACATGGCGCCGACGATGCGCAAGTCGCTGCCGCCGGTCGTGTGGCTCAATATGCAGATGTACGGGCTGCTGCGGGCATGCCCGCAGAATCCGCATGCGGTCTCGCTGATCGGCTGCGACCGTGCGACTGACCCGGCGTCAGAGCTGCACAAAGTATTGCGGAGCGGCGGCATCACGCTGCATGACATTACCCTCTGCAAGACCTATGACGAATTTCAGCAGATCGCGGAGAGCGGGCTGTTCCTTTCCTATCTCCCCGCGGGCTTCCGTGCGGCGGAGGAGACGGCAAAGCGGCTCGGCGCAAAGCATCTGCATCTTCCGGCGAGCTTTGATGCGGAGGAGATCGCGGAGAATTACCGCAGGCTCTGTGACGCGCTCGGCATCGTGTGCCCCGATCTTTCGGCGGAGCGCAGTGCCGCGGAATCGGCGCTCCGGACGGCACGGGCGGAGATCGGCGAGATGGCGGTCGCGATAGATTACAGCGCCGTGACGCAGCCCTTTTCGCTCGCAAAATGTCTTTGTGAGGCGGGCTTCCGCGTGAAATACATCATCGCGGATGCTGCCGGTGAGGACGCAGACGCATTCCGCTGGCTTTCGGAAAACCGCAGTGACATTCTGCTTTATTCCCCGACCAATATCAACATGCTGCATATGGCAGATGCGCCGCACGAACCGGTGCTGGCGATCGGGCAGAAGGCGGCGTATTACTTCTCGACCGCGCATTTTGTCAACACCGTCTCAAACGGCGGGCATTACGGCTATGAGGGCATCCGTGCGATGGCAGAGCAAATGCTGTTTGCATACCGCACGGAGCAGGACACGCGGCGGCTGGTCTCGCAGAAGGGCTTTGGCTGCGAGAGCTGTCTGGCAGGATAGGAGGGCGTGTATGAGACAGCGATCCATGATTCTGCCCTGCTATGCGGCAGACACGGCAGGCGTCTGTTCGGCACTCTATGAGCTCGGGGGCATGTGTGCGGTGCATGACGCATCCGGCATCAATTCGACCTACGCGACCCATGACGAGCCGCGCTGGTATGACAGCCGTTCGATGATCTACATTACCGCGCTGACCGAGACAGACGCGATCCTCGGCGACGATGAGAAAATGGTGGACGATGTGTGCCGTGCGGCGGCAGATCAGCACCCGGCGTTCATCGCGCTCTGCGGCTCTCCGATGCCCATGATGATCGGCACCGATTATGACGCTGCGGCAGAGGAGATTGAGCGCCGCACGGGCATCCCGGCGATGGCGATGCACACAAACAGCATGGGCTCTTATCTTGCAGGGGAATCGGAGGCGCTCCTGAAGCTGACAAAACGCTTCGTGCAGCCCGCAGAAAAGCGGCAGAACACCGTCAATCTGATCGGCGCGACCCCGCTTGATCTGGAGCTCCGCGAGACCGTGCCCGACATCCGGGGCTGGCTGGAATCCGCGGGATTTCGTGCCGGCGCGTGCATGGCAATGGGCGACACGCTCACGCATATTGCGGAGACGGCGGCAGCGGCGTCGGTGAGCCTTGTGCTTTCTTACGGCGGGCTGGCAGCGGCCGCATATCTCTACGAGACCTATGGCATTCCCTATGTGACGGGTGTGCCGGTCGGGGCGCGCTTCCCGGATGTGCTCGCAGCGGCGCTCCGCAGAGCGGCAGAAACGGGAGAGCCGCAGTTCCCTTCGGCGGTGCGCACGGCGGGCGATACGGTTGTGATCGGCGAGAGCGTGACGGCAGGCTCCGTCGCGGCGGAATGCGGCGGCAGGATGCTCTGTCCGCTGGATACGGTTCCGGCGCTTGTCGGCACAGGCGACAGCACGGTCTTCCGGGAATCGGAGATCCGTGCAGTGCTCGCGGATATGCAGCCGCAGCGCGTCATCGCAGATCCGCTTTACCGTTATGTGATCCCTGCGGGGGCGGAGCATATTGAGATCCCGCATTTTGCCTTTTCCGGCAGATGCTTTCAGCACAGAATGCGGTCCCTGATCTGCAAACCGCTGTGATAAATCAGTGTTTGCCGGGGCGGGGAGCGGAACCGCCCGTCCCCTCTGTCCTTCGGACATCTCCCCACCCAGTGGGGAGTCACCCGCTGGCGCTTTTCTCAAGTCAACTGACTTTTCCGTGCTCGACAATGCACCGGCGACGGCGCTGTTCGCGCCTGTTTCGGTAAATGCCTTGATAATCGTGCGGATAATTATTCAGCAGCGGCGGTGCGTCCAAAAGGCACGAACAGTGCCGTCATACCTGGTTGTTGAGCACTCTCTGCTGCGCCTCCCGGAGGCACAATGCCCGCGGGGGCTCCCCGCCGGTGCGTCCAAAAGCTGCGAGCAGCAGCGTCATACCAAGCTGCTGAGCACTCTCTGTCAGTCGCCCGGACGGCAAAACGCCAGCGGGGGCTCCCCGCCCCGGCAAACGCTGATTTATTACAGTAATAGAAAGAAATGGAGGAAACAACCATGTGTGTTGGACTTTCGGCAAGAGTTGTCAATGTGAAGGATGATACCGTCATGATCGACGCAGGCGGCGCAAAGCGCACCGTCAGCGCGGGCATTCTGGAGGATGTGGAGCCCGGCGATTTCGTGATGGTGCATGCAGGTGTCGCAATCGCGAAGATCACCGAATCGGACACCGAGGAAACCGACGGCATCCTGGAGGATCTGCTATGAGCGATACACTTGCGCGCGCAAGAGAAATCATCACCGGATACAGCGGCAGACCGCTCCGCATCATGGAGGTCTGCGGCACGCATACGCACGAGATCTTCCGGCTGGGGCTGCGCAGGCTCCTTCCCCCTGAGATCGACCTGATCTCAGGCCCGGGATGTCCCGTCTGCGTGACAGAGGTCGGCTTCATCGACGAAGCGTGCTGCCTTGCACTGGAGCACGGCTGCGTCATCACGACCTTCGGCGACCTCATCCGTGTCCCCGGCACCGAAATGAGCCTTGCGGGGGCGCGTGCGAAGGGCGCAGAGGTGAAGCCGGTCTATTCGCCGCTTGATGCGGTCGCTTTTGCAAAGGAAAATCCCGACCGGCAGGTGGTCTTTCTCGCGGTCGGCTTTGAGACCACGACCCCCTCTGCCTGTCTTGCGGCAAAGGAGGCAAAGGCGGCAGGGCTCACGAATTTCTCGCTGCTCGCCGCAAACAAGACCATGCCGAACGCTTACAAGGCGCTGGTCGGCAGCGCGGATGCGTTTCTTTATCCCGGGCATGTCAATGCGATCACGGGCAATGCCGTCTGCCGGGCGCTTTGCGAGGAGCACGGCGTTTCCGGCGTTGTCGCGGGCTTTACGGCGCCCGAGCTGCTGACGGCGCTTGCCGTGACCGTGAAGCTCTTGCAGGAGGGCAAGCCCTTCTTCCGCAACTGTTACCCGCGTGTTGTGCGCGAGGAGGGGAACCCTTCGGCGCAGGCGCTTGTCGCGGAGGTGATGGAGCCCTGCGACTGCGAGTGGCGCGGGCTTGGCATGATCCCGATGTCCGGCATGAAGCTCAGAGCGGAATACGCTGCATATGATGCCCGCATCAAATTCGCGCTCCCGCCGATGACGGGCAGAGCAAATCCCGCCTGCCGCTGCGGCGAGGTCTTACAGGGCAAATGCAAGCCCTCCGACTGCAAGGTCTACGGCAAGCTCTGTACGCCGCTGCACCCGGTCGGCGCATGTATGGTCTCCGATGAGGGCGCCTGCTCGGCATATTATCAGTATACTTGACAGCGGACGGCATCTGTGCTATAATAAAAATCGCAGTCAGCCTGCAATCTCAGTGAAAGCGGTGGGAAAATGAGAAAATAATTCACTTTTGCAAACAACATGATAGGAAGAAACGCTGTGTCGCACGATGTGACGCGGTGCTGTCATGCTGCCAAAGGTGGATTATGCCCTCATACCGTTTTTGCCGTGCGTTCACAGGCGCATCTCTGCAAAGGGGTAATTGTGCATATCAGAACTGTTTGGCAGCAAACGGTTCTGTTTCTTTTTATCCCGCCTTTTACGCGAAAGGAGAGATGCGTGTATGTCACAGATTCGTGTCAGTGACCTGTGCTTTGGCTATGAGGGCAGCACAGAGGATATATTTGATCATGTGTCGTTTTCGGTCGATACGGACTGGCGGCTCGGCTTCATCGGGCGGAACGGCAGAGGCAAGACTACATTTCTGCGGCTGCTGACGGGGGAATACCCGTATCGCGGCAGCATCGAGACAAGCGCGGAATTCAGGCTTTTTCCGTGCAGGGTGCGAGACAGCGCACAGATGACGCTGGATGTTTTGCGGGAGTGCTGCACGCAGGCGGAGGACTGGGCGCTCATCCGCGAGGCATCGCTGCTGGATGTGGATGCGGAGGTGCTTTATCGCCCGTTCGATACGCTTTCGGGCGGCGAGCGGACAAAGCTCCTGCTGGCGGCAATGTTTCTCGGCGAACACCGTTTTCTGCTCATCGACGAGCCGACCGATCATCTGGATGCGGCGGCACGGCAGAAAGTGGGCGCCTATCTTGCGAAGAAAAAGGGATTCATCCTGGTCTCGCATGACCGCGACCTGCTCGATGCCTGCACCGATCATGTGCTGGTGCTGAACCGCGGCTCGATCACGGTGCAGAGCGGTAATTTCTCGGAATGGCAGATGCAGAAGGCGCGGCAGGATCAGTTCGCGGAAGCGGAGAACGAGAAGCACCGCCGCGAGATCCGAAAGCTCCGTCAGGCGGCAAAGCGCACGGCGGAGTGGGCTGAAAAATCGGAGCGCACAAAGATCGGCTTTGACCCTGTAAAGGAGCATGACCGCTCGATCGCGACACGCTCCTATATCGGCGCAAAAACGAAGAAGATGCAGAGCCGCGTTGCGAGCACGGAGAAGCGGATCGCCCGCGAGATCGCAGCGAAGGAAGGGCTTCTGCGGGACATTGAGGAAACTGCGGCGCTGCGGCTTTCTCCGGCGGAATATCCGCAGCGGGTGCTGGTGCATGCAGCGGAGCTCTCGCTTTTCTACGGCGAAAAAACAGTTTGCAGCGGCGTGACATTCGACATCGAACGCGGCGACCGCATTGCGCTCTGCGGCAGGAACGGCAGCGGAAAATCGTCGCTGCTGAAGCTCATCTGCGGCGAGGAGATCACACACGGCGGCGTGCTGGAGATCGGCAGCGGACTGCGCATCTCCTATGTGCCGCAGGAGACCGCAGCGCTTTGCGGCACAGTGCGCGATTATGCAGACGCCTGCGGCATCGACCGCAGTCTGTTCTCGGCGATCCTGCGCAAGATGGGCTTTGAACGCGAACAGCTTGCGCGCCGTCTGGAGGACGGCAGCGAGGGGCAGAAGAAAAAGATCCTGCTGGCGCGGAGCTTATGCGAGCAGGCGCATCTCTATATCTGGGATGAGCCGCTCAATTATATGGATGTGATCTCGCGGATGCAGCTGGAAGCGCTGATCCGGGAGTCGGCGCCGACGCTGCTCTTTGTCGAGCATGACGCCGCCTTCTGCCGCGCCGCCGCAACGAAAACCGTCGTGCTTCCGTGAATGCACAGAAACACGGGAAAGGGAGAAACAATATGATCAAGCTGGCAATTTACGGCAAGGGCGGCATCGGCAAATCGACCTGCACCGCCAATCTTGCGGCGGCATTTGCACGGCGCGGCCTGCGCGTAATCCAGATCGGCTGCGACCCGAAAGCCGATTCGACCATCAATCTGCTGGGCGGCGTGCCCGTCACGCCCGTCATGGATTATATGCGCGACCGCGATGAGGAGCCCGAGCACATTGAGGAGATCTCCCATGTCGGCTTCGGCGGCGTGCTCTGCATCGAGACCGGCGGCCCGACTCCGGGTCTTGGCTGTGCGGGGCGCGGCATCATCACGACCTTCGGTCTGCTGCATGAGCTGGAGCTCTTTGAAAAGCACAAGCCCGATGCCGTGCTCTATGATGTGCTCGGCGATGTCGTCTGCGGCGGCTTTGCGGCGCCCATCCGCGAGGGCTATGCGGAGCAGGTGCTGATCGTCACCTCCGGCGAGAAGATGGCGCTCTATGCCGCAAACAATATCAACAGCGCGGTGCACAATTTCGAGGACCGCGGCTATGCGGCTGTCCGCGGCATCATCCTGAACCGCAGAAATGTCGCCGATGAGGAAGCAAAGGTGCGTGCCTTCGCGGAAAAGGCGGGGCTTGAGATCGTTGCGGATATCCCGCGCTCGGATGACATCATCCGCTGCGAGGACAAAGGGCAGACCGTCATCGAGGGCGCGCCCGATTCTGCTGCTGCGGCGGCATTTGATGCGCTGGCGGCAAAGCTGATCGCGGAATCGCAGGGGGAATCGCATGAAGCATAAAGACGGCGTTGCTGTGCTCTATGCGCTGGCAGCGGCGGTGTTCTATGCGCTCAATGTGCTCTGCGCATAGCTGCTGCTGGGAGAGATCGCCGGCACGGCATTCCTGAACGGACAGGGGGAGTCTGATGAACCGAGAGATCGAGGTCCTGCGCGCAGAGGAAGAATGGCAGCGCGCAGGGGCATATTCTGTGCGCATCGAGGGCATGAACCGGCAGCATCATATTCCGCTGCGGGAGGAATTCGATGCGCATGACGGCGACGGTACCCGCTATATCGTGCTGCTCGATGACGGCTATCCTGTCGCGACCTGCCGCTTCTATGCGCTCGGAGAAGACACAGTCATGCTCGGGCGCGTGGTCGTTCTGCCGGAATACCGCGGGCAGGGGCTCGGGCTGCGCACGGTCACTGAGGCGGAGACATGGATGCAGGAGCTTGGCTATCGTACCGTTGTGATCGAAGCACGGACGGAAGCGGTCGGCTTTTATCAGAAGCTCGGATACCGCACCGCAGACGGCAGCATCATCAAAAGCGGGCAGTTTGCCTGCGTGCGGATGGAAAAGGAACTGTGACATGGCATATGAAATTCTTGCGCTCAGGGGCGGGCATCCCCTCTGGAACGCTGCTGCGGACTATGCGGCTGCCTGCCCGTGGCGCGGCGGGGCACATCTTGCCGCCGAAATGCGAAGCAGCAGGTTTCACGGCCGGGAGCGGGTGTTCATCCTGCGGGAGGACACAGAAATCATCGGCTTCTGCACGCTGACGGAAAAGGACGAGCTCCCGGCGGAATATGATTTCACGCCGTTCATCGGCAGTGTGTTTGTTGACGAAGCAAAGCGCGGGCAGCGGCATTCCGAACGGCTGATCCGTGCGGCAATCGCCCATGCACATGCGCTCGGCTTTCCGGCAGTCTATGTCATGAGCGGCGAGCAGGGGCTCTATGAGAAATACGGCTTCACCGCCCTCGGCATGTATCCGACTGTCTTCGGCAATGAGGAACAGCTCTTTGTATTTGAGCTGTCATAAGGAGCACAACATGAACAACGCATATTACATCACGGCGTCAGAGCTTGCCGCGCGCGGCTTTGCCGATCTGCCGGAGGAGCTCACGCAGGCAAAGCATCTGATTTACAGCTCGCCTGCGACCCTTGATTTCAATTCGCCGGGCGCAAAAGGCTTCGGCGTCAAGCGTGCGGGGCTCTGTGTCCCGGGCTCGGTGATGCTGCTGGTCGCGCCGGGCTGCTGCGGGCGCAATACCGCACTGCTCAACGAGCTTGGCTATCACGAGCGCTTCTATTATCTCCTGCTTGATGACACCGATATCGTCACCGGGCGGCACCTGAAAAAGATCCCGGAGGCATGTGCGGAGATCTGTGAGAGCATGGGCGAAAACCCTTCTGCTATCATGATCTGCGTGACCTGCGTGGATGCGCTGCTCGGCACGGACATGGAGCGTGTCTGCCGGAGCTGCGAGGAGAAGACCGGCGTGCCTGCCGTGCCCGCATATATGTATGCCCTGACACGCGAGAAGCGCATCCCGCCGATGGGACTGACGCGCAAGTCGGTCTATTCGCTGCTGAAAAAGCAGAAGCGGCATGCGGACGAATGCAATCTGCTGGGCTTTTTCGCGGCGATGGACAGCGAAAACGAGATCTATCCGCTGCTGAAACACGCAGGGCTCAATGCCGTGCGCGAGATCGGGCGCTGCGGGACCTTTGACGATTACGCGGCAATGTCCCGCGCAAACTTCAACCTTGTGCTGAACCCGGAGGCGCGCTACGCGGCGCAGGATCTCTATGAGCGGCTCGGCATCCCGTTCATTGAGCTGACGCGGGTTTACCGCCCGGAGAAGATCCGCAATCAGTACCGGCTGCTCGGACAGGCGATCGGCAAAACGCTCGATGATACGCGGTATTATGCGGAAGCCGTGCAGGCAGTCGAGGCTTTCCGCAAAGATTTCGCGGGGCTTTCAGTCGCAGTCGGGGAATGCCTCAATGCCGACAGCTTTGAGCTGGCGCTGTCACTCACCGAATTCGGCATGCATGTGGCGGAGATCTACGGCACAGTCGGCGAGCGCAATTTTGTGTATCTCAAGAAGCTCGCGGCAGTCTCGCCGGAAACGCGCATTTACTCAAATCTCTCGCCGACGATGCTCGGCTATGAGCGCGACTGCGATATCCGTGCAGCGATCGGCAACGATGCGATGTATTATCACCGCGATCTGCCCGGCGTCGGATTCAATGATGAAGCACAGACCTTCGGCTACCGCGGCGTGACGCTGCTCTTGTCGCAGCTTGCAAAAGCGATCCGAGAAGGGCGGCAGATCGCGGAGGCAGGCAAGTGAATCACATGGAAATCCGTTTTTTGACGCAGGACGATGATCTGCTTGCCGTCAGCCATGTTTATGAACAAAGCTGGAAATATGCCTACAAGGGCATCATTCCGCAGGCATATCTGGACAGCATTCCCGCAGGGCGCTGGGCGGCGGGCATCGCAGCGGGCGGTATGAGAAGCCTTTGCGCGATCCATAACGGACAGGTGATCGGCACAGCGGCAATCTGCAAATCGCGCTGGGCGGAATACCCGGACTGCGGCGAGATCGTATCGGTCTATCTGCTGCCGGCGTACATGGGAAAAGGTTACGGCAGAGCGCTCCTTCGCAGATGTGCGGCGGAGCTGCGGGCAATGGGCTTCCGGCGCATCCTGCTCTGGGTTCTTGAGGAAAACATGCGGGCAAGGCGTTTTTATGAGAACAACGGCTTTGCTTCCGCAGAGGTTTATCGGAATGACACGATCGGCGGCAGAGATCTGCGGGAGGTCATGTATCTGATGAAATGTGAGGAACACACATGAAAAAACTGCTGAAATATATCTCCCCGCTCGCGCCTGACGATTCCGGCGCATGTGCGGTGCTCTATGAGCTCGGCGGCGTGGTCGTCATCTGTGATGCGGGCGGCTGCACAGGCAATATCTGCGGCTTCGATGAACCGCGCTGGCATGAGAAGAAGTCGGCGCTCTTCAGTGCGGGGCTCCGCGACATGGATGCGATTTTGGGGCGCGACAAGCGGCTGATTGAGAAGCTCGGCGCTGCGTGCAGACAGCTCTCCGCTCTGCATCCGCGGTTCACGGTCGTCATCGGGACGCCTGTGCCTGCCGTGATCGCGACCGACCTGCATGCCGTGCGGCGCATGGCGGAAAAGGAGACAGGTCTCCCCTGTCTTGCCCTCGATACCGACGGCACCGCGTATTATGACACGGGCGCGGAGAAGGCATATCTCGCGCTGTTTGAGACCTTTGCAAAGGAAGCCTGCCCCGTGCGGAAGGGACGGCTCGGCGTGCTCGGCGCGACCCCGCTCGATCTGGGGCTCACCCGCGCAGACCGCCTGACCGCCGCGCTCCGTGCGGAGGGCTGGGATGAAGTCATCTGCATGGGGCTGGACAGCGGGATAGATGAAATCACAGCAGCGGCATCCTGCGAACATCTGCTGGCGATTTCCCCTGCCGGGCTGAAAGCGGCAGAATATCTGAGCGCGAAATTCGGCACGCCGTTCACGGCCGGCTGCCCGCTCCTGCCGGCGGAAACCGTGCAGGCGGCAGCGGCACTCAACGGAAAGCGCGTGCTGATCATTCACCAGCAGTTTGCGGCAAATGCGCTGCGGGAAAAGCTCGCGGGCTGCACCTGCGACTGCGCAACATGGTTTCAGTTCCATCGGAAATATGCGCAGGAGGGCGATTTTCGCATCACGGGCGAGGATATCCTGCGCGAAAAAGCGGCACAGTATGATGTGATCATCGCAGACCGCGATCTTATGCGCATGCTGCCGGATTACAAGGGCGGGCGCATTGACTTCCCGCATTACGCAGTCTCTGCACGGCTGCTCTGAGCTGCCGGAACGCATAGAAACAATTATACAGGAAAGAGGTTATCAAAGATGCAAGATCGAATCACACTGCAAATCCCATACGAAAAAGCGGGACTCCGCGCACCGGAATCCCCCGCAACGCTTGAGCCTGTCTGCGCGCCGCATCTCAGCGAAAACGGCGACAAGCAGCGCCCTGCTGTTGTAATCTGCCCGGGCGGCGGCTATGACTACTGCTCCGAGCGCGAGGCGGTGCCCGTCGGCATGCGCTTTGCGGGATACGGCGTGCAGGCATTTGTCCTGCGCTATACCTGCAAGCAGCCCTTCCCGACTGCGCTGCTGGAGCTCGCCGCGGCAGTCGCCTATGTGCGTGCACATGCCGCGGAATATGAGGTGCATCCCGACCGCATTGCCGTGATCGGCTTCTCTGCGGGCGCACATCTCGCGTGCAGTCTTGCGGTTTACTGGAACCGTCCGCTGCTGACCGATCTGCTCGGCGACAGCGCGGCATTCCGTCCGAACGGACAGATCCTCTGCTACCCGGTCATCTCTGCGGGCGAATTCGCACACCGCGGCTCGATCGTCAATCTGGTCGGCGAGCAGGACGGGAACCATTACGACAACCCGCGTGCAGATGCGGTCTCGCTCGAAAAGCAGGTTTCAGCGGATACCCCGCCCTGCTTCCTCTGGCACACAAGCGACGACAACTGCGTGCCTGTGCAGAATTCCCTGCTTTATCTTTCGGCGCTTTCCGCGGAGCATATCCCGTATGAGGCGCATATCTATCCGCACGGCGCACACGGTCTCTCGCTCTCCGATGAGACCACCTCGATGGGCGAATGGCACGAGAATGCCGTCTGCGCACCGTGGTTTTCCGCGTGCATCGCGTGGATCCGCAGATATTATCATTAAAATCAGTATTTGCCGGGGGAGCACTTTCGATGGTTCTATGTGGGGGCGCCGCCCCCACACCCCTGCTGAGGGGATAGCGATCCCC
>JAEEGK010005323.1_pt1 | contig 31121 bp, 17 predicted proteins | sample 8958771 | NCBI WGS metagenome assembly JAEEGK01 (sample SAMN16246547, study PRJNA631951) | gut metagenome | biome: gut microbiome; feature: rumen; material: SC-attached | host: Bos | place: Iran: Karaj | collected 2018-10
TAGGTATATAAACTATTAAAATAATAAGACCTAATAAACAAAAAAAGAATACATTTTCCATGATTTGTAAAAAAAATAAAAATTTCCATAATCCATAATAAAAATCCATTTTTTAAAATATTTTTCAAAAAAATAAATAAAAATAAAGAAAAATTATACAAAATTATATAAAAATTCTATTTTTATTTAAAAAAAAAAAAATTATCTTCCTAATATTATATAAAATCTAAATCAAAACATAAAATAATATATAATAATATTTAAATACAGATAATTTAAACTAAAAAATTAATAATTATAAAATTAAAAAATTTAAACTTTTAATTATATTTCTTATATAAAACTCTATTTCTTCCTTCAATATTAAGATAACCAATTTGAATTTGAGAATCTTTTTCTAAAATAAAATCTATTAAATCATTATATTCAACAACACTTTTTCCATTTTTTAATTTTCTATCAGGAAACTTAATATTAAAAACACAACAAGGCACAACTGCAAAATTAATTTTTTTATTTAATCCAATGTCAACAATATCACAAGTTACTTCATCAGGATGCATCCCAATAATTAAAGAACAATTATTAATTAAATCATCACAATTATTCATATTAAAAAAAATTCTTTTTTCATTTAAATTTAAATTTTCTTTTTTTAACATTTTTTTATATCTTTTTGGTAATTCACATCCTCTTGGATCAATAATTAAACAATTTAATTTATATTTGTAAGTTAAATAAAAAGAAGTAATTCCTTTTCCTCCTGCAATATCTAAAATAATTCCTTTTTTTAAATTATCTAAACCAAATTTTTCAATAATAAAATCTGCAAATTCTGAATTTCTTTTTGTTTTATGATTTTTTTCTCCTCCTTCAAAAATATCTCCAATATGTACTTTATTATAAGCAATTTTTTGTTTTTCTTTATTATTATTTATATAATCTTCTTCTTCTTTATTATTAAAAAAATGTCTAAAATTACATTTTTCCTTATTTGGACATTCAATTCCTCTTTTGAAATAAATACATAATGATTTTTCTGAATTGAATTTTGATATATTTGATATTATTTCTTTTTTCTTTTTATTTATATCTTTTTGTAAATTTCCTTTTTTTAAAAATGTTATATTTAAAATATCTATTTTTTGTTTTTGTTTATGATATGAAATTTTCCCTTTTAATTTTATTATATCTCCTATTATTAATTGTTTTATTATTATTGGATCATGTGTTACACATTCTGTCATTTTTGATAAAGAAGAATCTATTAAAGATATCATTGCTAATTTTTTACCAAAAACTCTTCTAAATATTATTTGACCTTCTAAATCAATTTCTTTTCCTTCATCTTCAAAAGAGAATTGTTCTAAATTATTTTCTTCTATTTTATTATCTTCTATTATAATATCTTCTAAAGTATTTTGATTTAATTTGTCATTTTCTATTTCATTGTTTTCATTTATTTTATTATTATCATTTATTTTATTATCTTCTATATTACATTGTTTTATTTTTTTTTCTTCTATAATTTTTAGATTTAATAAATCTTCTTCTATTTGATTATTTTTTTTAATTTGAGATAATGACTCCATTTAAAAGAAAATATAATATAAAATAATTAAAATTTTGAATTTATTAATTTTTAAATAATATTAATATTCATCATAATCAATCACATTATTCATTTGATCAAGTCTAAAATAAGTATCTGATTTTCTTTTATATTTATAATATAGAATAATCAAAATTAAAAACGTAATAATATATATTAAGGGAATAATTATTATATATTTTTTTAATGAAGAATTCGTATTAAAAATATTGCATTTTTCATTAATTGATTTATTTATTACATAATCAAATTCATCAAATTGTTTATTTAATTTCTTTTCTTCTGTAATCAATTCTTTATTTTTACTATTATCATTATCAAAAATTATTTTATATAATTGAGAATTAAAATCTAAAATTTCTTCATTTTCAATTTTATCAAAACCATATAAATCATCATTAATAATATTAAAGATTAAACAATTATCATTTTCTTCAAAAAAAATTTCTTTTTGGTTATTTATACAATTACTTTGAAATATAAATTTTAAATCTTTAAATAAACAATTTCTACAGAAAAAAGGACTATTCCATTCAAAAATAAAAGTACATTCATCATCTAATATTTTACTTAATATTGGTAAAGAAATATCATTTTTATTACATTTTAAATTTATATATGATTTATATCTTTTATTTAAATTAGATAAACAATAATCACCATTTTCCATTTCTAATATTATACTATTAAACCCTTTATTTTCAGCTAAATAAACCTTTTTTAAATTTTGTCCTAAATTCTTTTTTATATATGGTAAATTTATTTCTGGAAAAGAAAAAGAATTTATTTTTGTTATTTGAGTAAATAAACCAAAAATTTGTCCATTTTTAAAATAATTTTTATTATTATTATATTTATATTCATTTGAAATATTTAAAGTACTTTGATTAAATAACGAAATAAAAAATAAGTCATTATAATTTAAATGAGAATAATTAATTTTAAAAAATGAATTTTCATAACATAATATTCCATTTTTTTCATTACATAAAATATTATAATAATCTTTAAAAGGTTTAATATTAATTCTTATTTTTTCATTTTTTTGAATTAAAACATCATTTAAAATGCATTTATTATCTTCATAATAAGTATAAGGTGAACATTCAGTTATTTTATAACATGAATTACAATCTTTTGAAGAAAAATAACCTTCACCACACTTCTCTAAAATATTTTCTGAATTTTCAATATCACTTCCATAAATAATTAATTTTTTAATAATTACTCCATTTTTCTTTTTAAGTAAAGAAGAAGTTTTACTATAAATAAAAGATAATTTAATATTACCAGTTGGAAGCATTATTTTCTCATTAAAAGACTTTGATATTGATTTATATGAACTTTTTATTTCATTATTTATTTTTATAATAAAACTTTCATCTTCTTCTAAATTTAATATTAAATCAATTTCTATACTTGGAGTTAATATTATTGTTTTAAAATATTTTATTAATCTTTCTCTTATATTTCCATTATATAATCCTGAATAAATTTCATTTCCATTTGAATAAAATCCTTCTACAATATTAAAAAAGTCATTTAATAAAATAGATTTAAAATCATAATTAAATTTAGATATAAAAATTTTATCTTTTTCACATTTAAGTTCATTTTGACTTTTATTATTTAATAAACAAGGAACTTCTTCATTTAATTTTAAATTAGGATTATTAATACAATAATTTTCATTTATGTAATATTTTAAATTTCTTTTTCCATTATTACATTTTTCAATTTCAATTAATTCAATATCATAATTAGAACATTTCTCTTTATTAATACATGATGATGAATCAGGAAGAGAAAATTTATCTTTTGAACACTCTTCACATTTATGGCTTGTTAAATTATAAAAAAAATTTTGAGAACAAAAATAACATTTATCACTTCCTTCAGGAGAAACTGAATTAATACATTTATTACATTTTAAATTTTCTAAACCAAATATTTCAAAATCACTTATATATAATCTCAAATTTTTATCTTTTACTTTTTTAAAAAAATATGATATTAAAATTTCATGATTTCCTTTTTCAAAATCTTTTTTAATAACTTGCCAATTATTATTCTTTTCAATTAACATTAATTTATAATCAAAATATAATTTTAATTCACCATTAATTTCATTATTTTCATTTATAGAATCATATTTAAATTTAATTGAAAAATTTCCTGGTTGTTTTGTATTAAAAAAATATATAATTTGAATAAAATATTTATTATAATGGTCATTAATTAAATCTCCTGTCATTATAATCGATTTATCAGCATTAATTTTTATAGATGTACAATAATCATTTTTTATTTTTTCATTTTTATTTATAGAAAAACAATTAATTTCAAATTCATTTAAAATTTGATTATTCCAATTATTAATTATCAAATTATTTCCTGTATTAAAAGTATTATTAGGACATTTAATACATTCAACCTCTTTTAATATTGGATTAAAATTTAATATTTCACCTGATTTACAATTTAAATCACATGATATTTTAAATTCTGGAAGAGTAGAATATATTGAAAGTTTGTTATTTGGTTCATAGTTTTTTTCTATTTCACAATTTGAATGTTTTGTTATTAAAATATTTCTTTTATTTGTATTTAAATCACATGATGATAATATTTGTTTAAAATCATTTATATTACATGGTATTGAAAAAATAAATATTGTTGGAAGTGATATTATAAATATAAATAATCTATTCATTTAAATATTAATATTATTTTTTTTTATTTAATTTAATTAATTAATATAAATTTATTCTTAAATATTGTGTATTTATATTTTATTAAATTTTTATAATAAATAAAAATATTATTTAAATAAAAAAATGAATAAACAAAAATTTCAAAAACCAAAAAATTTAACAAATAAAGTATTTGGTCCAACTCTTAAAAAAAGTGATCCAATAAGAATAAATAGTGCAATTAAAAAAAGGATTCATTATGATTGTAAAATAATAGGAGAAGAAAATGAAGAAGATATTCCTCAAGAAAATGAAATATACATAAAAGAAAATTTACTTAAAAGTAAACATGAAGATATTAGTAATTCGTAAAATATTTTTATATAATTAAAAATATAATTTAATTTTATTAGACCAGATGATGATTTTTCAATTGTAAATATTAATGTTAGTAAATTACTTTCTTCTAGTAATAATTCAAATTCAAAAAATAATTCAAAAGATAATTTAAAAATTTCTAATTCAAATACATTTACTTTATCACCAAATAATAATAATAAAACAAATTCTTCTTTAAGTATTAATAATTCTAAAAAAATTATATCTAATAATAGTTCTGAATCTAAAAATAGTGGAAGTAATAATCTAAATAAAAATACTAAAATGTTAATTACTCAAAAGAGAAAAAAAATATTTGATAAATTAATGAAAAATGAAAAGAAAAATAATAAATCAAAAGATATAAAAAATGAAAAAGAAAAAGAAAAAGAAAAGGAAAAAGAAATTAAAATTGATAAAGACAAAGAAAAAGATATAAAAATAGATAAAGAAAATGATAAAGATAGTGATATAGATGAAAATGAATTAAAAGATATTGTACAAGATTATAATTTTGAACAAATAAAAAATTTAGGAGAAAATAAATCAACAAATTCAAATGTAAAAATAACAAATATAACTAATATAATATTAAATGTAAAAAATATTCCAAAATCGTTTGATATATCATCAAATAATAATAAAGATTTTATGTTTCGTGATATAAAAGCTTTAAATATAATAACAAAAAGAGCATTAACTTCTAATTCAAAAAAAAATCCTTTAATTGATTCTTTTGATAATGATAGAAGAAGTTTTATAAATTTTAAAAATAATTCTCAAAGAAAAGAATTATATATTAATGATAATTCTGATTATAGTGAAAATAATATTAAAGGAATTAAAGATTCAAAAACTGCAAAAAATTCACAAATTATTAATATTATTAATATTAATAATAATTATTCTGTTGAAGGGAAAACTTTTAAAAATAGTTTTAGAATTGGAAATAAAAATTATAATGAAAAATTTAATTGTGAAAGTTATAGAAGTAATAAAACAAAATTAATTAAATTACCTGTTAAAAGTACTTTTTCTACTGCTAAAAGTAATAAAAATTTAAATGTTGTTGATTTTTTAAGGTCAATGAAAAGTGAAAAAAATATAAAAAAAGAAAAATTTGTTGCAATAAAAAAAAAAGAAATCAATTAAAGGAAAAAAAAAATTATTTAATATAAATAATAAATGAGATTATGGTTAATTATTTAATATAAGATTAATTAGAAAACTAATATATTTAAAAATAAAATTAAACAAATTTCATTTTGAACGATTAAATAAATCTTTTAATTGTTATATCAATTAAAAAATACAACAATTTTCTCTAATATTACCATTTTTATAAGAACATTTCCTATTCATAAAATGAATTGAATTACAAGTTTCACAAATAAATTTTGAATTTTCATTTCCAATATTTTTCCAACAATTATCACAAATTAAATGATTAAATTTATTTATATTAAAAATTCTTTCTGCTTCAATATCATTTACTTCAATAATATTAATTTGATTATTTTGAATATTAATAATATTATTACATTTTGCACATTTATTTTTCATAGTATTATAAATATATCTTATAAAATCATTTTTTGCTTTTATTAAATTATGAGAACTAAGAAAACTAACAAAATATTTTAATTTAATTAAATCATATTGTTCACCACATGCACAAATATAAGAACTCATTTTATCAAATGGAATTGCATTTATAAATTTTTTTAAACATTCAATTGAACAAAAAATACATTTACAAGGTAATTGGAAAAAAAAAGTATTTTCATTAATTTGAAAAAATTTAAAACAACCTAAACATAAATGATTTTTTATTGTTTTTATTTGCATTTCAATATCAATTTTATTTGATAAAAAATTATTTCCTTCTTCAAAATTTATTTTTTGTTTATTTGGATAATTTATTGATGGATATTTTTTAATGAATTCTTTAAAATTAGAAATTTGTTTCATTGTTATTAAATTGGCAATATTATATTTTATATAATTACAATATGAAACATTTAACCAATTTTTTAATATTGTTATATTACATTTATCACAATAGAAATTTTTTTTTACTTCAACTTTACATAAAGGACAAAAAAAAATATCTTTTTTTTCTTCTTCTTCAAATCCAGCCATTCTTGAAATTTGTGATGGTAAAATTTTATTATTAATATCTGTTGATATTGATTTTTGAATTAAAGGTGAATTATTATTATTATTATTGTTATTGTTATTATTATGAATATTATTATTATTAATATTATTATTATTAATATTAAAATTTTTTTGAAAATGATTTTTATTTAAAGGTGGCATTGAATTAAAAGCAGGTGAATTATTAATATTATTATTATTATTTAATGGAACTTTATCTAAATCTGAAAATAAAAGTAAATAATTTTTAAATTTTTCAAAATAATTTTTTGGATAAATTATATCATAATGTAAATTAACAAATAATAAACAAATTTCATTTTTATCTGGATTATCTTTATTAATAAAATTAGAATATGCATCAAATGGTATTTCTTGAAGAGTATTTGAATCTTTATTCATAAAATCAAATGAATATATTTTTATTGTTTTTCCTAAAACAAAAGGAGTAATATAAATAATAATTCTTTCTGCATCTCTATTTAAAGGAATTAAATCTTGTTCATAAAATTGTTTATATAAAAATTTACCATCAATTTGATATTTTTCAGGAAGTAAATTATCTAAATTAACAGAAAAATCCTTTGTATATAATTTACTTTCATTCAATTGAATATATTTAAAAAGTGAATATTTTAAATATAAAATAATTCCCAAATCATAATCAGGAAAATTATTAATTACTTTTATTAAAATAGAATAAGATTTTAAAATTGAATTTTTAATGTCATTTAAACTCAAAGCATAATAAATAAGAACAAAAACTAAAATAAAATTTTCAATATTTATATTATAACTTTCTAATATTTTAATAAAATATTCATCTTGAGTACAAGTATAAACATCATAAAAGAAATTAACAAAATATTGAATATTTTTTTCTAAAATAATACTTTCTAAAAAATAAAACATTACTGAACGATAAAAACAATCTTTATCTCCTTTTGTTGCTCTCCATTTAAAAATAATATTTTCATATATATTTAAATTTTCTAATACATTTTTCATATTTTTATTTTTTGTGTCATAATTTGTTTTTAATAAATTGTCTAATGATGAAATTAATGCTAAATTTTTTCCTGTTAATTTATAATTATCAATTAAATTTTTTAATTCTAACATTTTATTTTTATTTTTATTTGCATGTTCTAATATTTTTTTTATATTATCAATTTGAACAAATCTAAAAATTTTTGGATTAATATAATCATCTTCTAAAATTGAAATCTCTCTTTTATCAGAATCACCTTGTAAATCTCTAATTATAGATAAAATAAAATTATTATTTGAACAATTTAATAAATCATCTGAACTATCATCATCATTTGAAGGAAAAATAGTTTGTTCATTTATTTTTTCAAATATTTTTTTTTTATTTTCTGTTGAATGTTTTTGAACTGTGTTTCTATCATTTTGATTATTTTCTTTATTAATATTTTTATTATTTTCAATATTTTTATTTTGATAAATAGGAAGTGTTTTTCTATCATTATTATTATTATTATTATTATTTAATTGAATATTATTTTCTGTTTCATTATTATTACCAGAAGGAGTAAAATTTCCATAATCAAATACTGCATTTATATCAATATATTGATTTGGATTAAATGGTACTTTATTTTTTCCATCATCAAAAGGATTATTCTTCATTTTTTTCTATTTTTATTAATATAAAATAATTAAATCTTTATAAATATAATAATAAAATTAATAAAAATAAAAAAATTAAAACAAAAAAAACAAATTAAAATAATTAAATCAAAAAATAATAAACTAATGTTAAAAAAATTTGAAAATTTAACCGAATTGACATCATCTTTAAATAATACATTTTTAGATTATTTTTATATTTTCGGATTAAATACAGAAACAATATTATCAAATTATTTATATAATCTATCTAAATATGAAGGAGAACATGATAAAATTAAACCAACATTAATAAGTAAATTTCCTCCTTTTAATAAAACTCATTCTAATATTGATGAAAATATTATATTACAACATTGTTTTCCAGAAGGATTTAAATTAATTGAACATATCTGTCCTCCTAAAAATGAAATTTTTCATTTTAGTTTAGATAATTTAAAATATAAAAATAAAAAAATTTATTTTACTTGTTTATTATTTTATGAACAATTATCTTCTTATCTTGAATGTAAACAAAATTATGACAATTTAAATATTAAAAATGATATGAATGATAAAGAAAATTTATTTGAATTAAGTAAAAATTATATTACTCATATGCATTCAAATCCAAATATAAAAAAAGATTATCATAGTTTTAATGAATTATTTACAATAAAAGAAAATAATAATAATATTAATAATCAAGAAATTAAAATATCAAAAGAAAATTATTTCAATTCAATTTATATTCCTAAAGTAATTTGTATAAGTTCAAAATGTCCTTTTCCAGAAGAAAAATCAAGAATATTAAAATTATTATTAAGATATATTTTAGATAAAGAAGAAAGAAATTTTCCAATAGAAAAAATAATAGAAAATTTAATGCTAGAAATACCATTTCCACCAAAAGGAAAATATGGATTTATTTATGGATTAAATAATATTGAAATTTTAATTAAACAATGTCCTTTGAATAAAAATCAAATTCTTAGTTATAAAATGCAATATATTTTTTCATTTAAATTAAATGAAATAATTCACATATTTAAATATATTATTTTAGAATATCCTATTTTATTTTTTTCAAATAATAAAGAAAAATTAACCAATGTTATTGAAATTTTTATTTCGTTATTATATCCTTTAAAATATCAATACCCTTATATTTCAATTTTACCAAAAATAAATTCAGCTATGATTGAAAATGAAGAATGTTTTATTTTTGGAATAAATCAAAGATTGAATACAAAGATATTAGAATCTTTTAATCTTAATTTATTAAATAAATATATTTTATTATGTGATATTGATTTAGGAAAAATTAATTTATTATGTGATAAAATTAATCCATTAAAATTAATTAAACTAAATGATTTAAAAAAATTAGAATTTAATATTATTAATGGAAAAAATGAAATAGTTTTATCAGAGGAAATAAATAAAGAAAATCATAATAATATACAAAATATAAACTTACCTTTTTATTATACTGATAAATTACAGACTAGATTAGAAGAATTATTAAAAAATAATCAATTAAAAATTAATCCTAATAGTGATGAATATAATGAAGATATCTCAAAAGAGATTCAACAAATTTTTTTTTATTATATTGTATCTATTTTAAATTCATATAATAATTTTTTATATAATGAAGAAAATGAAGTTAAAGATATTTGTAAAAAAATAAAATGCAATAATATTAATTTAAATGATTTATGGAAAGAAAAAGAATTTTATGATAATATAAAAAATGAAGAAAAAGAATTTTATAAAACTTTTTTTAAAACTAAAATATTTTTTGATTTTTTAAAAAGAAAATATTATCATGAATTTAATGAAGAAGAATTAGAATTTTTGTATTTTGATGAGAAGATAGTTTTTAAGAGAAATAAAACATTTTTTTCCAAAAAAATTAAACCATTTTTTTTAAATTCAATAAGTTTAAATATTGAAAATATAAAAAAGATTCCTGAATATAATAATTTTAATGATAAGGAAATAAAATATATTTCAAATAATACTTTATTACTTTCAAAATATTTTCAAAAATATGATAAATCAAAATCTTTATTTCATTATTTTATATTCCCAAAATTACTTTATGATAATATTTTTTTTAATAAAAAATATTTTAATAATCAATTAAATTATCCTTCTTTACAATATCAAAAAGAATATTCAACATTATTGAATAATATAATTTTAAATAAAGATTATTCTGAATTTTATAATGGAATTTTCATTAAACAATTCCATTATAATGATTCAAATATATATTTTAAAAATGAAATTAGTGATTCAATTTTCTTAATTTGGTTTATATTTTTTAGTATGACATTTTATTATAATCAAACTATAGAAAAAAAAATTCTTTTTTATGAAATGTTAGAAAATTTAAATAAATTTTCTTTTAAAGATAATATAATATATTCAATTATATTTAATTGTTTATATAAATATGGAACTGAATATATGTTAATTAAATTTTATAATATTATAAATCCAAATTATATACATTATTCTTTTTTAACTTCAAAATTAGAAAAAAAAACTCTTCAAAAATCATTTACAAAAAAATTATCAATTGCATCATCAGATATTACTTATTATAAAGCAATTGATAATGATAAATTATTTGAATTAGATGAAGAAATCAAAAAAAAATTAAAAAAAAGAACTTTTGGTTATGAAAATGAAGAAATTTGTTTTCAAAGTAAATTAATTTGTAATTTATGTAATACAGAATTTGATTTAACTTTAATTTCTATGAGATTTGATTCTTTAAATAAAAAATTAATAAATTGTCCTTGCCCAAAATGTAAAAATGAAATAAATACTGAAATTAAAGTTAAACTTGGTAATTATAAAATTGATAAATTTAAATTATTTTCTCCTTGGTATATTTATAATTATTATTGTCAAAAATTATTAGATGAAAATGGATTAAAACTTAACTTAAAAAAATTTAGAAAAGAAAATAAAAATATATTTTGGAATTGTATTTGGTATTTTATGATTAAAGGTTTAAATTATGATATTTTGTTAGAATATAAAGAAAAAATTGGATTAATAAAAAAAGATAGTTTAATTAATTGTAATATTGGAGATTATATTTATGAGAATAATTCATATTCTTTTGAAAAAATTGAAATTGAGGAAAATGTAATTAATATTTCTATTTAAATATTATTTAAAATTTTATATAATGTATTTATAATAATAAATTAAAAGTTATAATAAGTATATTTTTTTATTTGTTTTTATTTTGTTAATTAATTTGTTATTTATAATAACATTATTATAATTATTTATTAATATTTTAAAATAAAGTATCCATTAAATTGAATAATTTATTTATTTGTTTTTTATTTACAATTTTTTCTAATCTTTCAATATTTAAATTTTTTCTTTCATGTTTATTAGTTGAAATAAAAGTTGATTCACAAGTTCCTGATTCACTCGTAAAAGTATTATTATCTTTAAGTTTTATTTTTTTACAACTTCCAAAAAAATCATTATAATCATCAATATCTATAAAATTATTTTCTTTTCTAGTACCAAAACTAGCATAATAATCATTATTATTATTATTAATTATTTTATTAGAAGAATTATTTAATTTAATTTCTTTAATAATATTATTATTCCCTATATTAAAATTTTCAATTATTAATTTCCTAGTTTTAATATAATTTAACATATCATGTAATAAAATAATGTAATAATATTCACAAGGTAAAATCATTAATATTAAATTTTTCCCTTGAGTTAAAGTATCTTTAATATACTTTATAATATAACTACTTCTATAATTTATTTTATTTAAAAGTCCATTAAAAAATTCCCAATTATCTTTAGTATATAATTTAAATTTTTCATTTTCAAATCTATTAATTTCATATGCCTTATATAATAAAATATTAAATTTAGAAAAACATTCATTATCATTTTTATTAATTAATTTAATAGTAATTAATTGAGAAAGAGATTCATTATTTTCAACATAATTATCAGGAAATTCAATTAAATTAATTTTTTCTTTTGCATATTTAATTAAAGTATTATAATTTTCATATGATTCAATTGAAATTTGTTTTACTCCTTCAATAATAATATCATTTTTAGAATAAGAAATTTTTGGATTTTTAATAATAAAATTATTATCATCAGTATTAAAATAATCAACTAATTTATTTTTTGTAATTTCAACAAAAGAAATAACAGGATATAAATTAGAATTATTTTTATTATATTTATTTAAACATTCATTAATACAACTTTGAATAAAAGAATGATAAGGTTCTTCACTTAAATTATCATGTTTTTCACCAACACAAATTAAAGTACGATTTATTTTCTGTTCATTAAATAAAGAAAGAAAATCAGAACTATAAATTTCAACTTCAAAAATTTCTCCAAAATCAGAGTCTTCAGAATATATTTGATCAAATTCAAAAATCCATTTTGATATTTGTCCTTTATTTTCATATTTATTTATTTGAGTTTTTGATATTGTTATAGTTGTTGATGTTACTTTTAAATTATTATGATCTTGTTTACCAAATAATTTTACTATAAATTTTGTATTTGTTTCAGTTGTTATTTTTGTTGAAGATGAATTTACTAGAAAAGAATTCATTTTTTAGTTAAAATAAAACAAATTTAAAAATAAAAAATTAAATAATTTAATAAAATATAAAAAATATTATTTATATTTTTTTTTTATTAATTTTTTTATTCAATGTAAAATATATTATTATATAAAATATAAAACTAATAAAAAATATTATTATTGTAATTCCGGTCATTAGATTGATTATTATTAATATTTATATAATTTATTGCATCAAAACTTTTTTTTCTATTACGATCTTTAATAATATTTCTTTCTATAAAAAATTGTTGCTTTTGTTGTTTATTATAATTCATTGATTCAAGTTCATTTTTTTTTCTCATTAAATAATTAATTTGACTTTCATTATCATTATCTTTATTAAATAATAAAAAATTATTATTATTAAATTTCTTTTTCATAATATTTGGTTTAGGATATTCTTTTATTTCTTCATTTTGATTATCATTTAATTTTAATTTATTAAAGTCTTCAATAAAATTTTTTTTATTTCTACTTTCTTTTCCTTTTTCAATGTATTTTTCTTCAATTAAATTTGATTTCATATTATCATATTTATTAATTAATTTCTTTTGGAAAATTTTATCAGTTGATGAAGACTTCTTTAATATTTTTTTTGGTGTATTAAAATTATAATTAATAATTTGATTTGGTTGATAATATTCATTTATATTATAAAAATAAGGATTTTGGTTATTAATATTTATATTATTATTATAATTATTATTATTTATATTGTAAAAAGTTTGTTTATTTCCAAAATTATTTTCCTTATTTTTGATAATATAATTTGAATTTGAAGCATATGATGTATCTGGAGTAATATTATTTTTATTATGATATTTAATATAATCTTCTTCTTTGTTTTTTTCTTGTAAATTGTTACTAAAATTATAATCATTTAAATTATCAAAAATATTTTCATTCGATAATTCTTTATTTTGATTTAGTATATTTTCATTAAAACTTCTATTAAATTTTGGTGTTATTGGTGATGTTGATTTTAAATTATTTAATGTATAATTTGAATTATTTAATTCACCTTTATTATTTTTTAAATTCAATTGTTTATCAATTTTTGATAATATATTTTTATTATTTTTTTTTTGATTATTTAAAATAGAATATTTCATATTTTTATTATCAGTCTTTTTTCTTTGAATATTATTTTTATTTTTAATATTAATTGTTTTATTTTGTGGATTTATATCATAAGAATTTTGTAATTTATTAATTGCTCTATTATTATATTGTATAGTTTTCTCAACATGATAATGTTTATTTTGACTTAATCTTGTATAAGGATCATTTGTTTTAATACTTAATTGTTGTTTATATTTTGGTTTATATTTCTTTAATTTAGTATCAATAAAATTAGAATTTGCTAAAATATTTTTTTGTTTATTAAAAATAGGAAAATTACTTGATTTAAATCTTTTATGATTAATATTTGGAGAATTATGAGAATTTCCTTTATTAATTACTTCTTTTTCATAAATATTATTTAAATTGTTTTCTAAACTATTATCTAAATTATCTTCTTCATTAATTATTTGATTTATATATTTTTTTTCTAAATCTTTATTTTTAAATAAATCATCCCTTTTTATTGTTTCTAATAAGTCAATATCTAATATTGGCTTTTTTAATTTAAAAAAAAATTCATTTTCATTTTCCATTTTTTTAATTTAATTTTTCAATTAAAAAAAATTAAAAAATTAATATATAAAACTAAATTAAAAAACAAATTTTATATTCTTTTAAATATAAATAATTAAATGATTCTTAAAATTAATATGAATTAATAAAATTTAAAATTATTCAAATAATTATTTAAGGAAGAATGAAATAGTATTCTTAATAATTGAATATTCAGAATAAAGTTTATTTTTTTTATTATCTAGAGTAATAAAAATATTAAGAATATCAAAACCAAAAAATATTCTTTTAAAAAATTGATTAATTGTATTCATCCAATAAGTAACATTTTTAAAACCATATAATTCAAAAGAAAAAATAATAATTGCAGGGATAATAAAAACACAAGTATATCCATTATTATCATTAATTTCTTCATCAATAAAATTATATTCTGAATTATTAGTTTTCATAAATTGAAAAGTTAAAGGAAGACATAAAATTAATAAAAAATCAACAAATAAAAAATTTGAATCTAAAATTAAGCATCCAGCATATAAATGAAATAAAATAAAAAAAGTTACTAAATTATTCCTTCTATTAATTAATGAATAAAATAAAATTAAACAAAGAATATTTAAATTACAGAGATAATTTAATAAAATTGAATTATTATTTGTAAGAACTAATAATCTCATACTAATAATTAATGCTGAAATATAAGAAAATAAATATTCATAATCTTTTTTAAATTCTCTTATTATAAAAAATTTCCTTGCAAAAAATAAAATAAGAATAAAAGAAAAAATAGTTAAACAAATATTAGAATTTTCAGTAAATTTCATAATATAAAATATTAAACAAGTTCCAACATAATTAAGATAAAATTCAAAATTAATAAAAAAAAAAGTTTTTATATTAAATTGCCATCCAGGTCTAATTAATTGTAATTGAATTTTAGTTCTATTATTATATTTTTTTTTAGTTTCAAAATAAAATTCTTGAGTTAATTCATCATAATCATCAAAATCAGAATTCTTATCAGAAATTTGAGAATAAACATAATCAAAATTCATTAACATATAACATAATATTTGAATTAAAGAAAGTATTTTACAAATATTTTCTGGAATAAATCTATTTTCTTCTTTTGATGAAAATAAATCAACTAAATAATTATCTCCTTTATTATTTATAATATGGTTCATAAAAACATAAATTATTAAAATACAATCATTAACTAATCTAACTAATTTAATATTAAAAACTTTTGAAAATATATCCATTATAATTTTGATAAAATACATACTAATAATATAACACATATATTCACCTTTAAACATTCCAATAATACCAATTCCAATTCCAATAATAAATCCAAGTATCCAAATACAATCATCATAAGTGAATTTTTTATTAGGATGAGTTTGTTTTCTTAAATATTTATTCATTTGAGTTTTTAGAAAATCATTTAAATAATGAAAACAAAAAATAGTAAAAAAATCACTAACTAAATATAATGAATCTGGAATTAATGATTTTAAATTTCTCCTTCTATGATTAAATTTAATTTCTTTATATATTTTATATTTAGAGTGATAAATATTTCTATGAAATTTTGATATTATAAAATTTATAAAACCTAAAATTACAATTAATAAATTTTTTAAAGGAGATAAAAAAGAAGGAGGATCAAATGAAGTAAGACAATTACTTAAAAATATAACTAAAGTAAATATTGATAAATAAAATATTATATAATTAATCCATACTCTATAAATTCCAAAAATTAAAATTCCTGATGATAAAGTTAATGAAAGTAAAATTGCAAATTTACTTATAAATTGATGAAAATTATTTGCACTTAAATTAGAACTAAATATTTCAAAATCTTCTCTTGATATTTTAGCTCTAATAAAAAAAGTTTCTATTAAACATTTTAAAAAATATGATAATTGAATAAATAATAATCCAGAAGCACTATAATATTTATTTTGATATAGAAAATTTAATATTAAATAAGTTATTCCAAGACCAAAAATATTAAAAATAAAAGAATCTTTAATTCTTGAAGTGTAAGTTTTTAAAGTAAAAATATATAAAATTAAAAAAGAAAATCCTATAAAAGCTCCTGTTTTTAAAGGGAAAAAATTAAAAAGATAAATTTCTTGATGTAAATTATGATATGAAAAATCTTTATTATGATCATTTAATTTTTCAACATTATCTATTGAATGAGGAAATTCATTATTAAATATTTTATTATTTTCAATTATGTTTTCATAAGTTATATGAACTATTTTTTGATATGGAAAATATGCACTCAAAATTAATGAATCTGGAATATCAGAATTATCATCTTCATTAAGTACTTGAGAATAAATAAATGTTATTAGAAAATATAGGAAAAATATAATCATTTGTATTTTGGTTTTTATTGAGAAATTCAATCTTAAGAAATTATAGTAAATTATTTTGTTAATATATGTTAATGTTGATTTTATCATTGTTATAATATTTAGTATTAATTGTAAAGTGTCATTATTATTTATAATAAGGGTTTTATTATTTGAATTTATAGGATAAAAAAAGAAATCATTTAATAAAAAATGAAATAAATTATTGTTTTGCTTTTTAATATTGGAAATTTTCATTTCTTAATATTTTAAAAATAAAAATCAAAAAAAAATAATTAAAATATAAAAAACTAAAAAAATAATTAATTATTTGATATTATTTATAAAAAAAAATATATTTTAAAAAAAAGAGCATAAAATAGATTATTCATCATCCTTTTTTAATATTCTTTAGGATTTTAGATAGATATTATATTTCAAAATATTTTCTCAATAAAATAAATATTGATTAAAAATAAGATTCAAATTAAGAGTTAGAGATAAATAAAATAAATATTTTTTATCTTTTTTTTTTAATTTTATTTAACTTAAATTTAATGAGTTCAACTATTTCAACAGGTATTTTTAGTTCAAATGAATATATAAAAAATGAAATATTTAGATGTCCAAATTGTTTTCATGCTCAATTAATCGAATTATTCAAAAGAAAAGATAATATTATGGCAAAATTAAAATGTTTAAATGGTCATTTTTATGAAAAGACTTTAGAAAATGCCTTAAAAGAGATAAAAAGAAATCAAATTAATGATGCTATATGTACAAATTGTAATAAAGATTATTCAAAGTTTTCAGTTTTTTATTGTAAACAACATAATAATTTTTTATGTAAATCTTGTTCATATAAACATCCTGATTGTCAATTAATATTATTATCTAATTTTGATGTAAATTGTTTTATACATAATAAATATAATATTTACTTTTGTAAAATATGTCAAAAAGAAATTTGTATTGATTGTTTAAAAAATGGAGAACATAAAAATCATAATTATTTTACAATTGAATCTTTAGATAAGAATTTTATTGAAGAATATCAAAATAATATTGAAAAAATTGAAAAATATTTAAATAAATTTAATGAAGAATTTGAAAAATTAATGAAACAAATTAATAAAGATATTAATATAATTAATAATTTGGGAAAATCATTAATAAATAATATCCAATTAGAAATTTTTATTTCAAAAAACTTAATTAATGCATATAAAGACTTTAAAAAAAACAATCAATTATCATATACAATAATAGAAAATGTTCGTAATTTTTCATTTAAATTCCAATCATTTGATATTAGTAAAAAAACAAATTTAAAAAAATCAATCGAACAAATAATTTCATTATTTTCAGAAAGTCATGAATTATTAATAAATTCAAATACAGATTTTAGTAATTTATATTCATCATCTAATTCAAAAAGTAGAACAGATTCAATTAATTATTCAAAAAAAAGTAATTCTTTATATAGTTCATTATCAAGTCTCAATTCAATTAATTCAAAAAATTCAAATAATGAAAAAAAAGAATATCAAAATTATATAGTAAATCCAAATGATAATATAATAAATCCTATAGATAAAAAAATAAATAAACAAAATATGAGAAATAAATCATTTAAATTTAGAAAAAATATAATGACTTCATCATCTAATGGAATTTTAATAACAGCATTAATTTTTACAAATGAAAATCAATTAGTAACAGGAAATGAAAATGGAAAAATTGATATTTATTCAATTGATAAAAACTTCATATTAGAAAAATCATTTATTCCTCATAATAAAAGTATAAATTATTTAGTAAAATTAAAAGATGGAAAAATAATTTCATGCTCAAATGATTCACAAAATAATATTTCATTATTAGAAATTAATAATAATTCAAAAAAATTAAAATCTTATATTAAGGGTCATAATGATAAAGTTAATCAAGTAATTGAAATATCAAATTATAATATAATTTCTTGTTCTTCTGATAAAACAATAAAAATTTTTGAAAAAAATAATGAAAAATATAAAGAAATAAGTAGCAAAAAATTTGATAGTTCAATAAATGGAATAATAGAATTAAATGATAAAGGCTATGCATGTACAGATTTTTATAATGAAAAAATATTATTTTTAGATAATTATTTAAATATAATATATGAAATGAAAGATATAAAATGTGGAAGTTTACCAAAAAGTATTATATCAATTAATAGTGAAATTTTCGCAGTTGGCGGAGAAGGTTTATATATTATTTCAATAAGTAAAAGAGAAATTATAAATTATATTAGTTCAAATTTTGCTTATATGAAATGTTTATTTTTTGATAATGATTGTAATGAACTTATTATTGGTGATGAAAATGGATGTTTTTCTATTTATAATATTGAAAATAAAAATTTTGAAATGCTCGATTCTAAAATTTTACGACATAATGAAGTTATTTATTCTATTATTAAAAATGAAGATGGGTTTATTGTTTCTTCTTCAAAAAATCTTAAATTATGGGGTAATAATATTTAATATTGTATTATATTATTTATTAAATTTTTTTTTTATAATTTTTTTTTTTTTTTTAATATCTTTATTTTTTTTTTTATTTAAAATTTTTTTCATTTCTTTTTAATTCTATTTTACCATTTTTTTAGTTTATTTTTTCTTTTTTTTAAAATTCTTAAATGATTTTTGGAAATTTTCTAAAGAAGGATCAGAAGTTAAATAACCATCAGCTTCTTTTAATAATTTTTCATCATTAACACTTTGAAGTGAAATAAGACTTTTTCTTGAATTATCAGATTTTAAAAATAAATGTTTAGAAACAATGGAAAATTTATTTTTTTCACATTTATCATTTTCTGAATCTTGTAAATTCATTTTTAAATTTTGAGGAAATGAAAAAATTCTATTATGAATTTGATTATTATAATTTAAAGGTGAATCATTTGAAACTTTTGAAATAAGAGATTTCATTTTAGTACTATTATCATTATTGTTATTATTATTATTATGAAAATTCTTTTTAAATTCTTTTGAATTAATTCTCATCGTTGAAAAATCATTTGAATCTAAAATATTATTATTTGAATTATCATAAATAATATAAGGACCAGATTTATTATTTGAATTATTATTTTTATCATTATTTTTCTTATCAATTAAATAAGATAAAACAGGTAAATTAATACTTTTATTTGTTTTAGTATCTAAAACTTCAGAATTATTTGATTTATCAACTGGAATATTAATTGAATTAGAATTTTTTTGACCAGATAAAAATTGATTATATAAATTCTTTGAATTTCCAGTATGAATTGTACTTTGAGTTGGAGTAAAAAAGTTATTTTTACCTTTATTATAATTTCTACTTTTTTCTTCTTTTATTCTTGATTGAGAAATTGATATTTTTGAACTTATATCACTTGAAGGTTTTGTATTTGTTTGAATATAAAGTGTATTTGGTCTTTTTCTATTTCTTTGAGTATTAAATCCATTTGAATTAATATAATTTGATTCATATAATTTATTATAATTACTGTCATTGTTATTTAATCCTTTTGTTAATTTTGCTCTTGTTTTAGGATTTTTTATATTTTTATTAAAATTTAATATATTTGAATTCATTCTATATGTTTTTAAATAATTTTCTTCTTCATTTTGTTTATTTAATGAATTTTTTTCTAATAAAGAATAACTTTGAGAAAGTCTATGAAATGAGTTTCTATTTTTTTTTTTATTATTAAATTTTTTTATTTTATTATTTATTATTGAATTTTCTGTTTTAAATGTCATATAACATTTATTATTAGTTACAGGATAAAATGGACAATTATCACCTTCTCTTATTTGATATAAAATTTTTAAAGCTTCTAAATATGTTTCTTTAAATTTATAATCATCGTATAATCTTAAATATGTTTTTGGTGTTCTATAACTTTTTGTTTGTTTTAATTTTGGTCTTTTAATAAATAAAATATTTTTTCTCCATTTTTGAAAATAATCTAATTTCTTTATTTTAATATTTCTTGTATAGTAAATTAATAATTTTTTTAATAATTTTTTAACTATTATATTATCATTTTCCATAAAGTTGTTATATATTTGAGTTGATAATTCTAATAATGTTATTTTTTATATTTTTACTTTTTGGATTTGATTTTTGTAATAATTGAGTTAATACTTTTGAAATTGATTTTATTTCATTTGGATTATTGTTACTTAATCTGAATTTTGATTTATTATCTATTATTCCGTTTTTAATAAGGAAAGTTGATAAATTTTGAAAGTAATTTATCATTTTTTTTTATTAATATTTCAACATTTCGATTTTTTATTTTTTATAAAATTATATTTGTAAAAATGATTAAATATAACAATATTTTAACGACTAATAATAATTTATTATATAAATAATATATTTTATTTAGTTTAAAAAACATTGAAAAATATAAAGAATTTTAAATAAAATTTCAAAAAGTATTTTATAAATATAATTTTTATAAAGGACTAATGTTAATCATTTATATTTAATTAAACTAATAATTTCATATTTCTTTTTTTTAATTTCCATATACAAAAATAATTAAACAATTTTTAAACAAATTATAATAAAGAAAAAATATAACTTACTTAAATATAATTTAAATATTTTAATAATAATAATGATAAACACAAAAAATTCTCGTCCAAATAGCGCAAATATTTCAAATTCACATAAATCAATAAATTTACTTCAAAGTCCAAAAATATCATCAACAAAATTTAGAAGAGATATAATAATTGATTCAAATATTAATAAAAATAAATTATTTTCATTAAATGATATAAATGATAAAATAACTAATCAAAGAGGGACAGAATTACCAATTCAATATAAAAGAAGAAGTGAAAAAGAATTAGATGAATTATTTACAATTAAAGAATATAAATCATATAAAAAAGAAGATAAAGAAAGTAAAAAAAATAAAACTTTAAAAAAAGAACATTTATCATTTGATGAAAGAAAAAATTTAAATAATCCAATAAAAAATAGTACAAATGATATAAGTATAAATAATTTAACAATTGATGAAAATAAAATAAAAAGACCACAAACTTCAATAACATTAAGAAAAAAAAATAAAAATTTTTCAAATGAAAATTTAAATAATAAGCCTACTAAATCAATAAAACAAAAAATTAAATATAAACCAATTCATACTGAAAATGATTATTACTTACCAAAAAATTATATACATTATTATAAATTTGTTACAAATCCAGAATTTTATAAAGAGAAAATAAATGATAAAATACAGTCAATTACTCCACATTATAAATTAATAAATTATAAAGAAATAAAAGCAAAAGCTTCAGAAAGTGATATTTTTATGCAAAAAGAAATAAAAGATTCAAGAGAAATTAATTATAATTCTTTTAGAGAAAGAAAATCAAATAATAATTATTATAATGAAAGTGATATATTTAATAGAAAAAAAGATTTAAATGATTTTGAAAAGAAAAAAACAGGAGAAAAGTTTTTATTTAAATCAGAATTAGCAAAAAATAAAATATCAAATATTGCGGATTCAAATAGTGATTGGGAAGCAAAAAAATCATTATTAATAACATCAAAAAATCTTCCTAGTACTAAATATAATATTATATCACCAAGATTAATAAATCATATTCCTATTAAAAGTGATATTATTAAATATAATAAAACAAAAGGAATAGATGAATTTATTGATTTAACAAGAGTAACTTCAAGTAATCCTAATTTAGATTATGTTAAAGTAATAAAAGAAAATCCTTATGCTTTTAGAAAAGTTAGAGAAATGTGTAATGATTATTATGAATCTTATAATCCTGGTAAAAATATTTTAAGAAAACCTTTTTAATTAGAAAAAATATTAAATTAAATATTATTTATTTATTAATAAAAAATTACTTAATTTATGTTTTTTAATTATTGAAAAAAAACAAAATAAAATAAGAAATTTTTTTATAATTATAAGTAACAATTTTTAAATATAAAAATTAAAAAAATTAAATTTAAAATAATTTATTTTTAAATTGAATATTTTTCTATTTATAAAATAATTTAATAAATGAAATGATATTTCCTTAAAATTAGATATGGGTCATATAAATGGTTGTTGTCATGGTAAAATTTATTAAATAAAAAATTAGGAAAAGTTATATATAATGCAGAAATAACAATTGAAAATAAAACTAAATTACTATTAAACAATAATGAATTATTTTCTAATATTACTTTGGAATTACCAAATGTAAATATAACAAAAAATAATTCAAATAATTATAATTTTGGAAGAATAAGAAGTTTAAATTTTTCAGGTTCAGCAATTACAAATAAAAGTGGAGAATATATATTAAATCAAATATATATGCAAAAAAAAATGCTAGAATCAAAAAAATCAAATTCAAAAAGATCAAATAGAAATATTAATTTTTATATAACTAAAAAAGAAAATAAAAATAATAATTTATTAATACCAATAATTGAGAATAATAATCAAATAGAAAACATAAAAAAAAATTTAATTGAACCTTCGTCATTGCCAAAATATATAAATCACATGATGTCAAAAAATGAAGAAAATAATATAAGAAATACATTAAAAAATCACTTTTTATTTAAAAATATAAATGATAATGTAATAAATATATTAATAAATCAATTAATATATTTACCTTTAGCAAAAGGGAGAATTGTTTATGAAGAAGAAGACACTGGGAATTTTTTTTTTATTTTATCTTCTGGAATAGTTAAATCATATGAAAAAAAAGAATTAAAAAAAATATATTATCCTTGGAATTGTTTTGGAGAATTAAGTTTATTAACAAAAAAAAAAAGAGAAGAGACTGTAATTTGTGAAGAAAAATGTGAATTATTTACTTTAGATAGTGAAACATTTATTGAAATACAAAGAACAATTACTGAAAGTATTTTAAAAGAAAGATTTAATTTTTTAAATACAATTTCAATTTTTAGAACACTTGATAATATTAATAAATATAATGTTGCTCAAAAAATAAAAATAAAATATTTTAAAGAAAATACTAAAATTATTAATCAAGGGGATATTGGAAATAATTTGTATATGATTAAAGAAGGTTTAGTTTCAGTTAGAATTAATGAAAATGAAATTAGGAAATTAAAAGATAATAATTATTTTGGTCAAAATTCACTTTTAATTGATATGAAAAGAAGTGCTGAAATTTTAACTATTACAAATACTATTTGTTATGAATTATCAAGAGATGATTTAATTGAATCATTAGGAAAAAATTATATTGATGTTATTTTATTTAATTTTTTTCTTCATTGTATTAATAAGAATGATAATTTAAAAAATATTTTTATTGAATGTTTAATTCAAGATTTATTTAATACTTTTAGTATTAAATTATATAATAAAAATGAAAAAATTTATGATATTAAAAATGAAGATTATTTAAAATCAAAAAGTAAAAGATTAATAATATTAATTGATGGTTCAATTAAAAATGAAAAAAATAATAAAATAATAGCAATTAAAGAAGATATAATAGGAGATATTTTTTTTAATGAATATAATAAAGAAATATTAAATGATTTAATAGCATTTCCAGATTGTATAACATTAGAATCAGAAATATCAAAATTATGTAAAATATTAAAAATAGATTTAAATAGAGAAGAATCATTAAATATATTAAATAATATATCAAATTTAAAAAAAATATATTTATTTAAAAACTTATCTGCTCAAACTTTAGAATCACTTTCTTTAAAATTAAGAGAATATAAATATGATGAAAATAAAATAATAATTGAAGAAGGAAGTTTAGATGATTCATTTTATTTAATTTCAAAAGGTAGAGTTCAAATAATTCAAAATGGAAAATTTATTCGTAATTTAGAAAATGGAAGTTGTTTTGGTGAAAATGTATTATTATCATATCAATCAAATATTCCAACAAAATACACAATTAAAACATTAGAAAAAGTAATTTGTTTTATATTAAAAAAAAGTGACTTTGATAATATTATTGAAGATAAAAATATTAAAAATATTAAAAATTACTTAAATAAAATATTTTCTTTACAAGATACATCAATTAATTTATCAGATTTATATTATATTAAATCTTTAGGAAAAGGAAAATTTGGTACTGTTACTTTAGTACATAATCAAAAGAATAAATATGCAATAAAAGCAATACCAAAAAAAATAGTAGAAAAACAAAAAATATTATCAAAATATATCTTAAATGAAAGAAATATAATGTTATCTTTAGATCATCCTTTTATAGTAAAAATGGTAAAAACTATGAAAAATAATAATTTTTGTTTTTTCCTTTTAGAATATATAAATGGTAAAAATTTAGATGAATATTTATCAACAAGATTAATGAAAAAAAATTTAAAAGAAACTCAATTTTATTCAGGAAGTATAATTTTAATATTAGAATACTTACAAAAAAATTATATTGCACATAGAGATATAAAACCAAGTAATATAATGATTGAATCAAATGGATATTTAAAAATGATTGATTTTGGTATTTCAAAAATATTAAGAGATTATACTTCAACTCTTATTGGAACTCCTCATTACATTCCACCTGAAATCTTACTTGGAAAAGGTTATTCTTTAAGTTGTGATTTTTGGTCTGTTGGAATTTGTATTTATGAGATTTTTTATGGTTGTTATCCTTTTGGAAATAAAATTAATGAAATTATTGAAATTTATAAAGAAATTTTAAATAAGAAAATTTTTGATTTAACAAAAAATAATAATTATTGTTTTATTAATAATTTAATTAAAAGTTTACTTAAAAAGAAAGTTAATAAAAGATTGTGTAATGTTAATTTAATTAAACAAAATGAGTTTTTTAAAGATTTTAGTTTTAGTGATTTAATTGATTTTAAAATTACTCCTCCTTATATTCCTATTTGTAATGAGATTAATTATAGATTTTTTGATAAAAAAAATAAATATGAAGATGTTATTATAAATCATATTTCTGATGAAAATTTTATTAATAATGATCATTATGATTTTATTGAATATGATGAAAATTGGATTGATGAATTTTAATATTTTTTTTTAATATATTTAAATTGGTTCATATGTATATTTTATTTTTTTAAATTAATGTGTGAGTAGTATTATTATTTTTATATAAAGTTTTATGTATTGTGAATATATTATTATTTTTTTTAAATTTTTATATATTTTATTATGATAAATGATATATTGATGAATTAAATATGATTATTTTTTGAAAACAGTAATGCTATTATAAAGAAATATAAAAATAGGATATTTTTTAAATTATGTTTATAAGTTTAATAATTTTAAATATAATTAAATTTATATTAACTGGAAACATTAATTAAAAAAAAAGTAATAAAATAAAAAAATTTATTTAAAATAAATAAATGTTTTCAGGAGTATTTACAAGACCAAAAGTAGATATTTTAATAGATGTTCCAGAAGGAAGAAAAAACGGAAAAATTGAAGAATCAAATGGTGAAATAATAAAATTACCTTTTTTAGAAGAAGACGAACAAGTATCTGGAAAAATAATAATAAATTGTTCTGAATGTAGAGACTTTGAACATAAAGGAATACATTTAGAATTATTAGGTATAATAGAAAATATTACAGATCCAAAAGATATATTTAAATTTTTATCTTTAAATTCTGATATTGAATCTTTTGGTATTTTAAAAAATGAAATAAATACTTTTCAATTTGATTTTAAAAAAATACAAAAACAATATGAATCATATAGAGGAGAAGCAAGAAATATAAAATATATTTTAAGATTATCAATTGATACTAAATTTAAAACTTTAATTTATGAAAAAGAATTTTTAGTAATGAATAAAAGACCAAAATCAATATTAAATAAAAATAATAAACCAATTAAAATTGAAGTTGGAATTGAAGATTCGTTACATTTAATTTTTCAATTAAATTCAACAAATTATAGTATTAATGATATTTTAATTGGTAAAATTATTTTTAAACAAATATCAATTAGAATGAAAAAAATGGATATTCAAATAACAAAAAAAGAAATAATTAATATTGATAATAATAATAATGAACCTTTAAGTAAAATTTTAGCACTTTTTGAAATTATGGATGGTGGTCCAATTAAAAATGAAGAAATTCCTATTAGATTATTCTTAAAACCTTATAATTTAACTCCTTCTTTTGAAAATAATAGATTTTCTGTTAAATATTTTGTTAGCATTGTTTTAACTGATATTGAAGATAGAAAATATTATAAACATCATGAAATTTCTGTTTTTAGAATTGAAAAAGAAAAAAAATGTTGAAAAATAATATTTTTTGTGAAATTATAAATTTTATAATTTTTTTTCAAATAAATTGACTTCTAATATTATTTATCTGTTCAAAATTAATTATATTTATTTGATGATTTGGTATTTTTATATAATTAAAATAGTTATTTAATTTTATTTAAATTAAAAAATATTTTTTTTGATTTATATAAAATTATATTCATTATATAAACTTTATTTAGTATATTTTTTTAAACATTTTTAAATATTAAATTATTTTTCTTTTTTGCAAGAATTGTTTCAAATAAAAAGTTTCTAAAATTCCAATAACAATCATAATAATAATCATAACAATTCCATAATAAAATAATTTATTACAAACACTATCTAACATAACTTGAGTTAATTTTTCCATTTCTCTAATAAAATTACTTTTATTATTTAAAGTACTAGTTTTCTCAACTAATTTTTCAATTTCAACATCAATTGGTTTTAAATCTTTAGTTCTTGCAATAGAAGAATAATCTTTTGCAGCAACTCCATATCTTAAATTATAATTAATATAAGTTGGTTTAATATCATAATTATATATGCAAATTTCATAATATCCTTGTTGATATGTTGTAAATGGATATTTAAATGAGTAATCATTTATTTTTGATAATTGAAATGAATCAACTTTTTGAGTTAAGGTAAATTGTATTTTTGATAAATTTGATGTTATTTCATATATTACTAATGTTTTTGATGGAAAAAAATCTTGAAGACATTCTTTTTCTCCTTTTTCTAAACGAAACATGTATTTTGATATTTGACATGATGTTAATTTTAAGATTGTTATTATATTTAATATTTGAAATAAAATTTTTTTCATTTTATTATTTTTTTTTTAAAATTATATTATAATATATATAAATATTATATATAAATTTAATATTTAGTAAAATATTTTAAAAAAGTCATTTTCTTCTTCTTTTGTTTTTATACTGTATCTTTCTGGGAATTTTTCTTTTATTATTTTATTTATATTAAATTTTTCTTGAATTAATGTAAATTTATCTATTAAAAAATATAATCTTTCATTAATATCATTTGTTTCAATTTTTAAATCATAAGCAATTAAATAAATTAAATCAATAAATCCATTAAAATCAATTACTTCTATTTCATTATTATTTTTTTCTAATGATAAACTTAAATAAAAAAAATATTCATTTAAATATGAATAATTTATTACAGATGGAAAAAGTGCATATTCTTTGGTAAATTTAAATAATTGATTGAAATTTAAATAATCAGTATTATTTGAATAATAAGAAAATAAAGGAAATAATGAATTTTTTAAATCATTAATAATTTCTATATCTTTTTCTTTATATGATAAAATTTTTTCAATTTTTTGTTGAAATTGTGTTAATGAATTAATAAATTTAGAAGTTCCTTTAAAAATATTTTGAGTAATTAAAAGATCAATTGATTCTTTTGTATTATATTTTCTAAAACAAATTCTTGATAATATTTCTTGACAAATAATAAAACCTTCAAATATTATATAATTATTATTTTTTTTCACAATTGAACTACTTAATTTTGGATTAATTGAATCATTTAAATTATTATTAAGTGTTAATAATTTATTATTTGTATTATAATTTGGATTAATTGTAGTTCTTAAATTTATATTTTCATTATTTTCATTTTCAAAAGATAAATTTGCTAATTTTGTAAAAATAATATCAACTTCATTTTTAGATAATAAATAAGATGGTTTTATAATTCCATTATTTTTATTTTCTTCATAAAAATAATTGGAATAAGGATTTTTAATTAGTTGACAATAATTTAACATATTATGAAATGCAGAATTTTTCATAGTTTTTCTATTTGAAATATTACCATAACTACATAAACCTGTAAATATTTTTTTTAAATCATCACCATATCTTTCTTTAATATAATCTGTAAATTTAACTAAATCTAAATAATTATTATGATAATTAATTAAATCATCTTCATTTATATCATCATTTGGTTTAAATGATCTTCCTATAATAAAATCTTTTTCATTATTATCTTTCATTATTGACATTGTATTAGTTTTTAATAAACAAGATGAATTTACTTTAGTAATTAAGTTATTTACATTTCTATTAGATAAAGTTATATTATCTTTATTATGATTTTTTGAATTTTCTTTTGGAATGTTTAAAAATCCTTTACTTAATTCTATTTTTTTTAAAAACATATTAAATTTTCCTTCAAATGTTTTTATTTGATTATTAAATCTTTCAGCTTCTTTTGTATTAATATTTAAAGGAGTATATGCATTATCTGCTATTTTTATTAATAATCTAATAAATTTAAAAAAATTGAAATGATTACCTAATATATTTAAATTGTTTTTTTCTACTTTAATCATATAATCTAAATTAATATTTTTTATTAAATTTAAATAAAATTCTTTTTCATTTCTTATTATATCATCAACATCAAAGTTATTTATTTCACTTTGGTATAAAGATAATAATAAAGATTTTGTAATTAAACCTGGTGAAATATCAAAATCTTTAGCAAATTCAAATATTTTTTTTTCACTGTTAGAAATAATAAAATTCATTTCTTGAGAAATAGAAATTTCATGTTTAAAATACATTTTATATATATCAAATAAAACTTTTGCATTTTTTTGTATAATTAAAATAATATTATTTTCATGTATATAATCATCAATATTTTTATTAAACCCAATTAAAGAATTATTTAATACTTCATTTTGAAGATTAAAAATTTTATTATATAAAGGTAGTATATATTCATTTATTAATTGAAGTGTATTTCTCTTTTTATCATCAGAAAAAGAATATCTTTTCATTGCAATTTTCATTAATACATTTAAAAATTGATGAAAATTTAAAGAATTATTTTTTGATTCTGATGAAAAAATAATTTCTAATTCTTGTTTTGATAAAGGATCATTTGATATAACATTATTTTTATTTGAAAGAATATTACAATCTTCTAATAATTTTATATATTTAATTGATTTTAAAGTTTTTATATTTAATCTTTCTCCAAATTGACAATAAAATTGAAAAAGTTTTTCAATTTTATTTAATACTTTTTCTAATATCATTGTTATAGAATCTCTTTTAGAACATTTATTTATAGATGACATTTAATTTACTTTTTTTAAATTTAAAAATATGAAAATATTTTTAATTTAATATTGTTCTAAATTAAATATATATGAATAAATATTATAAATTTCTTTATTAAAAATCAGGAATAATTATATATGATTATTTTTTAAATTCAAATATATTTGACTTAAATCTTCTATCAAATCTAGATGATATTTTTTGTTTTGATTGATAATTAAATTTCAAATGAGAAAATTCACTTTCTTCTTCATCTATGTCACTATTAATTTTTCTTTTTCCTCTTGATGAATATTTAGGATAAAAATTATTATTAAATAAATTATTATTATTTACAGAATTATAACTTTGAGTATTAAGTCTATTAATTAATTCGCTCTTAATATAATTAAAATCATCATTATCTTTTTTTGATAATGTTTCTTCTTCATCATTTTCTGTTTCTATTTTCTTTTTTGGAATTGTTAAACTTTTTTCTTTTGAATATTGTTTTGTATTTATTTT
>JAEEGK010005324.1_pt1 | contig 31120 bp, 26 predicted proteins | sample 8958771 | NCBI WGS metagenome assembly JAEEGK01 (sample SAMN16246547, study PRJNA631951) | gut metagenome | biome: gut microbiome; feature: rumen; material: SC-attached | host: Bos | place: Iran: Karaj | collected 2018-10
ACTCCACCAGCGACGGATCATCCATCTCACCCAGGTCGAAACGACCTTCGAGCAAACGGATCACGTGCTTATCAACCTCCTTCTCAGAGAGCAGACCTTTTCTGACTGCCTCGGGCAGACTCTTATAGGCATAGTTAAAGCCACACTCTACATCGGTACCTGCCAAGACGGCTTTCGATGTACCATGTACGGCATCCGACGACGACTTATGGTTCTCGTAGAAGTCGCTAACGGCACCGCAGTCGCTCACAACGAGATACTCAAAGCCCCACTCATCGCGCAGAATCTGCTGGAGCAGACGGGTTGAACCGCAGCAGGGATCATCGTCCAGACGCTGATAGGCACACATCACCTCGCGCACTTTCGCATCCTTTACCAATGTCTTGAAGGCAGGCATATACGTCTCCCAGAAGTCGCGGGCCGACACATCAGTCAGGTTAGCAGTATGACGTGTGTACTCAGGACCGCTGTGCACAGCATAGTGCTTGGCACAGGCCCAGAGTTTACGGTATCTGGCATCCTCAGGCCCCTGCAAGCCTTTCACCACCTGCACGCCCATCACACTGGTAAGATAGGGATCCTCGCCATAGGTTTCCTGTCCACGGCCCCATCGAGGGTCGCGGAAGATGTTCACGTTTGGTGTCCAAACAGAGAGGCTACGCATCTTCATATCCTCGCCATTCAGGTCGTACATACGATGATTGTACTGAGCACGGAACTCGGTAGATGCGATGTCGAACACCTTAAACAGCAGATGAGGGTTAAACGACGCAGCCATACCTACAGGCTCAGGGAAATTGGTTACATTACCCATGTTAGCCGCACCATGCAGCGCCTCGCTCCACCAGAAGAATTTCTTGATGCCCAAGCGGGGGATGGCTGGACTCTCATCCAGCATCAGCATGGCTTTCTCTTCCAATGTCAGTCTACTACAAAGGTCAACGGCTCTCTCTTTAGCCGAGAGGTTCGGGTTCTGGTAAGGCAATGTTTGTGCCGAGGCTCCCAGCCCCACACACAATGCCAATGATAAGAATAGTTGATATTTCATCTTTAATGTTTAATGTTTAATCTTTAATGTTTAATGTAATACGTTTTCCCCGGTGCGGTCATGATATCATACTCGTACACCTTGCGGATGGGCAGTGTCTTAAAGTCCTTCAGCTCTTCCGACACCAATGGCTCGCGGATGGCAGCAGGTGCCAACAGCTCGTTACTGCACTCACCCTGAGCCGGCTTTAAACCAGCACCCTGCAATGGCACATACGAACGCAGACGCAGCTGTCCGCCAATCTTCGAGTATATAGTAGCCTCGGTCAGTTCACCCTGGTGCCACTTCATACTTACCGTAAAGGCACCTCTGGCCACCAGTCCACTCACCTCGCCATCTTTCCAACTATCAGGCAGGGCGGGCAACAGGTGCACAGCGCCATCATGACTCTGCAGCAGCATCTCGCATACACCAGCCGAGCAACCGAAGTTACCATCAATCTGGAATGGTGGATGGGCATCAAACAAGTTGGGATAGGTACCGCCACTGCGCCCCCACTCTGTGGTGCTGGGTATCACGTTCAGCATGTTCTTGATAATCTTAAAGGCATGGTTACCATCCTGCATACGTGCCCAGAAGTTGATCTTCCAACCCAGACTCCAGCCAGTAGCCATATCGCCGCGCTGGTTCAGGGTGTTAGCCGCAGCGGTAAACAGATCAGGATGACTGTAGGGAGATATCTGGTTCGAAGGATACAAGCCGTACAGATGCGATATATGGCGATGCTCATCTTTAGGATCGTCGCCATCAATCAGCCACTCCTGCAACTGTCCGTATCTACCTATCTGCATAGGTGGCAGCTTGGCAATGGCATTGCTCAGCATGGTGGTATAAACCACATTATTATAGCCCAGTATCTGGTGTGCCTTCAGGGTACTGCTCAGCACATCAAACACTATCTGGTTGTCCATGGTCGATCCGGCTGTTACCGTGGTATTCTTGCCTACCGGTCCATGTTCAGGCGATACTGTTGGCACCGTTACCAGCCAGCCGGCAGCCTGCTTCACTTCGCCGTTCTTTGGATATTCCTGCATATACGATAGCAGGAAATCGGCTGCTCCTTTCAGGATGGGATAGCAAGCATCAAGGAATCGCTTGTCGCCTGTATACAGGTAGTACTGCCACAGGTGCGTGGTAAGCCAGGCACCACCTGTTGGGAACATACCCCATGTGGTACCATCCACAGGTCCCGCAATACGCCACAGGTCGGTGTTATGATGCGCCACCCAACCCGGACAGTTGTACATGGTGCGGGCCGTCTTAGCGCCTGTTACACTCAAATCGCGAATCATCGAGAACAACGGTTCCTGTGTCTCAGCCAGATTACCCACATTGGCAGGCCAGTAGTTCATCTCGGCATTGATGTTGATGGTATATTTCGAGTCCCAAGCGGGATCCATCTTATGGTTCCATACCCCCTGCAGGTTGGCAGGCTGACCACCAGGCTGCGACGATGATATCAGCAGGTATCGTCCGTACTGCATCATCAGCGACACCATATCCAAGTCGGTACCATCGAAAGCAGCCAATCGCTCATCAGTAGGCAGATCCGACTGGGCCGATTTGGCTAACGACAGCGACACACGATCGTACTGATCCTGATACTTATCCAGATGACGTTTCAGCAGTTGCTTGTAGTTCTTGCCTTTCAGCAACTGCATGGTCAGGTTGTTTTTCGCAACCGGATCGCCGTTAATAGTCTGATAATTCACGTAGTTGGTAGCCGCCGTAATAAAGATAGTGGCATTGGTAGCATTTCGCACCTGCATGTCGCTACCCACATCGGCCACAGCACCATCGGCCACTACTTTTACACGCACCTCGGCCTGCAGCTTGCCGGCGATACCCTCGTGCTCTACATTATTAATAATATAGGCATGCTCGTTCTTGGCCACAGCACCGCCCTCAACAGCCTGCTGGTTGCGCTGATAGCTCACCCCGAAGTTCAGGGCTTTTTTCTTGCTGGCTGTCAGCTGTATGATAATGGCGTTATCGGCCTGCGAGGCAAAGGCTGTACGAATATATTTCACATCAGCCACATCAAAACTGGTGGTACACAAAGCATCACCCAGGTTCAGTTCGCGACGATAATTGCTTGGTTCAGCCCCATTTTGGTAGTCGAAAGAAAGCATCAGGTCGCCCAGGGGCAGATACTTTTGTCCATGGGGTCCTTTAAAGAAAGTCTTGTCAATCAGCGCCTCGGCTTCCTTTTCTTTGCCTTCAAAAATCAGGCGTCGCACATCCCTGATGCTGGCCTTGGCATCAGGATTGTTGTTATTGTGCGGCGAGCCGCTCCAGAAGGTTTCTTCGTTCAGCTGTATCTGCTCTGTACCGATACCGCCATACACCATGGCACCTAAGTGCGAATTGCCTATAGGCAGGGCTTCCAGCCACTGAGCGGCAGGCTTACTGTACCACAGCTTGTGCTGCTGGGCATTAACCACAAGTGCTACACACACACTGGCAAGGATAGTGAATAATCGTTTCATATATATGCTATTGGTTTTAAATTCTGCTGCAAAGATACAAATAATTTGTGAATTAAAAAAATAACCCTGGGACAAGAAACGCCTTTCTTTAGTCCCAGGGAAGGAAAAACTACTAACTACTAATATAACTAAAACAATTTTAACCGATTCTTTATTTTATCTGGGTGCAAAGTTAGTGTATTTTTTCGAAAGTGGCTTATCCTCATGTTACATTTACTTTTTATTTTGTTTCAACCACTAAAAAATCACACTTTTTTCGCACTTTTCCTTACTTAAAGAGGCTCTGAGCCATCTTTTCAAGGCAACGACGCCATGTCAGGAACTCGTGTGCTGTGCCCTCAGAAACCAGACCTTCGGCCTTAAATCCAGCAGCCTTCAGTGCCTCAACGCTCTTGTTGATGCCCTCTGGGTTCTCCTTGTCGCCACAACCTACGAAGATATACTTCACAGCCTTAGGATCCTTAATCTCCTCGGGCATATAGGTGCCGCCACTCAGCAATCCCCAGTAACCGAACATCTCAGGACGGCGCAGGGTGATGAGCTTGGTTTCCATACCACCCATCGACAATCCGGCCATCGCACGGTTCCACTTGTCGGCCTTGGTCAGGAAGTTCTTGTCGATAGTAGGAATCAGCTCGTCGATGAGCACTTTCTCAAACTCCTCGGCAGTAAACTTACCGATCGAACCGAACTTAAAGTCGTTGGTCAGTCCGTAGGCCATTACCACGATAAATGGCTTAATCTTACCATCGGCAATCAGGTTGTCCATGATGAGTCCAGCCTTACCCTGTACAGGCCAGCTGGTTTCGTTCTCACCCCAACCGTGCTGCAGGTACAGTACAGGATAGCGCTCCTGAGTCATCTTACCATTCTTACCCTTTACCAGCTTGCCGTAACCGTAAGGCAGATATACATTGGCAGTCTGCATCTTACCTGTGCTCTCGCTCCAGAAGGTTACCTGCTGGATGTTACCATGGTTGATATCCTTGCGATAAGCGTAGAAGTCCTGATCCTTGGCAGGAATCTCGATACCACTCTCCCAACGGCAAGAACCGAAGTAGTTGTGTGTACCAGGATCGTTAAACACGCCACCATCGATAGTCAGGTGATAGTAGTGGAAACCAGGATCCATTGGGCCCTCGGTAGTACCAGTCCAAACACCATTCTTATCCTTGCGCAGTACGGTACCGCCACGGCCACCAAGACCCAGGCTAACAATTACCGACTTAGCATCGGGAGCCTCAACACGGAAGCGGGCGTAACCCTCAGAGTTAACCATAGGATACTCCTGTCCGGGCTGGTTCATGGGGTTGGGCACAAAGTCCTCTTTTGGTTTGCGGTTGTCCTGAGTAGCATCAAAGTCGCGGATAATCTGCAGCGAGCGCTTAGCCTTGAAGTTCTCGTCGAAAGGCAGTGGGTGATTGTTTACACCCAGCCAAGAATCCTTATCGCTCAGGTTCCAGAATGTAACGTTCTTAATCACATCCTTGTGCTTACGGAATATCTTGAACAAGCGGGCATACTGATCCTCCTGCAGTGTCTGCATATAACCAGGCTGTGGCTTAGCCTCGCCACGCGAGAACATCAGCTGACCACCGCTCTCGGTATTGGTACGCAGATCCAGCTCTGTAATATGGATAGTGTTTACAATCTCGCTGAAACGGTTGATAGCCTTCTCCAGCTTCTCCTCATCAGGGAAGTAGATATTGTAGTGCCCCTGCATGCCGATACCATCGATGGGCACACCAGCCTCCTTCATCTTCTTCACCATATTATATATACGCTCGCGCTTACCCTCGTCAACACAGCTGTAGTCGTTGTAAATCAGCACACCTGTTGGGTCGGCCTCGCGTGCAAACTCAAAAGCCTTAGCAATAAACTCATCGCCACAAAGCTTAAAATGACGGCTCTGACGATAAGGGCTGGCAGGAACCATCTTACCATCAACAAACTCGAATGGACGACCGTCGTCGGCCATAGCCTCGTTAACTACGTCCCAGGCATAAACCACATCCTTATAGCGGTTAACCACGGTGTGGATATGCTCGCGCAAACGCTGGTAGAATACCTCTTTCTTTACTGGTTTGCCCTTCTTGTCGGTAAACATCCAGTCGGCAAACTGTGAGTGCCAGCACAGACAGTGACCACGCATCTTGATACCGTTTTCGCGGCAGAAGTTGGCAATGCTGTCAGCCAAGCCAAAGTTCCACACACCCTCTTTTGGGTGAATCTCACCTGGTTTCCAAGCATTCTCGGCAGTAACGCTGTTAAACTGCTTTTTAACGATTGCAGTCTGAGCAGGATCAGAGATGTTGAACTTGTTTACAGCCACACCTACAGTAAAATAATCCTTGTAAGCATCCTTAAGTCCAGGACCTGCTGCATAATCTACAGGACGTCCCCACTGTGCCGATGCTGTCAAGCTACCGGCGATAAGCGATAACGCTACTAATAGTTTCTTCATATTTGCTAATTTGATTTCTGTTTATTAATCTATTCGGCTGCAAAGTTACAACAAATCCCCCAAACCCTCTATTCCGTGAGTATCATAAACTTTATTATTTGTACCATCAAAGTTACAAAATCAAAAATCGTACGGAACATTTGGATTATGTGTACTGCATCAAGCGCTCATCCAATTCTTTCGAGCTGCCTGTAATACCGAATAATTTAGGCATCATATTATTTCGGATTTTAGTGATATATGGTTGAGACACGCCAAGCATATTAGCAACATCCTTGGGCGAGAAGTGCATTCTGATTAATATACAGGTTTCAAACTCCTTATCGTTTAAATCCATTTTCTTTGAAGAGATGAATTTGTAGAAGTTTGGCAGGATATCAATGGCCACCATATTTATCTGATGCCAATCATCGCTTGTTAGCGTTGTAGCCTTGCCAGCTTTCTTTTGCAGATTCTGATATATTTCAGATTCTTCCAACAACGATTCTGCAGATTTCTTCTGGGTACCTAACTTTTCTTTATATAAGTCGATATCACATTCCATTTGTGCTATTATTGTTTCTTTTTCAGCGATGAGTTGTTTCAGTTCCGCTGTCTGATCGGCAATAGAACGCAGTCTTACGATATCAATCTGGGCTTTTGCCAAATCCGAAAGTTTTTGAGCATACTCAAGTTTTTCTTTTTTACGCCTTTTGTACACAACACGTGCAATGTACGCTGCTGCAAGTATCAGCACACAAAGAACATCCAGGATAGTATAAGCCCTACGGTGCTCCTTATCGGCTCGTTCTTTTTCGCGCATAGCCATCTCCTGATTTCTGCTATAATCATACATGCCTTGCATCTGTTCCACCTCCTTTGTGGCCATCTGGGCATAGACTGAGTCGTTCATTTCATAACTGTACAATGCATACTTTGCAGCCGAATCGCCCATATGCTTCTGCTGGAAAAGCAGAGCCAATCCTCTTGATGCGGCATTCTGGTTATTAAAGTCCTTTCCCAGCATCAGCTCTTTCCTAAACAGATACTCTGCTGAATCGTATTGATGGGTAGCCAGATAATATTGCCCTTTCGTATAATAATAAGTCTCGCGCCCATGCTCAATATTGCCTTTCTCATCAAAGAAACCTGACTGCGACTCGTATAAATCAAGAATCTTTTTTGCTTCAAGAGTTTCACCACGCGCTATGTATATTTTTGCCAACCCTGATAGATAGCCTGCTGACAATGTCTGGCAACTATATTTTGCGCATAAAGCAGACACTCTTTTTGTTATAGCCACAACAGAATCTTCTTGTTGAAGTCGTTTGTACCCTCCGATACATCCTCCTATAGCTTTGATTGCATTTAATGTATCTTTAGCCTTCCATGCAAACCTTTCTTCCAAGAATGAATTAACGAGACTCTGACGGATTAGGTTCTGATCAAAAAAAATAGTACTAATCTGACCATAAATTCTACTTAACTGGTGAAAATCACAATCTTCATCAGCAGTATCTGCTTTCTCGGTAGCTATCTGGAAGCAGTTCAATGCCATAGGGGCTTCATGGGTATCATAATATGTTCGTCCCAAAAGATAGTAAGCAAGCATTTTCTCATTTGATGTACCATAATCATCAAAATAATCAACCAGCTCTTGTGCTTCTTTTGTAGAACTGAATATGGTATCAAGTTTATTATAGGCATTCAAGCGATGCAACCTGCATTGCATATTAAAATGCTCACTGTAATCCAATTCGTATTGTCCAAGACTATCAAGAATCATTAAAGCAGAATCAGCATGCTTATTCATCATCACCTTGGCCTTGTTCAATGCTTCAACAGGGGTCTGTCGACCAGAACAAGCCATTAATGATATTACACCTATTATAATATAAACAATCTTTTTCATATCCATTAATTTTCGGTTTGCAAAGTTACAAGATTAACCTCAATTATCCAAATTTTCAAAAAAGAAAAGTTTTCCGCAGAATTACAATCTGCTGATTATAAACATCTTAGCATTCTGGTTAATTCTTGGTTAATTCTTAGTGCTCATTTTTCTCGTCACTTTCGATATTTCATTCTACCTTTGCAAGCAAAATTGCAAGCAACTAAAACGTTTATCAAATATAATTAGAAATATGAAGAAACTATTTTATTTAATGGCGATGTGCCTTATGCTACTGACATCGGCCTGTAGCAAAGATGAAGAGGAATATATGTTGTCAACATCTGACTTAGAGCAGACAACATGGAAAGCAGTTTACACTGGATATGATTATCAGGGTAAAACGTACAAATATAACTACATCGTTCAATTCCTCACGAAAACAAGTGGCACTTCTGTTGAGTTGGCCAATGACAGAGATTATCCCGATCATCCTTTCTCCTATTCCATTGACAGAAGAATCATGTCTTTTAGAGACCTTTTTGGAGGAGATTGGACTATCATGGAGGCAAGTCATAATAAGTTCGTTTTACAATCTGACATACCAACAAAAGCCACCATCGTTTGGGTAAAACAATATTAAATGTAAAATAGTCTATTTCTTTCTAGTCCAATCATCAATACCCTTAAATAAAAATAGCAAATGATTGGATTTGCGATAGCCTATATTCGTCAGTAGGCTATCGCTATTATTTCCACCAAGGCTACTTTAGGGGATTACCTACCACTATATGGGGATTTTCTTGAGTATATTCCAACTAATTGTTGTACCTTTGCACGTGAATTTACAAACCAATAAAAATAGAAGATGAAGAAATTACAACTTGTATTATGTATGGCCCTGATGGCCGTTATGCCATGCCGAGCCCAGCAGAATGTTGCTCCGTTTGAGTTTGAAGTAAAAGCAGGAACCAATTTGCCGTTGGATAGCGAATCGGGAATCAGTAACAAGTTAGGCGTTAACTTGGGACTTGAATCGCGTTGGAATCTGAAACGGCTGCCGATGGACGTTGGTGCAGAACTATATATCGGCAGCGCTGTAAGACATGCCGAAGATGACAAGTCGCTCAGCAACCGAACGATATCGCTTGCTGTACTATCCGACTATCAGATAAATCGTGGATCGAAGGTATCACCATTCATCGGTCTCGGCCTTGGAGTTGCGAATTGCCAACAAATCAAGGGCAGCTTAGGTGATGAAGCTACAACCCTCTGCATTATTCCAAGAGTAGGTGTAGAATTTGCCCGCCACCTGCGCCTCACCCTTGATGCCCACATCAGTAAGAAATACTACTCGCATGTAGGCCTTACTATTGGTTACTCTTTCCATAGCAAGAAATAGTGCATGCCACGGAATAAAGTGCCCCCTGGCATATTTGCGATAGCCTATATTCGTCTGTAGGCTATCATATGATTATAACTACTTTTTGCGATGTAACCAAAAACCACATCAATTGTTACCTGTAAACAAATTGTGAACTTAAAAGTTTGGTCAATCCGTATATTTATCCTATATTTGCCAAAAAATTATGTTTTATCAACAAAACCAATAATTATGAAGAAACTTTTTCTATTTCTCAGCATGCTACTGACAATGGGATTAGCCAGTGCTTGCAGTAGTGATGATGAATTTAAGTCAGACTACTGCTTTGATGGTGTGTTTGTTCAAGAAACCAATGGACGTATCGTCGTCTGGCTCAATGAGAATCCTATTGACGATTTGTCTGATTTCAGTCTTTGTTACGTTTCCTTCGCAAAAACGGACCTCCCGGAAAGGACTTACAAAGAGGGAGATCATGTTTCCTTTAGGATAAAAAAGTATGATAGAGCTTACGAAGACTATAAGGAGGGATTTTTTCCTATGTGGGGTATTCAAGTCCGATATAATTGCGTTGTAGAACCATGCTAAATCTAATATTTATGAAAAAAGTAGTATTTTCCTTTTTTTATACGTTTTTTGTATACCATTATTTGCTCAATTAGGATATTGGCATCATTCAAAGTTTCTGGAGTTGACTCCTCTAAACGATTCGGTCTATTATCTTAATTTTAATAAAGAAACATCTGACAAGAAACACAAACTAATTGCAGAAAGTGGATTTGTTAGGACTCTTGCAAAATTTAGTGATAATCAATTTCTTGTAAAAAAGAAAGGAAAACTTGACACTAAAGGATGTTATGTTTCAACTAAATATAAATCCAAAACAAATGGTGGAGAAATGGTTATTCTTCCACAAATAGCTATATCTGTAGAAAAACCTGAGATTATATCTTCCATTTTGAAAGATTATATTGATATTCTTTCTGTATATAATAGTTTTCGTGACATCTACGAATTGGATTGCAACCTTGCGTCGTCAGATGAAGTATTAAGGTTATCAATGAAAATTAATAGCAAAGAAGGAGTTAATTGGTGCGAGCCCAATAAAATGTTAAATATTATCCCCAACAATGTGTATTATCCATTTCAATATTACATCAACAATTCTATAGGCTATGATATTAATGTTGTCAATGCATGGGAAATTACATCAGGAGAGCCAAATATTACTGTTGCAGTTATTGATTGTGGAGTAGACATGAATCATGAGGATCTTTCGGCCAACCTAATTAATGGATATACAGTGGATCATCCGACCAGTTTTGGTTCTTACTTGAACAATAATCATTCACATGGTACAGCATGTGCAGGTATTATTGGGGCTGTAAACAACACTGTTGGAATTAGAGGAGTTGCAAGCAACATAAAGATTCTTCCTATTAATATATCCACTGGCGAATCAGACTTCTATGGCAATCCTATATATGCGGATGAATTCAAAATTGCGAATGCAATACGATGGGCAGTTGATAATGGTGCAGACATTCTTAGTTGCTCGTGGGGTGGTAATAGTTCCAGTTCAGATATTGAGGCTGCTATCATATACGTATGCCACGGGACAGGTCCCTGACATATAGCACTCTACCACCATCTCAACCGCAGGCTGGCCTAAAGGTGTTTATATCATCAAAGCCAAGATAGGTAAAGAAGAGGTAACAGAGAAAATCGTTGTGAAATAATTGTCCCTTAAATGATTGGATTTGCGATAGCCTACAGACGATGATAGGCTATCGCTAATTTAACTGGTTTTCATCCAAATGTGGGGTAAACTATTAAAAAATAGCCATAACATTTGGAGATATGAAGTTTTTTTTGTTACTTTGCAGCAGAAATATAAACGACAATTTATATAAATCCGGATTTATATTATGAAGTTTTATGATCGCAAAGCTGAGATGGAGATTCTGAAGCAGAATGAGAAGCAGGCCGAACAGCATGCTGTGTTTACAGTACTGATGGGTAGACGCCGAGTTGGTAAAACGTCGCTTGTGATAAAAGCCTTGGAGGGGTGCCAGTTTGCTTATCTTTTTGTGGCGAAAGATAGCGAAGCCATGCTTTGCCATAAGTTTCAGCAAACACTCCAGGAACAGTTAGGTATACAGGTATATGGTCGATTGTCGCACTTTCGTGATGTGTTCGAGGTTATTATGAGAGAATCGGTACATCGCCATTTTTCTATTGTTTTTGATGAGTTTCAGAACTTCTATAAAGTAAATCCAGCCATCTTTAGTGAGATGCAAGACATTTGGGACAGGTATCATCGTGACTCACATATTAACCTGATAACGATGGGTAGTATCCGTTCGTTGATGAAACGTATCTTCGAAGATAGAAACGAACCGCTCTATGGACGCCCCACCTCAAAATTCACACTGTTACCTTTCTCTATTAATGTACTGAAGCAGATATTCGGCGACCATCACCCGCATTATAACAATGAGGACTTGCTTTGCCTCTATATGATTACTGGTGGAGTGGCAAAATACGTAGAGCTTTTGATGGATGCAGGATGTTATACAAAGGAGAAAATGCTAAACTTTGTATGCAGGCAGGATTCTTATTTTCTCTCAGAGGGTCGCGATCTGATGATTCAGGAGTTTGGCGATGAGAGTAGCACATACTTTTCTATTCTCCAGCTGATAGCGGGAGGTATGACCAGGCGTTCGGATATAGACGGCGCAATGCAAAAGGATATGGGTACTTTCATCCAGAATCTTGAAAACAACTATAACATCATCTCACGCCTAAAACCCCTACTGGCCAAACCTAATAGCAAAACCAGTGCTTACGAGATTTCCGACCAGTTCCTACGTTTCTGGTTCCGCTTTGTGTGGCCATATCAGGCACTTGTGGAACGCCAGCAACTTTCCTTGTTGCGACAGAATATGGGGAAAGGTTATGAACAGTTTACAGGGCGTACACTTGAACAGTTCTTTCAACAACAAGCTATGGAATCGGGGCAATATACAATAGTGGGGAATTGGTGGAATCGTAAAGGTGAGAATGAGATAGATATGATTGCCCTCAATGAATTTGAGCACACTGGTATTGCTGCCGAAATTAAAAGGAACCCTAAAAAACTTAGTCTTTCAGAGTTAGAAACAAAAGTGGCATCTTTGCCAGCATCTGATTTTGGATCATACCATCTCAATTTAAAAACGTTATCTCTCGAAGATATTTAGCGATAGCCTATCATCGTCTGTAGGCTGGCCAAAGGGTGTTTATATCATCAAAGCCAAGATTGGTAAGGAAGAGGTAACGGAGAAAATAGTTGTGAAATAGGCTGCACAAATAAAGGCTTGCTCTGGAATATTGAGCAAGCCTTTTGGTGTTTAAAACATGTTAAAAATTATTCTTCCCATACAAGGTTTTCTGTATTTTCTGATTATATTTGCAGAATCAATTATTTTTGCTCTTGAATTTTTAATCAATTTATAAACAATTATGAAGAAAATCGTTCTATTTTTAAGCATGCTACTGGCAATGGGATTATCCAGTGCCTGCAGTAGCGATGAAGAAAACCCCTTTGTGGGCGAATGGCAACTACAAGAAGTACGCTATATAGATAGTGGAAAAATTGTTTATCCTTCTGACGAAAACGATGGTACAATCTGGTTTGATCACATCATTTTTTTTCCGAATTATGAATATAAGAATTATTGTGAAGACATGCCGATGGAAGATTTTCCTGCAATGACATATAGCTACGATCATGACATACTAACCGTAAAACTAGTAGAGAGTGGATATTATAGCTACAAATACGAAATTTATGAAAAGGGAAATCTATTGAGACTTATCCCTTTTGTGTCTGATATGAATCCGGGCGTTGTTCCTCAACCAGTAGCAATAAGAACTTTCAAAAAAATAAAATAATTATGAAGAAACTTTTTCTATTTCTCAGCATACTACTGGCAATGGGATTAGCCAGTGCCTGCAGTAGCGATGACGTCAAAACTATAATTGGCGATTGTTATACTGGACAAGTCAAATATTTCGGTATAGAAACCGGAAGTGTTCAGGCTACAATAATTGGAGTGCCAGATGAAAGCATCTTACCTGTTGGATGCGAGGTTATATTTAATTATAAGGAATTATCAGAATTAACACCTCAAGTGAATGATATCATTAAATTTAGGCTTGTTGATTACTCACAAATTAAAGAGACAAATGGACCTGGACTTATGTTAAGATATATCTGTAAAGTCAAACCTTGTAATTAGAAAAAAATGATGTTTCATCAACAAAAACCAATAATTATGAAGAAAATCTTTTTATTTTTCAGCATGCTGCTGGCAATGGGATTGTCCAGTGCTTGCAGTAATGAGACAGAGGCTGAAGATGACCTTTCTAACACCTCATGGAGATTGTTGGGATTCTGTTCTATGGATTCTAACGAGCTACAATCAATTCAGCCTGAGAATTGTGATAATTGTTATGTTCTTACATTCTCCACAGATGGCATATTTAGTGGCAGAACCGCTTCAAACAAATTTGAAGGAGCCTATTCTGCAGAAAAAGGACTTTTTGCTATTTTGAAATGTACGACAACAAAAGTCGATGACATATACGACAGTGACAGGTTTTATACTGCATTACTTAACTCTACACATTATTCCATCTCTGACTCCCAATTAAAACTATTCTATAATAACAAACAAAATTACCTAATATTTGTACAAAAATGAAAAGAGCATATTCTTAGTATGCCACGGGACAGTCCCTGACATATAGCACTCTACCACCATCTCTACTGCAGGCTGGCCAAAGGGTGTTTATATCATCAAAGCCAAGATTGGTAAGGAAGAGGTAACGGAGAAAATAGCTGTGAAATAATTATCAATTTTGAGAAATATCTACCACTCTACCACCACTTATCCGATAGATCTTTGTTTATGCGGGTTTGCAGGGTGGTGGCAGATGGGTGGTAGGTGGTGGATAATTGCAAAAAAGTGCTTTAAACCGATAAAAAAGAAGGCAAAATGCTTGGTTTTCTGCTTAAAATTCTGTATCTTTGTGGGCGAATTAATAACAAACTTAAGCATAACATCTTAAAAAATGGAAATTAAGAAAGAAATTAAACCTATCGGAACCGAATTCGACTTTACAACAGTCCCCTCATGGTATGCACTCTGCACCAACAACGCCTGCCCACTAAAGGCTGACTGTCTGCGATATGTAGCAGCACAGCATGCGCCCAGCAACCTGGAGACAGCCACTTGTGTGATGCCCCAGACACTGCACAACGACCAATGCCACTGGTACGACAAACCCACTATAGAGGTTTGGGCAGCAGGATTCAGTCACCTATACGACAAGGTGCTGAAGAAAGACTACACCGTGATGCGCAAAGACATCACCAAGTTTCTGCATGGTGCCAAGCTCTACTACGAGTACAAACGAGGCGAGCGTGCCCTATCATCTGGACAGCAGCAATGGATTCGCAATTATGTAAAGAGTCGCGGCTATGAGTGGGAAGTTGAATTCGACAGCTATTTCGAGGCCTACATATTCCATTGTCAGGTACCATCTAACAGATAATATGGCTGAAAACATCGTTTTCTAAGGCAGAAAACACCATTTTCCAAGGCGGAAAACAGTGTTTTCCACGGCAAACTACACTGTGGTAGCCCATCAAAAACAGCCGTATCTCAAAGCAAAACCAATATTATATACGATAGATATGAAACTAACATTTGTACTACGCAACAAAAAGAACGCCCTGAAGCTGTCAACCAAAACCATCGAAAGCTTCGTAGAGCGTATCAAGACAGATACTAAAGACGGTGCCGTGGCGCGTCGCCGACAGCAACTGGCCTTCGACGACTATATCGACAGCTACGATCGACAGTATCCCTCGCACCTGATTTACCCATCGGCCGAATTCGAGAAGGATGCCAACGACAACCTGCGCCTCAAGGCATTTAATGGGCTGGTGGCACTCACTATCGACAATCTGCCTACACCTGCCGACCTCGAAGCCGTAAAGCAAGCCGCCCAAATACTGCACTACACGCTGGCAGCCTTTATCGGGCCATCGGGCCACGAAGTCATCATACTCGTAAAGATAGCCAAAGCAGATGGCAGCAACCCTATAGACGAAGAAGACGCTACCAACCTGTGCCATCAGGGGCATCAGCTGGCCACAACCGTTTATCAGGGATTGCTACCCAAGCCCATCCGTCAGGAATCGGTTAGCGTTCGCAATACATTCCGCATGCCGCTTGATGCCGCACCCTATTACAACCCAAAGGCGCTGGCACTGCCCGTAAGCGAAAAACCCATGCCCCAGCAACCAGCCCCTATCGAACAGATAGCCATAGAGCTAGCCAACGACAAGAACTCGCAGGCCATCACACTGGCCACAGCCCGATTGATGGATTTTCTGAACACCCATTACCAGTTCCGCTACAACACCATGATGGGCTATACCGAGTATAAAGACCTGAGTTACAAATATATGGACTGGACGCCTGTTGACGACCGCGTATTGAAAGGCATGACGATGAAAGTACGACTGGGCGGCATTGATGCCAGGGATAACGATGTGCGACGCTATGTACAGTCGGATATGATTCGCCCCTTTAATCCCATTGGCGATTACCTGTGGGAGCAGTACGACAAATGGGATGGCAAGGACCACATACGCCAGCTGGCCCGCACTGTGCCCACCAACAACCCGCATTGGGCCGACTGGTTTTACATCTGGTTTCTGGGCATGGTTCGCCAGTGGCAGGTAACCAACATGGCCATGTATGGCAATCAGGCCGTACCCCTGTTGATATCGGCACAGGGCTGGAACAAAACCACCTTCTGCGAACAACTGTTGCCACCCGAGTTGCGCTGGGGATACACGGGCAATCTGCAGATGGACGACAAGCGCCAGGTACTCAACCAGATGGCACAGATGCTACTGATAAACCTGGATGAGTTCAACCAGATTTCGCCTCGCACCCAGCAGGGATTCCTGAAGAACATCATCACCCTGTCGAGTGTAAAAATCAAGCGCCCCTATGGTCGCCATGTCGAGGATTTCCCACGTCGAGCCTCGTTCATCGCCACCACCAATCAGGCCGATGTGCTGGCCGATCCATCAGGCAGTCGCCGATTCCTGGGAGTGGAGCTTACAGGTCCCATCGACGTGAGCACACCACCCAACTACGAGCAGCTTTATGCCCAGGCCATGCGTGCCCTGCATCAGCACCAGCCCTACTACTTCAGTCAGCAGGAAACCAAGGTGATAGCCGAGTCGAACCGTAAGTTCAGTGTAAAGAGCGCTGCCGATCACTTCTTTTTTGATTATTTCGAACCAGCCACCAACGCTACAGACGGCGAATGGGTGAGTGCATCGGCTATTTTCGGCTACCTAAAGCAGAAAGTTGGTGTAAGTTTGCTAAAACCAGCCAGCATTTCGGGCTTCGGACGCATGCTTTCTAACATGCCAGAGCTACAAAAACGACTCACAAAGTACGGTTCGGAGTACCTTGTAAAGCGCAAAAAGCCCTAAACGCCCCCTTATCTACCATCTACCACCTATCTACCACCACCCCGCAAACCCGTATAAACACAGGCATCACAGCAGGTTGGTGGTGGAGTGGTAGATAATTTTTGCATTTTCAAAATTCAGACAATAGAAACAGGATTCATGAATATAGAAGCTTGTTTTTTGCCAGCAAACAAATGATTATCAATAAAACTAGCAAGAAAGCAATGACAATTGTACCGTAGCGGATAAACCAGTGAGGCTCTTCACCAATGATATTCCGAACCTTTTCGCTGCGTATTTCTATTTTTTCCAAATCATTATCCATAATAATATGCATTTTAGTTTCCTAATTCCAATTGATTCTTCACAAGATTGTAGTATACACCATGTTTGGCTGTTAACGACTTATGATTTCCTGTTTCGACCACTTTTCCTTTGTCCAATACCACAATCTGATCGGCATTCTTTACCGTACTAAGTCGATGAGCTACCACAACTACGGTCTTACCTTTATAAAACTTATCCAAATTCTCCACAATGGCTCGCTCGTTACTGGCATCCAGGGAGTTGGTAGCCTCATCAAGGAAGATATAATCCGGGTTCTTATAAACAGCACGGGCTATCAGAATTCGTTGTTTCTGCCCCTGACTAAGATTCATACCATCTCTACCAATAATTGTATTGAACTTTAGCGGGAGAGCCATAACAAAATCATTCACATTGGCAATTTTCGCAGCCTGTTCTAATCTTACCATATCTATTTCTGCATCATCTACAGCAATATTACGGGCTATCGATTCAGAAAAGATTACTCCATCTTGCATAACCACTCCACACTGCTTACGCCACCATTTCAAGTTATACTCAGAGATATTGTGGCCGGCAATCATTATTTCGCCGCTCATTACTTGATAATATCCTAACATGAGCTTTATCAGCGTTGTCTTACCACTACCAGAAGCCCCAACAATCGCAGTTATTTTTCCGCCAGGGATTACCATATCAACCCCTTCTATCGTCTTGGTTAAAGCATGAATATCATATTTAAAATCAATATGGTGAAGACTAATATCATGCTGACAATTATCAAATCCCGTTCTTGTACGCTTATAATCTTCTTCATTGTCTTTTTTATGAATCTCATTGATACGTTCAAGACTAATCTTCACATCCTGTATGGAATAGATAAAATTCATTAACTGTTCGATAGGGCTATTCAACTGTCCAATGATATACTGAACAGCCAGCATCATACCAAGCGTAAGACTACCATTTATAACAGCTGTTGCTGATACTACTGTTATAATAATATTCTTAAGTTCGTTGATGAAAACACTTCCGGCTTCCTGGGTTTGTTGAAGCTTCAGGCTTTTCATCTGCACCTTAAATAAGTCGGCCTGCACATCCTCCCACTCCCATCTGCGTCGTTTCTCGCAATCTTGCAGTTTAATCTCCTGCATAGAGGTGAGGAATTGATAAGTCTTGTTATTATTTATAGCCTGCTGTTCAAACAATTCGTAATCTATCACTTTCCTTCGGCGCAAGAACAACGTTATCCAGCCTCCATAAATAACACTCCCCACTATAAAGATGAAGAAGATTAGCCTATTATATACTAAAAGTACACAACTGAACACTGCAAAGCTGATAACTGAAAAAGCCACATTTAGTGTTTGCTGCGTAAGAAAAGTGTTTACTCGCGAATGATCTCCGATACGCTGCATTAAATCACCCATCAACTTTGTATCGAAAAAAGACATAGGCAGCTGCAGTAACTTAATAAAGAAATCACTGATTAGCGATATATTGATACGCATTGAGATATGTAACAGTAGCCACCTTCGAATAAAATCAACTGATGTACGGCTGAGGGTGATGACGAGTTGTCCTATCAATATCAACCAGATAAAGCTGATATCCTTATTCTTTATACCAATATCCACTATGCTCTGCGTAAGAAACGGCAAGGCGAGTTGTAACAAACTTCCAAGGAACAGACCCAGAATTATCTGAAAGAAATATTTCCGGTATTGTTTGATATAACCACATAAAAAACGGAAAGACCTCTCTGGTTTACTCTCTAAATATTCATTGTTATTCTTAAAAAAAGAGTCAGTAGGTTCTAAAAACATCGCAACCCCCTCTTCTTCCTGGCCAGAATCAGATTCAATCCAATGACTTTTAAACTCTTCTACATCACAAGTAATCAACCCCTTTCCAGGATCGGCAATAAAGAACTCTCGGCCTTTCTTGATTCTATACAAAACAACAAAATGATTCTGATTCCAATGCAGAATACATGGCAATACCGTTGTTGAGAGTTCTTCTAATGCCAACCTCCCACTAAACGAATAGAACCCAAGCTTTATGGCAGCATCTCTTATACTTAATAAAGAGACCCCCTCGGTTGTTGCATGACAAATACTTGAAAGAAATGTCTGGTTTAATTTCTTTCCATAATGGGCACATATCATTTGCAGGCATGCAATGCCACAATTCATCGAATCATGTTGCTTGATAAAATGAAATTTCTTCATAACAGATGTTTTTGGGATTAAATAGCTCCTCCTCTTTGAAGCCAATCGTTAATTAGGACTCCCATATCAGAGATTTTGTATTCAGACGGGAACGGATGGTTATTAAACAATACCGTAGGATAATGTTCTACCCCCATCTTCCGGATATCGCCTATGAGATTCGCATACCAAATCTTGGCAGAAGGCGAAATCGCATAATCGGTATTACTGAAATCCCATTCTTTTAAGCAGCGGAGAGCCAAACTACGATCATTAAGATATTGACTAACAACATATAGTTGCCTATTATTTGCAATCGAGTTATCAGAATCAACATTTATACCATCAATATAAACACGCCAACAAATAGCATCCGGCACTCTTTCCAACAAGGCACACATCTCTTTTACCGTTCGCTTACAATGGCGACAATCAAGACTGACAATGGTGTCAACCGATATTTTTGCATTCTCATTGCCGAATACCAAGGCATGGTCTTTTATGATATTCATTTGAGGTTTTCTATGCAGAAGCATATCAAATATGTACGGCGTACGCTTGATGGTTAACAGCTTAAGCGAGTTTCCTTTTTCAGCTTCCAAAGTCTTTCCATATACTATCAAGATAGTGGTGATGCACACAGCTATTACTGCTGCTGTAAGTATCTGAAAAATCGATATAGTTGAACAATCATTATCCGCACAAGCTAAGAATGGTTTAACGAAGACCGCAAAAGAAATACAGAGGCAATAGAGGCAATATTTCCTAATTACAATTATCTGATAGGCAATCAAAGCAATCATACAGCTTACTGCAAGCCAATATATAAATAATAAGTAGTAACAATGATGTCCTCCTACTAACAGGAGAAACCAGTCGAAGACAAAGAAAGCCACTCCGACTTCAGGTAAGCCAAAAGGTATTATATGCTTTAGGGGGTTGGCTTTTGATACTGTAGAACAATCAAAATGCTCGCCTATGTGGCAGAATGGAATATTTCTGAAAGATAATATTTCCTGACCATACATTAAGCACGATAATGCAAGCCCTATGACATCTAACAATAAATGCGCAAGAGAACTAAACGAACCATACAAGAGGGGGACGCTTGTTAAAAATGCAGTTGTCAAAAACAATACGAACAGTGACGTTTGACTAAAAGCGCGTGATGATGAGTAAGATTTTTCTTTCTCCTCAATCAACAACACGACACCATCCCATAACTCCAGGAACTCGCTTTTTGTCAGGACATGATTTGTGCCGTCATAAAGACAAATCTTATCGTTAACAATCTCTTTTATATAATAAAAGTGTCCATCTTTCTGATTGGTATGTATAACACAATAAGGTTTGTCAATAATATGTTCAAAATCTGCCTGATATACATTAGATTTCAATCCATAATAAGTCAGAGTATCATGAAGGGCCTTGATGCTTGGGAACGTCGGATCTGAGCATAAGATATTTCTTATACTATCCTTATCTACATTAACAGCCCAATGCCGCAATACGATATCAACAATATGTATAATATATAATGTTCCGTCCATATTAATTTTAGTGTTTGGTTCCCCCAATAATAGGGGGAACCTAAACACCTTTTCATTAACCAACAACTAACGGAATAAGAAGATACTTCATTCCGTTTTTACTAGCATGTTAAACTTTTTTTTAAGTTCAGCATGGCTCAACCATTGTTGACTGATGGAATTTAACCCATAAAACATAATAGTCACGACTTACAACTCTAACTCCATTTTTGCACTCAGAAGCATGAGTCTCTGGACCAAAAAACTTGCCACCATTGATGTGTGACATTTCCTCTAAAGAAATCTGTTTCATTTTTTAATAATTTAAGTTTTACATAATTACTGCATATGCAGTGTTTTATTTAATATATTTGTACTCCAATATTGGCATTAAGGGCTTTGGCTTGTATGGAGGATTGCAGATTTTGCATCGCTTCATCTCTATTCCAATCCATCCAGTTCTCTTGTCGGTATATACGTTTCTGCCATGTTACGGATTGAGATTTGGATTTTGACATCCTGATGTGCGGATTATACAAAACAGTTTCCTTACACTCGCCCTTTACTATCCATTCTACAATGACGAATAATCCTGTACGCGGAAACACAATTGGAGATTCAAGAGGGATAGTAATAGATCCACCAGACTTACTATCATATATAACTCCACCTCCGATCAACGAAGTAGAAGAAGGAGCCTTTGTTTGAGCATCAGGCAATCGAAGGTCAAATCGCAAAACCGCATTCTCAATCTCATCATAGTTCCCAACTAGCTTTTTATTATGATACAAGTCGGCAACAATGCTATTAACAAGTTTCCCCTCATATTCCTGCTGATACGGAAGAAAAACGCCTAAAAGCAACCCACTTCGTCCACCATAATACAGATGTTCTTTCTTCCACATCGGTCCTATTTGCCGATTACCATGCGAACTTTTCCCAATAGTAATCTCAGGAATCTGATACGTTTTCGGAGATATAAAAACATCATTGCCCTTAAGTTCAGCAAGATTAAGTATGGTATCAACATAGCATATATGGCTAATTCTGATAGTAGAGGCCTTATTGGGGAGCTCTAATGCCCCATCCTTGTCGGTATAATACACGGCATCATCCATATAGATATTGGCATACGGTATTGGTTGCCCGCTATCCTTCTCTTTCACACATATCATTTTCTGAGCGAATGCAAAGGAGGGGGCAGAAACCATACATAGAAGGAATATGAATCTTACCATAAATTACGGACGGAAGTAGATACTTAGTAGCAGCTCACGAGAACGGATAGGAGTAGAAGAGGAGAACGATGTAAGTTGCGTGTAGGTGGTGTAGGCATAACGCTTCTCGTTAAGGATGTTATTAAGCGCTAAAGTAAATTCGAGATTTGAACGAAGTTTCCAAACGGCTTTGGCATCCATCAGGAAATGATTGGTGTACTGATGTTGCGCCACCTCATTACGATAGTACTCGCCTACAAGCGAAAGTGACAGCTTTTTGACAGGCGAATAATAAAGCGAAAAACTATGCTCAAAACTCTGAAGACTGTTGGCAGCCTCATCCCCCATACGCAGTTGGCTATTGCCATACTCCAGTTCGTACTTCCAGTTGAGTTTCTTGAACAGCGTGCCATTGATGATGGCATCGAGCGACAGGAGATTATTGCGATAAGACATAAGCACATCACCTGTAAACATTTCGCGATCGTGCTGTAGCCAGTTGGCATAGAGCTTAAACATGCCACCCGTGAATGGTAGCATCGTCTCAATATTGCCATTCACAAGCCACGAACTACTATGGTTAGGACAGAGCATCAAGCCATTTATCAACCAGTCACCGTCGAACGACTGGATAGACACAAACGGATTCTTGTTCCACATACGGGTGGCAGTAAGAAAGCCAAATACCCCATTAGAAGAATTCTGATAGAAAGCAGATAACACCACACTCTTGCCTGTGGCTGTGCCATATTCGGTAGTGCCACGCATCATAGTGCGATAGTTCGTCATCAGCTGTCCATCAAAGTTGTTACTGATATTATATGGATTCTGACTGATACCGCCTGTGAGCGACAACGAAAGATTCCGGATGCCTCGATACGACACCCCCAAGCTGCTACCATAGTTTACGTCATCGCGCTTGCTATCACCAAAATCATAGTGATAGTAGCTCAGTGGTAGGCGTAGGGTAAAGTTGAATTGGCGATGCGGATATTTCAAAGTTGGCGTCAGATAAGTCTGATATCTACGTGTTCGATAGTCGTTCAGACTGCGATCAACGTAGTTCAGCCCACCTTCCATCGCTACTACAAACGCTCCTATTCCAATGTCGAAATTCACATGCTCATCACTATAGAACGAGTGTCGTCTTAAGTCCTGATAATAGTTGGCACCATCTCTTTCCACAGCAGTATATTGCGGCAACCACGCCCATTGGTTCTGCGAATTAACCGTTAAGGCATTCTTGCCTTTGCGGTGGATGTACTCTAAGGAGTTACTCAGCTGATGGCGAGGCAGATAGAGATGCTGGGTAGCATTGTATGTTCCGCCTGTAAGCACATCGCCGCCATCCCAACCAAGATCCGTACGCAGCACATTGTTCAGGTAGTCACTATCGCGATTCACTTCGATGGTCATCTTGGCTGCCAACCGCTCTATGCCAGCCTTACTATGCAGACGGTCTTCGATCATGCGGCTACCTGTCGACTGATAATATTCTGTATTCGATTCATACTCATTATGCTGGCGATCTGTAAGATACGACACCTGGGCATCGAGTGTGGCATCGCGACCAATACCAAATATCCAGTTAGTAGACAGCAGATGTGTTTTATTGAACAGCGTGCGCTGCTTCTCCAGTTCCGACTGTTTGCCTGCGGGCAATGTCAGATAGTCGGCCTCGCTGTAAGTCTGTGTTTTTTTATCCAAGATATCGATATGTTCTCTGATGTCGCGCTGCAGGTCTTCGCCAGTATTGTTGGTCTTATAGGTAGAAATCATCTGCCATTGTTTACTGAACATCATAGCTGTGAGGTTACCGTTCCATAGCGCAGGTGTACCCAAGGCAGCATTGATGGTGGTGATGAGATGCGACTTAGAACCATCTTTCAGTTTCAGGTTGATAGCTGCCTGCTCTGACTCAGAGAGATTCTTTAGGGCTTTTACAGGCTGGTGGTTGGTCATCACCTCTACGCTACTCACATCCTTGTGCTCTACGCCCTTTGTGGCCAGTCCGTATTTACCTTGCAACAGATCCTTGCCTTCGATATAGAACTTATTGATGGGCATGCCGTTATACGACACCTTGCCATCTTCGGCCACCTGTATGCCTGGCATCTTTTTCAGCACATCGCCGATGGAACGGTCGCCCTCTTTGGCAAAGCTGGCCACACTATACACTAAGGTATCGCCCCGCTGGCGAATCTTCTGTGATTTAATCTTCACCTCTCTCAGCTCGATAGCCGATTGTTCCAAGGTTACATGATATTCCGTTTTTCCTGATACAAAAGGAATGGTCTTTTTCTTGTAACCAATGATTGAGAAATGCAGTGTAGCAGGATTTGAAGTGGCTGTAAGCATATAGGTGCCATCGGCTTTGGTTTGTACAAAGCTTTTGGTTTTGTTGTCTTTATCTCTTGCCGACACGATTACTTTAGCCAGCGGTTTTCCACTCTGGCTATCCGTTACATGTCCTGTCACTTTGATCTGTGCAGAAGCAATAAAGGCTAAACCTGCCATCAGACAGGTGAACAATAATCTCTTCATCATCGAAGTGGTTTATTTATAGTCTAACTCTATCAAATCATAGGGATCCTCTGTTTCTGTTGGTTCCTTGCCAAGCATCACATCATCAGCATTAGCCTTCTTAATAAGCGCTAATAGTTGTTTCCACATCTTTTTAAGCAGATCGATTCGATCGGTGCGCTCGTAACGATCGCCATTGGGTGGTTCGCTATGATAGATACGTTGCTTATCTGGCTTTTCTATACCTCGGAGTTCCCAACTATATTCATCAGCGCTATCTCTTACAGCCAGAATCAGTCCTGGCAAACCATGAAACTTATACGGTCCGTCACTGATAGGAATCTCTTCTGTAAACCATGCCGTATAGTGGCGCCCACGCCAATCGCATTCTGCCCGTTGACAAGGGTATCCTAATATTACAGAGGTATCGGACAGTATCTCCCAAGCCTGTGGTTCCATGGCTTCTGTATAGAAAATCCGCCTGGATGCCACCCAATCCTGAACCGTCAGGCTATCCTTAGGATAATGCTTATAGATTTTGGTATCTTCTCCTTTTGGCATGATGGCCATCATCATTGCAAACGATTCATCCTTGGTCTTTCCTTTGGCTTTCAGCCCTGCTCTCACTCGCCGTTGATATTCCTCTTTAGCCTGCGGCGTGGTATAAAAGAGTGAATCTTTTTGGAAACGATCATAACTGTAGTATTTAGACAGATGATTACCTATCTCCAGCAGAAACGTCTCATGATCCTTAAAATGACGAGAGCGAGGAGGCATATAATCCGTGTAGTCATAGGTACACACTATCTGGGCAGTATCTATCGCCTTCCAGTGCCAGAACGTCTCCTGTATCTGGGCCGAGGCAGGGCTGATGCGACAAAAGCACAACAGCAAAACGAGGGTCAAGGACTTTGCTTTCATATTTTTATAAATATCTACTTATAGTCTAACTCTATCAAATCATAGGGATCTTCGGTCTCCTTTGGTGGATAGCCAAGCATCACGGCATCGGCGTTGACCTTCTTCACCATCTGAAGTCGACTTTTCCATTGCTGGCGCAGTTCTGTCAGCCTATCTGTTAGCTTATACTCCTTCCCATTCAACGGCTGCGACCGATATATGCGCTTGTTTGTGGGCATTTCTACACCTTGCAACTGCCATCTGTATTCACCTGTTGCATCCTCTACCGAAACTATCAAGCCTGGCAATCCATAGAACTTATAAGGGCCATCGCTTACAGGAATCTCCTCCGTAAACCACGCTGTATAGTCGCGTCCTCGCCATTGGCAAGTTGCTTTCTGACAAGTATAGCCTAAAAACAGCATGGTGTCAGAGTGTATTTCCCAAGCCTGCGGCATCATCGTTTCTGTGTATTTCGTCCGTCCATGCCAACCGTTATATACCAACATAGAATCTTGCACAGGATAGTTCTTATACACTTCGCCTTCGCTGCCGCCTGGCATGATTTGTCCCATCTTTTCCAGCCGATTTGTTTTGTTGTCGCCCTTTACACTTAAACCAGCCCTTATACGCCGTTGATATTCCCGCTTAGCTTGCGGTGTTGTATAAAAAAGCGAATCACCTTCAAGCTGCTTCAAGCTATAATACCTTGAAAGGCGGTCGCCTATCTCCACGCAAAACAATTCGTGTTCCTTTAGGTGATTTGAACGGAACACATTATATTCCACATAGTCATACACGCAGTATATCCGCACAGTATCTATCACCTGCCAATGCCAGAATGTTTCCTGTATCTGAGCTGAAACAGGGCAGATGCGACAAAAGCACAACAGCATAACGAGGGTTAAGGACTTTGCTTTCATATTTCTGATTAGTTTGATCCGTCTTTTTTAAGTATAATCTTTTGGTCAGTCATATCGCTCTTTACCTGTATGGAGACTGTGGCCACGCCTATATTCAGAAAATCCACCACTGCGCCTTTGGGTACTTTGAGCGAGAATTTACCATCAAAATCAGTTATCGTACCTGTTGCACCGTCATGTTCCTTTACAGCAGTTCCTGGCAAGGGATTGCCTTCTTCGTCAACCACCGTTCCTGAAATCGTCAGCAATGCGGTTTCAGGCTGAGGTTCCGTCTTTTGAGTGCTTTGCTGTTTATATGGCTTAACCTCAGGGTCTGGTGCCACCTTCTGTGGCGCAGGAGCCTGAATGGTATCAGTAACAAGATGGATGGGAGCGGGTTCAGGTGCCTGATAGTGAATAATCGTCTGAGCATTCAGGGCTAAGGTGATGGCTACAACGGGGAGCAGATACAGCACCTTGAGCAGACGTGAGGGCTTGGAGCGATGACGCGCCATCATCTGAAAACGGTTCTTCAGCGTTTGCTGACTGATGGCATTAGCCAACTTGCACTCCAACTTGGCATTGGCCCTATCCATCAGCAGGTTCAGATAGTGGTGTGCATCTACGCCACCCGAAAGCACACTGGCATCAGCCTCGTACTCATGAACGGCACGCAACTCACTACCTATCAGCCATATGGCAGGATTAAACCACTGCAGGGCAATCGCCAGTTCCATCAGCAACAGATCGAATGAGTGATAGCTATTGATATGTGCCCGCTCATGAACCAAGAGGGCCGAATCCTGTAATTGATAGTCGCGACGCGAAAACACAATGGTGTTCCACCAACTGAACGGAGCGATATTCTGAGCGCAAACGGCAATGGTGGTACCATCCGCTTGCGGATGCTGCTCGCATTGGTTAATCAACTTGTTCAAACGATAGATACTGATGGCGGTATGGAGCAGTTTTAATACTACGCCTACAAGATAAATGACAAATAGCCATAGAAGAGGATTACCGTAAGTTGCTAAGGGGCTATCCGATACAACACCAGCTGCAACATTAGACCCGGATGCATACGTAGATGCAGCCAAAACCGTTTTGTGCAGGGTGATTTCGCACAGCGGAAGGATAAAGGCTATCAAGACCGACAGGAGCAGGATGGCACGATTAAAGCGATGAAAAGTCTCACGTTCCATCAACAGGCGATAAAACAGATAGAACACTGCCAACAGTATCGCCACCTTACCTATATATAACAGAAATGCCGTTATCATCGTTTCGACTCGATTTTTGTCATCAATTCCTTCAGTTCTGCCAACTCCTCGTCGGTATATTGCTCCTTTTTGGCAAAGAAGCTGACAAGCGATGTGAATGAGCCATCAAAAAAAGTATCCTTTACATCGCTGATAAACGAGTAGGTGTAATCGTCCTTGCTTACCAACGGCGAAAAACGATTGGCCTTGCCTACCTTTTCTGGCTTTACAAATCCCTTGTCAGTAAGAATCTTCATAAACGTCAGGATAGTCGTGTAGGCAGGTTTAGGTTCAGGATAGCGATCGATGATATCCTGAATAAACCCCTGCTGTTCTGGCAGACTCCACAGGATGTTCATCACCTGCGTCTCGGCCTTGGTTAGTTGCTTCTTTTTCTCCTTCATAATACTTAGGTTTATCATTCCGCCGGCAAATATATACTAAATATTTAGTAGTTCCAAATTTTATCAACTAAATTTTTAGTATTTAACATCTTTTATCCCTAAACACGAACATTTATTTGCGATATTAAATGGTAAAAAAACATACTATAATAATCATATTATAATAATATTTAGCGTAAATAATCAAAAGTTCCTTTGATCCTTGGAATCAAACGAATGCAGACACGGGCAGAATATCGCCCATGTCTGCCATCCGTTACGTTAAGGTCTGTGGCCTATCTGAGAGAGAGAGAATATTGTAACAACACAAATATCGAGATAGAAGGGAGTTTAAGCCACATTATAATTACGGAACGCCTTGTAATACAAATATGTACTGATTGACAAAACCATCAATAAACCAATATAGATAACATTTCTTAATGTAACTTCACCTCTAACATTTGCGGCAACATATACAAACACAGAAACAAAGAACAACCTTGAAAGCATCTTTGCCATCTTAGACGTATAATCGTATCTAAAGGCTTTCTGTACAATTCTTTTATCCAACGATGGGTATCGCTCACAAAACATCTCTTTTTTTACTGCATAATCATAGCTATAGTGCCTGCCTATTCCAAACCATATCAGGGCCCATCCTATGAAGAATGAGAACGAAATCAACCCACCTGTCTCCTTATCTAAAAGGCCCGCCAACGAAGCACCCTGAAAAAGCGAATAACCACCGTATACAACAGTAAGGAACAACACCCAGCATATCATAGTTATTATGCCATTTCGAACATGTTTATTCATAATCTTATCTTATACATGATAAAGCAGACCCCAAAGCTGCAGCACCTCCGCCAACATAAACATTCATACCAGATTGCAGCAAGCCTGTATAACCCCAGTATGCATCAGAACCAATAACCGTTTTAAGGTCAAACTCAAAGCGAACCCTTGTTTTCATCATTCCATATTCTCCGATAATCCATTTATCAATATTAGCTTCCCAATATTCTTTAGAGGCCTCCAATGTGGTCAAGAAACAAATTACTGCAAATTTCTGATTCTCGGACAATTCAGAATCATGAGCAACATTCTGAACTATTGGTTCTATTTCACCCATATTCTCAATTGCAAAATTTGTGTATTCCAACTCTTTAGGCGACATTCGTGCCTTTATATCCTCTATTGAAATACTATCATACATCTCTTTTGTTACAAAAACCATATCACAAGGTGAAGTTCTTGTATTTGCAACTTTCATGGCTATGAACGAATTTGTAGCATCAACCATAGCCGAATAGAAATCAAAGGAAACACCTTCTGTTGTTCTCGTTTGCAACTTATGGGTACTTTCATAGATATACTCCAACCCCTCATTATGAATCTTGGCAAACTGTCTGCCCTTTAGGATTAACTCATTTGCAGCCAAAGATTCATCACTTGTTTCTCCTGCATTCGAAGTACAACCAACAAACAACACCGTTAAAACGGCAAATAACAAAATTCTTGTCTTTTTCATTTTACTTAATGATTAAAAAATTAATAATGTTAACTATAAATAGAATGTACCTTCATAAGCAACACCATCTAAAACAACTTCAATGGTGTATTCTCCATCCAGCAACATTCCAAGACTAATTGTTGAGCCCGCATCTCCAGAAAAAGTAACGATGCCGCTATCAACTTGTTGTCCTTCTTCATTATATATATAATAAAATGCACTTCCGCCAGAAGTAGAAGAAACACTCATACAACGAGCCGTTTCATTCAAAAACGCACTAACTGGGAGAATTACACGCCTTGCAGGAGCTCTTGAAGGTCCAATATTACCATTCTGTTTAGGCTTTGTTCTCTGGGTCAGATTAATTTCCACACCTTCTGCATTGTTTGCCAACATGATTGGACATTGCAACATGAATGCAAACAGAAGAATAAATAGTCTTAAGTTCTTTTTCATAAATTGTACATTTTGATGTTTATAATTGTCGGTGCAAAGATAGTTGCTATTTCACAAACATCCAAATAATTCTTGTTTCACCTTGTTTCATGAAACACATTGAGACATTTTATACTAAAATACTACTATTTTAAAGTTTTTATTGTATCTTTGCATCCGAAATTATAAACCTATATAGAATATGAAGTTCGTAAGCCACTGTGTGTTCATAATAGCAATCCTATTTGTGGTTTCCTGTTCCAACCATCACACTCTTGATAAGTTGGAGCAGATTAAAACGATTGGCAATCATGAACCGGACAAGGCACTCGTGATGCTTGATTCTCTTGAAATTGATGTCTGGGAAGAAAATGATTATGTGAAGCATAAATATGATCTGCTGCGAATCAGACTGAATGATAAAGCATTCATAATCCCCACGTCTGACATTATGATTAAGCAGTTAGTAGATTATTTCAGAGAAAAGGGAACTATTTTGGAAAAGCAAGAGGTTTATTATTATGCAGGAAGCGTATATCGCGACCTACAAGACACACCACGGGCATTGGAAAACTTCTACAAATCAATAGACTATGCTATCGAGGATGAATGTGACTCCATCATATTGCTCAACACATATTCAAATATCAATTATCTTTATTATAGGGTTCAGAAATACAAAGACGCTCTTGATATGGCACTCAAAGAGGTTGAAATCAGCAAGAGATTAAAGAACAACTTAATTAAACCCTATATGCATCTTGGCTCTGCTTATCTTGCTTTGGATAGTACACAACAGGCTGAAATGGCATTTGATTCAGCATATTTTCATATCATCAGGTCTGAAAATATAACATCGCTGGAGGAAGAACTCATTCATTTGCTGAATAGCTACTCAGAACTGGAAAAATTGTCAAAGGCCCAAGCCTGCCTTTCGCATATAACCACCAACCCGCTTAAAGACTTTGACCCTTTCCCATGCTTGGCATTTGCCCAATATTATGAATCAGCTGGGAAGAAGGATTCTGCCATCATTTATTGTAAACGCATACTTGATGAAATGCCGGATATTTATAACGTATATGATGCAGCTAAAACACTTTATCGTTTGTATCAGGCTACAGGCGACATTATGAATGCCA
>JAEEGK010005326.1_pt1 | contig 31114 bp, 18 predicted proteins | sample 8958771 | NCBI WGS metagenome assembly JAEEGK01 (sample SAMN16246547, study PRJNA631951) | gut metagenome | biome: gut microbiome; feature: rumen; material: SC-attached | host: Bos | place: Iran: Karaj | collected 2018-10
AAAATACAAATAAAAAAAAAGAAAACACAACAATAAAAAGTGAATATAAACAAAAATTAAATAAATATAAAGAAAACAATGAAAGAATAAATAAAATTGAAGAAGAAATAAGAAATATAATTTTAGAAAAGGAAATATTAAAAGAGAAAAATAATATATTAAAAAACCAAATAAATAATTTAAATATAGAAAACAATAAAGAAAAAATAACAAGTAATAAATCAATTTCAAGTATAAATGGAGTTAAAAATGCTCAAATAACAGAAATCACATATATATTAATTAAGAATTTTGAAGCTAAAAAAATAAGAAAAGAAGATGCTTTAGATAAAATATTTAAAAGTGTTATTGATAATTTATATGGTGAAAGTCAAGTTGAAAAATCTGGTTTAGTTGAAAATTTTACTGATAAAATTTGCGATTTAATTAATTGTAATAATAATGAAATTGATAGAAATAAAATTTATTATTTAATTGAATCTTTATTAACTACTTCTAATAATGAATTAAAAAAATTTATGGAAAATTTTCTTCGATTGTTTGATAATATTAAATTTTATAATCAGAATGATGATATTTTATTTACTCAAAAAGTAAAAAATCAATTAAATAATTATAAAAGTTATTTAAATCAAAATTATAAAAAAGAGTTTATTTCCTTTTTTTCCTTTAGGATTTTATTAAATAAACAAAAAATTCTTTTAGATGATGATACTGTTGAATATTTAATTTATAGAATGAAAAAAGATTGTAAAAATAATAATAATAATTCAATGTTTGATTTATGTTTTAAAACTTTAATAGATATATTAAATAATGAAAATAAAATAGAAGGAAATAAAGAAAAAAATATAATAAATGAAGAAAAAAATGAAAATTCAAATGAATGAATAAATAAATGAATATAAATAAATTTTATAAAATTATATATATTAAAAAAGAGAAAATTTAAAAATTTATTTATTAAAATCACAATATATAAAAAAGAAAAATAATCAAACAGAAACTATTAATAATAATTAAATATATTTTTCTTAAGCAACATCTTTCATATTTCCATATCTTTTATACAGCGCAGCTTCATTTTGAGGATTTATTTTAATTCCTTCATATTCATTCCATATTTTATAAAATTGTTCAAATTGAACTTTTGAATTTTCATCATATAAATTTTGAATTTTTTTATATTTATTAGGATCTTTAAAAATATGTTGTATTTGATAAGAATTTAAATATCCTAAATTTTTATTATCATGTTTTTTAAATTCATTTAAAATTCTTTGTTTTTGAATAAACTTTATACTTTCAATAACAGTAGCAAAAAATTTATTAGAATTAACCATTTGTTTTCTTATTTTATCTTCACCTTCATTTTCTTTAAATTTATTTAATTCTTCTTTAAATTCTTCACTAACAAAATTTTGATTTTGAGTAAAATTAATAATCTTTTCTAATTTCATATATTTTCTTCCGTTAAGCATTCCACTTTCATTATTATAATCTTCTTCATCATTTTTATTTATTTCACTCATAATATTTCTAATATCATTAAGAGATAAATGTTTAATGAATAAATTTCTTAAATCATCAACAACTACTTTATTATTATTTAAAATAAATATAATTTTATGAATATCAGGATTAAAATTAGAAGGAATAGTCTGTTGAGTAGGATCAGAATCTTGAATTAAATTTAATAAACTTAAAGCTTGGAAAGAATTTAATCTTTTATGAAAATCTCTGTTTAAAAGTCCCATACATAATTCTTTAATTTTTGGGTTTTTAAATCCAGAAAAATCAATTTCTTTAAATAAAACTTGTTCTTTTATAGAATTTAAATTAGAAGTAAAAGGTTGTAAACCAATAATCATATTATATAAAACTATACCAGTACTCCACATATCAACTTTATTATTATAAGGAATTTCATTAAAAATTTCAGGAGCAGCATATTGTGGAGTTCCTAACTGTTGAGTCATTTCTTCATCATTTCTAATATATGTTGCAAAACCAAAATCTATTAATTTTATTTTATTTCTTCCATTCTCATTATACATTAAAAAATTTTCTGGTTTTATATCTCTATGAACTATACTCATTTCATCATGTAAATAATGTATTGCTTGAAGTATTTGATTTAATATATCTAAAGCTTCATTTTCATTTAGTTTTCTATTTGTTGAATGTATTATATGATCAAATAAATCTCCTCCTTCAATTAATTGTAAAACAAAATGAATTGCTGAATTATCTTCATATATTTCTTCACATTTAATTACATTTTCATGATTTAATTCTAAGGTTATATCTATTTCTCTTTTGAAACATTCATTTTGTTCAACATCTGCTTTCCATACAGTTTTAATTGCATATTTCTCATTTTTCATATTATATCCTACCCTTACTATCCCTGTCGCACCTTTACCTAAGAATGTATCTGTTATTGTTAAATATTTGTTTATATCATCAAATTTTGTTTTTTGACTTAAACGATTTATTATTTTTGGAGTTTCTGTTAATGATGTTGGTAATGAAGTCTGAGGGTCTTCTATTTGTTTTTCTGATCTTTGGGAAGGGTTTCTTGCTTTTGTACTAGAACATATACCCATTGTTTTTTTTAATTTTTTTTTTATTTTTTTTTTATTATTTTTTTTATTTATATTTATTATTTTTATTAAAGTTTTTTTTTTTTACTTTTTTTCGGTTTATAATTAAGGTATTTATAGTTATTTATTATTAACTTATTCTAATCTACAAATTGCTAATTTAACAAATTTCCTAATATTTTTTTGTAAGCTCGTTCAAAAAATTTGCAAAATTAATAATTAATTATTTATAAGATTATGATTATTTTCTAAGTATAATATCATAATATCAATAATTTTTTTTTGCAAATTTAAAGCATTTAAATCATCTATTTTATCTCCTGAAGGATTATTTGTAATGATTAATAATTCCATTAAACACTCATATAATTTATAATAATCATTCAAGGAAATATTTTCTAATTTGACAGAACCATTATCCAATAAATAATCTATTTTATTATTAATATTAATTAATTTAGTTTTTATATACAATTGCTCTTCTTTTTTAATAGGACAATAAATTTCATTTATATTATTATTTGTTAAATTATATTTTAAAGTACTTGGACTATCTAATAAACTTTCTTTTAAAACTGAATATGAAATATCTTCTTCAGTTGAATCACTTCTTGCTACCGTTGGAAATACAAATGTTTGTTCGGGAAATTCTTTTTTCATTTTTTTTTAATTCACTTTTATTTTTATTCAATTGATTTTTTTGGTTTTATGAAAATTATTATTAATTTAAATAAAATAAATAAAATTAAATGGATAAAAAAGAAAAGAAAAAATCAAAAAATAAGACTCAGAAAAAATTAGAAGATTTAAAAGAAACAATGACTGGATTTTTAATATTTACAGATAAAAATAAGGAGAAAAACTCAATAAAAGATGCATATAATATTTTAAACGAAGTAATAGAAGAATTATATCCTAATTTATTTAAAGAAGAAAAAAAAAATGAGGAAGAAAAAACAAATATTGATAAATTAGATTCAGAATTAAATAAAATAAAAAACACTAAAAAATTTTTTTATAATTTCGATACTCATTGTAAAGGAGTTGTCTTTATTAAAGTGGATAAAGAATATAAAAATATAATTTATCCTAAAGAATGTATTATTCATATTTTTAATAAAATTAAAGAAGATAAAGAATCTATTTCTAAATTTATTACTAAATTTTTACCCATTGAAATTGCTATGCAAGCAAAAATTGAATTGTTTAAAGAAAAGGGAAAAGAAATTGTTTTAAATTTTTTTAATAATATCAATAGTGAAAATAAAAAATCTTGGAAAATTGAGTTTAGATGCAGAAATAATAATTCTATTTATAAAAATGATTATTTAAATTTTATTTTTGGTTTAATTGATAAAGATAAATTTTATGTTGATTATAAAAAACCTGATTATACTATTTTAATTGAAATTACTAATAATTTACTTTGTCTTTCAATTTTGGAAAAATATTCTGAATATAAAAATTATAATATTCAAAGCTTAAGTAAAAGTGAAGAAGAATTAAATAAAGAAAGAGAAAAATTAATTAAAATTCAACAAGAAAAATTAAAAGAAAAAGAAATGATAAAAATAAATGAAAATGAGAAAAAAGAAAATGAGAAAAAAGAAGAAGATAAAAAAGAAGAAAAAGAAAAAGAAAAAGAAGAAGAAGAAGAAGAAGAAGAAGAAGAAATAGATTTAATCTAATATAATATATTCATTACTCATTAAAATATATATTAATTTATAAACTATTATAAATAAATAATATTATTTTTACCAATAATTAAAATAATACTAACCATTAATTTGAACAAAAATTAATATAAATTGTAATAATCAAAAGTTTACTATTTCTAAAATAAATTTCTATATATCATATAAAATATATATATAAAAAGGAAAAAAAAGGAAATTTTTTTATCAAATAAATTTTTCATTCCTTTTTCATATTAGAATCAATAATATTTTTCCTTTGATTAAATTCTTTTAAAATTTCAATTTCCAAAAAACTTACATTATTATTATTATTACTTAAACTACATTCATCATTAAATAAATCACAAATATTATATTCATCCCAATGATAATTAACCCAAGGATGATTTTTAATTTCATTAATCGTTAATCTTTCTTTTGGGTCAAAGCAAATCATTCTTTCAAATAAATCTTTAAAATTATTAGAAATTGTATCATTATTATTATTTACACTTTTCCAAAAATTTTCATATTGTTCTTTAATAATAAATTTATATCTAAAATCTGTAAAAGTTGCATTTTTAAAAGGTAAAAATCCAAAAATTAAAGAAAATAAAATAATTCCTAAAGAAAAAATATCGTTTTTAATTCCATCATAACCTTTTGTTGCAGCAATTAAAACTTCAGGTGAAACATAAGAATAAGTTCCATTACTTTCATAAATTAAACCATCGTTAATATTTTTAGAAAAACCGAAATCAATTAATTTAATATTAAAATCCTTATCTAATAATATATTTTCTAATTTTATATCACCATGAGAAATTCCATTCTTATGACATGATTCAATAGAATTTAATAAATCAATAAAAAGTTTTCTGGAAATTTCTTCTTTAAATCCTTTATTTGGATAAAAAATATAATTGTATAATTCTCCGTTTGGTAAATATTCAAAAATTGAAAATTTAACTTCATCTGAAAAAAAATGGGATGTAACATCTAAACTTTCTAAAGAACCTCCTCTTTCTAAAATTCCATCTCCGTAATTTATTAATTTTACGATATTTTTATTTTGCTCAATTAATTTTAAATTTTTAGTTTCAATTTCATACGATTTTTCATTTAAGTATAATTTTATTGCATATTCATATGTGTTTTGGTCTTTTATATTTAATGCTAAGTATACAAAGGATGAGACTCCTTCTCCTATTTCTTTTATTATGTAATATTCTTCATCTTTATCATGTAATATTGCAGCGTATTCTTCAAAATCCATTTTTTTATTTTAGTTTATTTTTTTTTCATTTACAAATAATTTAATATTAATTAAATTATTTTTAATAAACTCTTTATATACTTAAAATTATATAATTTTTGTTATTTATGTATGAAATTTAATAATTACTTTTAATTAATTCTTGTTATATATTAATTTTGTTTTTTTTCTATATCTTTAATGAAAAATGATTTTCTTATGTTTTCTGTTTGAATCATATAAATTATGTCATTTTTCTATTCTTAGAATTTTGAATTAGACCATCCTTTTTATATTATATTATAAATAAAAAATTAGAAATAATATAAAAATTTTTATTATATATTAAACAGAATTATCTATTTTTGATTGATAACTTTAAAAATATTTAGTATTTAAATAAAAAATGAACCAAGAACCACCAATGAAACTTTATAAGTCACCCATAAAAAAACAATTTTTAATAAATTCAAATGATAAAATATATAATAGAAAAAAAAATGAAATAATAAGAAAAAGTAATAGTCATTCAAAAGATATAAAAAACTATATAAATAGTTATTTACAAACAAAATCAAATGACTGTTTACCAAAAATTCCAATCAGAAAATATAGTTATTTTAACCCAGAAAGGAAAGCAAAATTACCAAATTCAAGAAAAAGCAGTGATAACTATATTCCTAATAAAAATTTAGATTATAGTTCTGATTATCAAAATTTAGGAGCAAAAAGTTGTGGAGTGTTTAAAATAGATAAAGCAAGAAAATATAGTTTCAATTCAAAACAAACAACTTTATCTCTTGCTCAAAAATTTTACCAATCTTTTAATGGAAAAGAAAAATCAAATAATAATAAATTAAATATAAATGATAATATCAATGAAGAAAATGAAGAAACAAAAGTAGAAGATATAATAGAAGATGCAGTGAAAAAAAATAAAAAACTGATGTTGGGAGAAACGTTTGTTCGTAGAAGCAAGAAATTTAATACTCATAAAGAGAGAAGGATATCATTAGATGAAGAAAGAATAAAATTTGAATATTTAAAATATAAAGCATTTCCTTTTTCTCAAGCAGGAACATCAGAAAATGGAATGACAAAAACAAATCAAGATACATATATAATATTAAATAATATATTTAACTTAAAATTCAATATATATGGAATAATGGATGGTCATGGTGAAAATGGTCATTTAGTATCTCAATATGTAAGAAATCAAATAGAAGAAATATTTACAAATCCAAAAACATACAATAAAAATTCATCAAACAACAATTTTCACTTTAAAGAAGAAGATATATTTACCAAATTAATAAAAAATGATTTTTCATTGATAAAAAATATTATATTAAAAATAAATCAAAATTTATCTCATCAATCATTTGACATAGATTATTCTGGAACAACATTAAATTTATTAATTCATATAAATACACATGTAATAAGTGTAAATATAGGAGATTCTCGTAGTATTATATTAAAAAGGTCATTTCCAAAAAAAACATTTGAATATTTATTATTAAGTATAGATCACAAGCCAATATTAAAAAAGGAAAAAGAAAGAATAAAAAAATCAGGAGGAGAAGTACATAAAGATATTTATGATGGTAAATATGAAGGACCAAGTAGAGTTTGGGTTAAAGGAGAAAATTATCCTGGAATTGCTATTAGTAGAAGTATTGGAGATTATGTTGCTGAAAAAATAGGAGTTATTTCTGAACCTGATATTAAAAGTTTTTATCTTGATACTACTTATAAATTAGCTATTGTAGCTTCTGATGGTCTTTGGGATGCTTTCAATGAAGAAGATGTTATTTCTTTTTCTAATCAATTTTTTAAAAAAAAAAATATTGAGAATTTTTCAGAAGAAATTGGAAATGAATCTGTTAAAAGATGGGATGATTATTCAATTGAAAGAGATGATATTACTGTTGTTACTGTGTTGTTAAATCCTTTTTAATTTGAAAATTTTGATATTTTCATATTTCTTGATTTTCTTTTTATATATTGTTTATATTAATTTTTATATTTGGGGTTTTGTATTATTTTTCTTAAAAAGTTGGGTTTTTATTTATTGATTTTTTTAATAATTTTAAAATTAGGTGTATTATGAAATTTATTAACTTTAATTTAATTATTTTTGCAATATTTTTTTTGATATTAATCAAAATTATAACTAAAAAAAGAATTAAAATATAAAAATAAAAATATACATCATCAAATGAAGAAATTTATGGATTTTTTATATGAAGAAAAAGAATTTTTAGAAGTTTCATTCAATGAAGAATATAAAGCTCAACAAAAACAACATCCTTCTTTGAGTCCAATGGTATTAAGCAGTAAATTAATGGAATTAATAACAACTTTACCAATAGAAAGATTAGGTTCAAAAGGAGAATTTTTTTTTGATGACTCAATTCCAATAAAAAAAAAAATTGAGGGTACTTTGACAAAATCAAAAAAAAAATAAAATGAATATTTTAAAACAAGAAAAAGAACTTTCAGACATTAAACAAACAATAACTGTTAGAAGAAATTCAGTGATAAGACCAAGTAAAACTATGATACCTTCACTTCTTAATTTGGATTCTAATTCTGATAAAAAAATAATATTACATAATTTTAATCAAATAAAAACAGATAGGCAAATTCCTGTAAATTCTGGGAAAGAAAATGTAAAGAAAAATATGTATTTTGAAGACATGCTTCAAAATTCAGGAAATGAAAACAAACCCAAAATTTCAAGAAGACTTTCTATGATTAATAATCATTCTGTTTTAGAAAAAAATAAAAAAAAATTTAAATTATAGTCAATTATATTAGATGGTAATAATATTTCTTTTAATATTTTTCTACATAATTAAATTTTTAACAAATAAAAAACTGTATTTTATATTAGTTAAATTAATATATAATTTTGTGAATATTTAATTATGGAAAATGAAGAAAAAGAAAATAATGAAAAAAATAATTCAATAATAACTAAAGAAGTTTATGATAATAAAATAAATGAAATAAAAAATAATTTAAAAATATTATTAAATAATCTTTCAAATTATAAAAAAATTAGTCCAACATTACCAGATAATTTAACGAAATTTATTGAAAACTTTAATAAAAAAATAGAAGAAGAAAATATATTAATTGAAAGATATAAAGATGAAAAAGTTCTTTCAATGAAATATAATTTAAATTTGAATAAATTTGAAGAATTAATTTTATTAAATGAAATAATGCAAGAATCAATAAAAAAAGAATTTAAATTATATGAAATATTATTAACTCAAAATACAATATTTAAAATTAATCATCCAATTCAAAATTTTATTCAAAGAAATCCTGAAATAATAAAAGATCCTAATATATTTAATAAATTAAAAGACAGAGTAAATATAGGTAAAATTTATGATAATTTAGAAAATAAAGAAATAAAAGAATATATGAATAATAATATTGAATTTAATTCAATATATATTAATGGTAAAAATCAAAATAAACAAATTAAAAATATGATAATAAAGAATTTAAAAACAGTGAAAAATTTATATATTAATAATTTAGAAGCAAATGATTTTCATAATATTTTTTTAACGGGAAATTCAGGAAATACTTTTGAAACAATGAGATTAAATAATTGTAAAATTAATGAAATGAGATTAAGTTTAATGTTTCAAAATATTTATTATTTATATTGTACAAAAATACAAATTAGTCCTAATGCTTTTGATAAATTTCAAAAAATTAGAATATTAAGTTTAGATAATTGTAATTTAATAGATTATAATTTTTCAATTTTAATAAAAGCAATAACTCCAATTAAAGAAACTTTAATAAAATTATCTTTAATTCATAATAAACTAACAATATTTTCTTTAAATAGTCAGTTTTCTAATTTAGAAGAAATTGATTTATCATATAATAAAATTTCTAGATTTGATATTAAAATAATTACTAAACTTCCAAAAATAAAAATTGTAGATTTAACTTGTAATAATTATGCTTATTTAACAAGTGAATGGAATAATTTTAAGAAATTTTTTTCTAAAGGAAAATTATGTTTATTTTTTGAAAATATGTTTGTTATGAGAAAAGATTTTAAAGAAGTTTATTTTAAATATTTTAATGAAAATTTACCGTTGTTAAATTTTCCTTTAAAAAAATTAAATTTTGAATGTTTCTTTGATGAGAATAATTTTAATTTATTAAAGGAAATTAATTTTTCTAAGTTTGAATATTCTTTAAATTCTATTAATTTAAATTGTTGTGATTTAACTGATGATAAAATTTTTGATTTATTAGAAAATAATTTATGTTTATTTAATTTAAAGGAAATATTTTTAGCAACTAATAAAATAACAAATAAATTTTTTGGTGAATTCACAAAAAAAAAATTATATAATTTATTTCCTAATTTAAAAATAATTGATTTAACTTCAAATGTAATTCAATTTAATGAATTTAAAGAACTTCAAGATTTAAAAAATTTCTTATTAGAAACTTTATCTCTTAAATTTTTAAATTTAAAATATTCTTCAATTGAAAATTTAATGAGTGATTATTTAAAAAAAGAAATAAAATTTTTTTATGATTCTAAAAAATCCAAAAAAGATAAATTAACTTTACAAGGAATAGAATTAGAAATGAAATCATTAATTGAATTATTAAAAGAAAATTCAAATATTAAAATAAATATGAGAAATATATTAAAGAAAGAATATACATCAAAAATAAAAAAGCATTTTAATTGGATTTATTATAATTTTTCTTTTGAAGAAAAATAAATATTATTTAAATTAATATATAAAGTAAAAGAATGTAGTTTTTCATATTTGTTTACATTAAATTAAATTTTTCTACTAAGAACTTTTTTATAACTACCTTCAATGGGCAAATCCATATTTTGTCTTGTATTAATATTATAAGCTTTTAAATATTCATTTAAATCATCATTAACATTATTTAGAGAAATAGCTTCATGATCAGGAATAAATCTACTTTCATATTTAACACTTCCTCTTCTTTCTCTTTCTTCCATAATTTTTTCTAATTCATATTGTATTTTTTGTTCTCTATTCATTCCCATAATTCCTAATAAATTATTTTCATTATTAACAAATTTCATTCCTTGTTTTAAAAAAGGTAATTCAACATCATTAGTTACTTTAAATTCTTTTGATATTTCTAAATGTTTATATTCAACTCTAATTAAATTCCACATTCCTCTTCTAAAGATTTCTAAACTACTTAATATTATACTTAAACTTTCTGGTCTTATAAATTCATTAATAACTTCAGGTGATAAAGTTATTAACCAAAGAAATCTAAGGAAAAAATCTAATATTGCTACTACATAATATATCCATTTTTTTTTGTAATATAATTTATCTCTTAAAGGATAATTTTTCCCATTTTGTAATAAACCAAAATCCATTTTAATATCCCAAGCAAAAGAATAACATGAAGAAATAAAAGTGAAAATAAACCAAAATGAATGAAGTATAGGAAAAGTAGGCCAAAAGAAAGATAAGACTGCAACAATGATATTTAAAGAATATTTAATAATATTTAAATTTTGAGGATATCTTTTTTTAGTATCATAAATTTGTTTTAAACACTGTAAAATTCTTAACATATTAGGGAAGAAAGCAATAAATAAATAAATACCTCTTGTTTTACTACAATGTTCAACAATAGCATATAAAGGAGCATCATAATAAGCATAATAACAAAGAGTATATTCCATATCTCTCATAGTAGAAATGAAAGTTGTCATTTGATCAATTACCCAAACATGTCTGAAATCAGTTTTTAATAGGAAACTTCCCATACTTTCACCTACTAATTGATGAAGATATATTCTTCCTTCATAGTTAAATACACCTTCAAAAGGGAAGAAAATATAAAATATAAAAGTACCCCAGCATATTAAAGGTAATATATGTGATGGTATTCCAATTACAAAATTTGATATTACTGGAATATTTGCTCTTTGAATTATATATATTAAGATTGTTGCAAATAATATAAAAGTAAAAAATGATGCTCTTTTACATATTTCTATTACTGTTGAAAAGTGATTATCAAATTTAAATATTACTTTGTAACTTATATTTGATTTATTCCAAAAATAAACATTTAAACCTAAAATCCACCAATATAAACAAACTATAAAAAATCCTCTAAACATAGGAAAAATTGATTTAAAATCAGAATCAACATCCATATCAATATGATAATTATAAGCTAAAAATATTATAATTGCAAAAATAAAGAATAACAAACCTATAAAAAATCCAAGATAAAAAGATTCAGTTTCAGTTAATCTTGTACTTGTTAAATAACTTTTTAAAATTCTATGTGTTGATTTTTTATATTTTCCACTAAAATAATGATTAAATAGTTTATTAAGATTATCTTTTAATTCCCTTATTGTTGCTTCACTAGTTAATAATTCAGTATGATTTTCAATAAAAACATTTATTGTTTTTCTTAAAGAAGGAACTTTATCATGATCTTCTTCAGAATCAAAATAATATTTAAAGTATTTTTCATATTTTTTTAATAACTTTTCTTTAGCTTCCAAATTTAATTGAATAAAATGTTCTAATAAAGAAAGTTCTTTATATACTTCTTTAATTGCCATTTCAAAAGTATCTTCATATATTTCAAATTCATTTATTAAATCAGCATGATGAATTTGTTCATTAATAGAATTAAATCTTATTTTTAATCTACTATAAAAAGTTTCAATAAAAAAATGATTTATTTTTTTTAATTCTTCTTTGAATTGTTCTAAAAAAGTATTATCCATTTTTGAAAAATCAAAATTTTCATCTGGAACATAATAATTTGCGAGTAATGAATTAGTATCTATACTTTGTTGAGTTAAAGCTATTGAATATCTTGTTTTTGAAACTGCTTTATCTAATTTTTTTCTGTATTGTATTTTAAAAGGCTCTAATATTTTCAACATTACTTGGTAATTTAAATAAAAATCTTCCCAAACTTTTACTTTTTCTTTTTCTAGTTTTTTAAGAAATTTCATTTTTTTTTATTTATTTTTTTTTCATTTATTATTTTTACGGGAAGTTTTTTATTTTTTTTAATAATATTTAAATTAATTTTTTATGATGGAGAAAAATTTAAAATTTATAAAAACGAAATTAATTTTTTTGACTCAATTCATATAAAAATTTATTAATACAATAAAAAAATAAATAATATTGACAATATGCGTAAATTTAGAATTTTATTTTTGAATAAAATTTCATTTGAAAAAGTAATAAATTGAGTAATTATGATTATGAATGTTTTAACTTAAATATTGCTTTATTTCTTAAGGGAAATAATCGAAAAATAAAAAAATAATTTTTTAGACATTTATTATATACTTCATCTTCCCAAATTTAAATATTATTAATTAGTTATTTATGTTAATTAATTTTAAGTCTATTTATCAAAAAAAATATATTGAAGTCAACATTTAACTTCTTTTGCATTTTAAATTATTTTTTAAAAAGCTAAATCAGTTAAATAAACATAAAAATAATGTGTAGTACAATAACTAAAAAATATAAAGAAAACAGTTTTTTTCCTTCAAAATTATTTTTAACTTTTGAAAAATTTCCAAATAATTCAGAAGAAAATTCTTCTGAACATTCAATTTCAAAATGTGAAACAAATTTTTCTTCTCAAAATGAAACAATAAGTCAATATTTAACAAAAGAACTTTTAGACACAATAAATTTTTCGATATTAAATGAAACAAATGAAAGAAATAATACTTTAAATTTTAATAATGATTTAAAAAATTCTTTAAATCCTTCTTTTCATTTCTTTTTAAATAAAAATATGGCTTTTAATTCAAATAGTATAATTAATAATGAAGGTTTTTCTCAAATGAAAAAAGTGAAGAAAAAGAAGAAAAAGAATAAAAAAAATATCGAAGAAAGAGAAGGAGATTGGAATTGTTATTTTTGTAGAAATTTAAATTTTACTTTTAGGAAAAAATGCAATAAATGTGGAATTTTTAAATATTATTCTGAAAAATTTCATGATAAATTCATGGAAAATGTTTTATCTATCATTAATGATAATCAAAAAAGAAGAAAAGAGAATTCTTCTTTTACTTAATGTATACTTTTTAAACTTTTAAAAAAGAGGTTTATTAAATTTGTGTATAATTATATTTTTAGGAAAGGTGTAACTTATATTTAAATGTTAAAAGGGGTTTGTTAAGTATTATATTTTATATATTATTGTTAAAGTTTATGATTATAAATTTTGTTTTTCTAAAAAAACAAATTTTTTTTTGTTTTAAATTAAATACTTTAATTTGAGCTTTTCTTATATTTTTTAGGAATTCATAAAAACTTTTTATTATAAAAACGAAAAATAATTTCACTTAATTATTAAATTAAAAGAATTTTATATAACAACTTAACATTTTCTTTTTTAAAGAAATATATTATTAAACTAATATAATTAATATATAAAATACTGATAATGAAATTTCAGATAAAATTTTGAAAAATCCACAAAATATCTTCATTACAAAGATACACTAAAATTATTTATATATATATTATAATAAAAAAATACATATCTAATTTTCAATTAATTTGATAGTGAATTTTGATTCTAATAATTTGAAAGTTAAATCAGAAAGTATATAAACAAAAGGGAAATTATTTCCAATAACAAAAAAAGTCCCATTTGTACTTCCATTATCTTTTAATGAAATACAATCAGCATCTTTATTATAACAAATAAGAGCATGATTTTTACTAATTGAAGAATTTTTAATAATAATATGAGTATTATTTCTTCCTATTGTAACAGGACAATCATTTAATTTATTATATTTATAAGTTTTTCCTTCTACTTCAACAGAAAACATATTTTCATTATTATTTGGCCCTGAAATTATTATTGAAACTTTTCCAACCATAAAATCAAGTGATGTATTATTTTCTATTAAAAATTCATTTTCAATATACATTAACATTTTAATTTCTTTATTTAATAATGATATCATATAATTATCATCATTTTTTATATATTCTATTTTAAATAAAGGGATATTTTTTTCCTTTTTACCCTTAAACTTTTTCTTTGAGATATTTAAATTAAAATCAATACCTGTATTTATATCATTTGCTTCATCACTAATACCAAATATTGTTAATCCTTTTCTTTCAGTTCTAACTTCGTTTTTTATTCCTAATTTATCTATATTAATTGTTTTATTAAAAAACATTTCTCCTTCTAATAATAATTCCCTTCCTCCTATTACTAAAGTATCTAAAACTCTTTTATTTGCATTATTTTGACTTACTTTTAAATTACTAAATGTTATTATTGATTCTGATACTTTTTTTGATGACGTACCTATTATGACGTTTTTACTCTTTTGTGTGTCATTATTTTCTGTCATTTCATTTTGATCTGATTTTCCCTTTATTACATATTTATCTAAATTCATTCTTGGTTGACAACAATTTATTATTTTACAAAGGTCTTCAAACATTTTTAATTATTAATACTGATTTTTTATTTTAATTATTTTCAATAAATTTATTTGAGAAAAGGTTTTCAGAAAAAAAATAAGTTAATTTTATTATTCCAAAAATATAATTTTTATTTTTTAACTATATGTCTTTTCTTTTTTTAAATAATATTTCTTAATATATGTTAATTTATATATATATTTTATTATCAATAAGTAAATTAAAAAATACTATTAATATATAAAAAAATAAATATATTTAATATTTTTAGAAAAGTAATTTTAAACAGAAATAAAAAAAAATAAAAAAAATTATTATTAAATAAATAACTAATACAAATAAAAAATGAACAAAAATAAAAAAACAAAAGGAGTAATAAATTTATTTGGATTAACTCCTCCAGAAAAAGTAGAATCTCTTCCTCGAGAAGTATTAAAATGGATTCAGAGTTTAGATTTAACATACAGTATTAGAAATGTGAAAAAAGATTTTAACAATGGATTTTTAGTAGCTCAAATATTATCAAGATATTATCCAGTAACAAATGATATAAATCAAAATTACAAAGCAATACAAATGCATCAAATAAGTAATGGATATTCAATGGCAACTCGAAAAGATAATTGGGAACAAATAAATAAATTTATTAAAAAAATAAGTGAAATTTCAACAAGTATAAATGATATAGATACTTTTATAAAAAATGAAAATGGAGAAATTTTACTTTTTATTATATCATTATATCAAGAATTAACAAAGAGAAGAATTCCATTATTAGAAGGAAAAGTAATAACAACTGATATTGATAATTATAATAAATCATATTTACTTAAAGAAAATGGAGAAATAGAGAAATTAAAAAAAACAGATATAGATAATTTAAGTAGTAATTTAATGCCAAATGCACAAAATCAACTTCCTATTCAACAACAAGAACCTCCTACAGAACAAATAGAAAAAAAAAATGATGAGTTTTTAAACACTCAAAAAACAACAAATTCTATTTTATCAAGAGCAAGTCAAATTGTTATGAAAGGAGATGTTAAACCTATGTCTTTAAATCCTGTTCAAATGGAAAAAGGATTTAAAATAAAAATATCAGAACCTAAAGTTTATGAAACTATAACAAGAACTATTTATCAACCAAGACAACAAAATATTTTAGATAATATTAATAAAAATGTTCCAAGTAAAAAAAGTGAAAATGATAATTTTGGTGATTTTAATTCTCTTATTCAAGATGATAGAGAAGTTGAAAAAAAAACTAGTACAAGTACTGATAATCCTTTTTTAACTTTAGATGAACCTTTGAAAAATAAAATTAAACATGATTTTGCTGATGATTTTAATCATATTAAAATAGGAAAAGGAAATAAATTTATTTATTATTTTTTTAAAAGTGTTGATGATTTAAGTGATAATGTTTTTAATTTTGTTCTAAAATATGTTTTAAAAATTATTGAAGATTTTTATAATATTTTATCTGGGAAACAAGTTAATGATTTTGTTGATATTTTTTTATTAATGTTTGATACTTATATTAATTTAGATAATTTTGATGATGAAAGTAAAAAATTTAGTTTAATGCATGATGCTATGTTAAATTTTTTTGTTAAAAGTTTAAAAAATAAAAATGAGGAAATGTTTTATATTTTTAAAAATATTTTCATTGAAAAAATATTTGAAACAATAAATGATAAAGAATATAATAGTAAATTATCTTATTTATGTAATATTCTTTTTACAATACTTCAACCATCAAATGAACAACAAATAGATTTATTTAAAATGTTTAAAGAAAAAACAAATGAAAATGAAGAAATAATGTATGAATGTTTTGCGATATTACATGAAGAATTTAAAACATATACTGATGGTTTAATTGATGGATGTTTATTTTATATTTTAAATGGATTATCAAATGAAAACCCAAAAATAAGATATTTTTCTTTAGAAATGTTACTTCATTATTCTCAAATTAATGTTAATTTTGTTTATAATTTTGCAAATAAATTAGAAAAATTATCTTGTAAAGAAAGAGATAGGGAAAATTGTTTATTAATCATTAAAATTGTTTGTCAAAGTTTAAAAGCTGCTTATATAAAAAAAACACAACCTAAAGATTCAAAAACACAGAAATTTGTTGAAAAAGATCCAAATGGTGATTCAGAACAACAAATATATTTAAATGATATAGCTTTTGGAAATAAAGCAATTAAAGAAATTGTTAATAGATTTATTGGAGATCATGTTTTTATTTTATTATTCACTAATTCAATTTATGAATATTTATATGATAATTGTGAATTATATGAAATTTTATTAGATGCTTTATTCCAAGTAAATGAATCTATTTTAAATTTTACTTTTTATGAAGGTAATCTTGATGATAAAATGAAAACAAAATATGAATGTACAATATTTAGAAGACCAGTAAATATTGAAAAAATAAATGTTTGGAATACTCCTATGTTATTAAAAGCTTTTGATACTTTAGTTGCAAAAAATGGAGAAAATGAATTAACTCAAAAAGATTATGAATTTTTGAGATTTATTATTAAAGATGGTTTAGATATTAATTTTTCAGATATATGGAAAACTTCATTTAATTTTTCTCCTTTAGTTATTCGAGGTTTATTAAATTATGAAACTGTTGGTAAATGCATTGCTATTCTTGATGCTTTTCTTCAATGTGAACCAATTCAAAAATTTATTTTCGATGAATGGTATGATAATTTAAGTAAAACTTTTAATGAATTAATTAATATTGAAAGTGAAGATGCTGAAAAATGTAGAAATCAAATTTTAGATATTTTAGAAAGGTGGATTAATGAACAAAAAATTAGTCAAATTGTTAGAGATGATATTAAAAAATTATTAGAAATTTTCCCTAAAGAAATGAAAGATAAACATCATAATAATAATATTAATAATGATAATCATGAAAATGAAGAAAATGAAAATAGGGAAGAATAATAATAAATGGCGAATATATTAATCAAATAAAAATGAAACATTTTAATTATTTTTTAAAACCAATAAATTCTTTAATATATTATTTTTTACTTTGGATAAAGAATAATTTTTTAAATTAAGCAAAATTTAATAATTTCATTAAAAGCAGTATCAGGGAGTAAGCAAGTTTTCAATAAGACTTTATCACTTTCACTTAAAGTATTTTCATTTTCAAGACATTTTTTTTTAAAAGCTTCATCTTTTTTTAATTTATGTCTTAATTGGAAGAATCCAATAAATAAAGTTTTCATGTAATCTTTTTTATTAACATATCCAACACCAAGAGCATGGAGAAGATTATCATAAGCACCATAAAGAAAAACAATAATATTCTCACCACCATTAGAATTAATAATTTTATCTTCTCCTTGAGTTCCTCCAACCAAAATATTATTATGTTTATTAGTTTCAAAACCTACTTGAGTAACTTCTGTATCAATTCTAATATGAAAATCAGTTAAATATTCATTTGGTTTTACTTCAAATTCAACTACATTATCATTTCCTTCATCTCCTTTGAATTCTCCTGGTGTTACTAATTTCCCATCTAATATATTTTTATACCACACTTGAATTCCATTTATTATGTCTTTAGAGTCCTTTTTTCCTGACCAGATTTTTATTTTCTGAATTTTATAATATAGGTAATTGTCTCCTAAAAAGTCTTTGTCATTGAAGTGCTTTGAATTTTGGTATATCCAACCAAATTTTCCTCCATAATGAAATATTTCATCTTCCATTTTTTATTTTATATATATTTTTTAGGTTTTGGATATTATATATTATTTTTAAGTTATTAATTTTTTTTTATTTTTTAACTTTTTATGTGCCTTAGGAATTAATTATTTTTTACAAAATGTTTGGAAAAGATTTAGAAATTGTTAAATATCCTTATTTAGCTTCATCTCCTAATTTAATGGAATATTTTTCTATTATAGGATATGATGAATTAACTATTTCTAAAATAGGTGAAAAATTCCAAGAAAAGTTAAAATATAAACCTGCAATTTTATCTTCTATTTCCTCAGGACAAGATTATGGTATTGTTGATCCTGAATTAATTATTAGTCAAATTTATCCTGAAAATCCTTCTTTTTATCAAATATCATTAAATGGACAAAAAAAAGAAAAGATAAAACGAGAAAGTTCAATATATTCTTTTTGTTTTGATTCAATAAATGGGAAAAATAAATTATTTTATGTTTGTTATGCTTATAAATTTTATGAACAAAGAACTAATCTTTTTTGTCCAAAAGCTTTTTGTATTATTTCTCAATATCCATATTTTAATGTTTTTAAAAATATTTGTAAAGATATATATCATTACTATAAGGAAATAATAAAATCACCAAATTTAACAAATGATCCTGAAAAAGCACCAATTGAAATTATATTATATCATATGGTAAATTTTATGCCAAGTCCTTTAAAAAATACAATAAATTATTCAATTTTTAGAGAACAAAATGATTCTTCAATGACAATTGAACAAGCAAGTGGTTATCCTTATTTTGATATTGATATTTCTCAAATATTTAATTTACTTAATGTTGATATGATTATTAAAATATTTATTATTACAGTAATTGAACAAAATATTCTTTTTTTTAGTAAAAATTTACAAAATTTAAGTCTTACAATGTTTATTTTTTATGCTTTAAATTATCCTTGTAATGATAGTACTTATTTTTGGCATATTGTTTCTGTTTCTAAAGAAACTTTAGAAAATCCTAATAAATGTGATAGTAATAATGGAAAATTTGTTCAAAAAATTATGCCTTCTTTATTAGGAGTTAATTGTACTTATAATGAATCTATTAAAACAAGTGAATTTGGGAAATGTTGTTATATTGTTGATTTAGATCATAAAGCAATTATTAGGAAAGTTTCATCAAGTTTTAGTGATAGACTTGAAAAAGAAGATTTTGATAAATCTCAAAATATTTTAAGTTTTTTTGATTCTGTTTTTGCTGAAAAGAAAATTACTTCTAAATTTTTAAAAGATAATGTTTCGAAATTATATAAAGATTTAAATGAAATTGTCAATACTATTAAATTAGAAAAAAATGAAATAAATGTTAAAGAAATCAATTTTTTTAATATGAATGATAAAATTAAACTACATAATAAAGAAATTCAAGAAGCATTTTATGATTTTTATTTAAGTATTTTAATGATTTTTTATCAAGATAATTGTATAAATAATACATATGATAAAATTGTAAAAGATATTGATGGTTCTCATAAAAGATTAAATTTTTTACAAAATTCAGGAAATTTTTCAAATGAAGAAGAAGACTTTTGTTCCCTTTTTAAAGATTCAGTAAAATATAAAATATATTTAGAAAATTTTATCCGGGATTCAGATTGTTTAGATGTATATAAAATACCATTAATATTTAGTGAAGAATTTATTAATATGAAAATGGTTTATACTCAAAAAAAATTTAATAAGAAACTATCATATTTTGATTGGATAGATAAATTTTATGGTAAAACTAAATCAAAAATTTTAGGTTTTTCTTTGAGTTCCATTCATAATAAATTCAAAGAAAATTTTGGAAAAATCTCTAAATTTTTTAAAAAAGAAAATACTATTATTTTAAAAAGGAAATTAATAAATATTTATATGAATTATATATCTAATAATGATTTAGATAAAAATATTCATAAGTATATAATTACTTTTGAAGAAACTAAAAACATTGATTTAATAAACAGAAGAAAAATTTCAGAAATAATTGAAAATGAATTAATAGAATCAAAAATTATTAATCCTAATGGATTATTATTTTATTCTTCAATTTTTATATTTTGTATTTTATTAAATTTAAATGATCAATCAAAAATGGTTAATCACTTAGCACATTTAAGAGAATGTTTTGATTCTTTATATTTTTTATCAAGAAAATATTTTTATATAATTTTAATGACTTATTTTAAATTTATGCTTATTCAAAAGAAAACAAATAAATATCCTAATATGAGTTCAGAAAGAATTCAACCTAATATTTGGGTAATTCTAAATTATCTAAGTCAAAAAAATATTGTTCCAAATGAAGAGATGTTATATTTATATAAATCTTTTTTAAAAGATAATAAAGAAAAAGAACAAGAACAAATTATTTTAACCGAAGATGAAAATGATATAGATCCAAATGATAAAAGTGTATTTCAAATGTATGTGGCATATTGTTTTAATAAAAATGGAATAATAAAAGAAGAAGCAATTGTTAAAAGTGCTTTGTTGAAACCTTTTATAGAAAATGTGACTTTAAATGTTGAATCTAATGAAAAAGAAATAATTTGTTTACATCCTGAAATTGTTATTAGAATTAAAGATTTGGAATTTATTTCTAAAATGTATAATCCACGTCAAATTTATAATATTTCCAAAAAAATGTATGAAAAGTTTTTTGAAAGTGAAAATTTAGATATTTATATATTAGATCAAATTGAATTAAAAAAAATTATTGTAAATCTTATTTTATATGGATATAATATTGTTAAATTGGATGATAAAAATTTTTTCCCTATTCCTTATCTTTTTCTTGTTAATAATTTATATCATCTTTTGGAAAATGAAAAAAAACAAGAAAATCAAAATTCTCAAAATAATGATAATAAAATAAATGAAAATATTAATAACATTAATGAAAACGTTGAAAATAAGAATGATAATAATGAAGTTAATGAAAATAATAATGAAAATAAAGAAATTAATGAAGATAAAGATAATAAAAAAGAAGATGAAGCTAATGAATTTATTATAAATAATGATAATATGAATAATTAATTTAATTTATATTTTAAATAAAAAATAATAAATATAAATAACAATAAATTACTTTTAAAAACATAGAAAATAAAACTCAAAAAAAAAATATAGAAATATTAATGAATAACAAATTAAACCGTTATTCATTTGAAATATTTAAAAAAGGTCATAGAACATACATAGAAGCTCATAGAGGAGTAAATAAAGAATTTCCTCAAAATACAATAAAAGCTTTTAAAAGAGCAATAGAATATAATTTAGATGCAATAGAATTAGATATATGGCTAAGTCAAGATTTAATTCCAGTAATATTACATGGAGGTTCTGATGGAGAACTTGAAGATTTTACTGATCATAAAGGTTATATTACTGAATTATATTTAGAAGAAATTAAGAATATTAAAACTGTTCCTGGAAATGAACCTATTCCTACTTTAGAGGAAGTCTTTATTTTATGTAAAAATATCATTTTTATTAATATCGAAATTAAAGATAATAGAATTGATAAAGTTTTTCCGATTCTCATTCAATTAATTGAAAAATACGAAATGCAAAATCAAATTCAAATTTCTTCTTTTAGACATGAATATTATGATAAAATAAAAGAATATAATGAAAAACATGAGAAAAAAATAGAATTTGGTTTTTTATATCCTGTAAATTCAGTAATGAGATTTTGGTATTTTATAAATTATAATTATGATAATGAATATTGTACTTTAAATATAATAAATTCAGATATTACAGAAGAAATGATTAAAAAAGCTCATGAAGGAAATATGAGAATAATGGCTTGGTTTAAAATGGGTGAAAAAGAAAATTATGATATTTATTCTCATTTATTTGCTTTAGGTGTTGATAGTATTTGTTCTAATAATCCTTTATTATTAAAAGAATTTAGAGATAAAGTTGAAAAAGGGGAAATTATACCTAAATTACAAGAAAAAAAATATTTTTGTTCTATTTTTTAATAGGGTGATTAATTTAAATTTTTTTTAATATTTTCTCATATTATTTAATGTTAATTTATAATATAGAAATATTTGAAAAGGGAAATTTTTTAAATAATTTAAAAAAAATTCTAATTGTTATTTAATATTAATTTTCTTTTTTACTCCAGCCTCTTTGATAAGGATATTTTCCATCAATTTTTAAACCCCATTCACTCATTAACATAACTTCGAAATATTTATCATCATCAATAACCATAGAAATATATTTATAAAAATCGAGGAAATCATAAAAATCCATTTTAATTTGATTAATATCAATACTCTCATCATTTTTTTCATTTAATAAATTAAAATGATACTCAATGAAATCCATAAATTCTGCCATCATTTCATCTTCACTTTTTTTTTTTTGTCTTACTAAAGGATTTTCTTTTGCATTATATGAATTTCTCATTTGACCAACTGTAATATATTTTTCATTATCTTCATTTATTTTATCATAAACTAATTTTAATATTTTTTTTCTATTATCATTTATTTTTCCTACTAATTCATCTATAAAATCATCATAATTTATTTCTCCTTTTCTTTCTTTATCAAGGTAATTAAATAAATTTTGAATTTCTATTTCTTCAAAATCAAATCTGAAAGTTTTTAAAAGTAAATTCTTAAAATCTTTTAAATTTAAAATTTTAGTGAAATTAACATCATATAACATTAAAGCTCTTCTTAAAGACATTATAGCTCTTGTTCCTCTTAATTGAAAACTTTTTCTAAAATGATTTAATATATCTTCTATTTTATCAAAATTATATTTTATAGTAGCACTTCCATTTTTATTATAATTTATTTTTTCATCATCAACTCCATAAGGAGCTTTATTAGAAATAACATTTTTAGAATTACTATATTTTTTCTGTTTACCTAAGTTATCAACTGGAGCTTTTCTTAAATTTTTTCTTTCTTCAAAAGATTTATCATATAATTTCCAAGTGTTTGAAATAAAGGAATTAAATAATTTATCTTCTTCTATTTCTTCGATTAAAAATGATATTGTTGAATAAAAATCTATAAATTCATCTTGTTTTATTAAAGGTTGTCTTGAGCCTCTCATTATATTATGATATAATTTAAATGAATCCATTAAATCTGGAATTGGATTAGGCTCATTATTGTTTGGATATGAGTATATATTATTTAATTCTTTTAAATCTATTACTCCTTTTCCATCAAAATCTAAATGATTAAATATTTCTTTTATTAATTTTACTCTTTTTTCAGGAACTTCTTTCTTTAAAAATAAATCATTTAAGAAATTATTATATTTTATTATTCCTGAATTTTCATCATCGTAGAAATTAAATATTTTTGATATTTCACTTTTATTTAAATAATTCTTAACAACACTAGTAAATTCTTCAATATCAACACTATTTGAATTATCATTATCAATTATTTTAAAAGCTCTAATTAAATTAATAACAGATTTTGAACCTTCAGCTTTTAAAGTATCTCTAATTTTATTTAATATATTTATAATTACTTTATGTTCAGGAGAAATTTCTTTTTTAGGAAGTTTATTATTATCAAAATCATCTTTTGTTTTAACACCAGCAATAACTGAATTTGAATTTAATTTCCAAAAATTAACAATTAAATTTTCAAAATATAAATCGTCATCAATTCCAAGAGAAATATTTTCATAAAAATCAATAAATTCATCAAAAGTAACATTATCATTATCATCATCATTGAAATATTTATGATGTTTTTTAAAACAATTAATAAATTCAACTTCAACTTCTTCTTCAGTTTTTTTTCCATTTAAAACATCAGGATGATTTTTAGTAGAAAATTGTTCTAATAAATAAAATAAATTAACAAATCCTTGATTATTAACATCTAAACTAGAAAAAGCATTTTCAATTAATTTAGTTCTTTTCATATTTAATTGTCCATGAATAATAGCTAAAACATCATCATAATTAATATGTCCTTCTCTATCTGGATCAAAGCAGTTAAAAAATATTTTAGCTTCATTTTTATTTATATTAAAAGGATATTCACTACAAATTTTAAAAAATTCATCTATGTTTATATTTCCTGTATTCTCTTGATCTAATTTTCTAAACGATAATTCTAAATCAAATAGTTTTTCTATTCCTTCTTCTTTAAATGATTCTTGTATTTTTAATATTAATCTTTTATTTTCATCTAAAGCTTTTTCAATTCTATTTTTTTGATTTTGTAAATCTTCATTTTTATTATTTTGAGGTTTTGAATTTTGAATTATTTGTCTTTGTTGTGTATTTGGATTAAATATTTCATCAATGAAATTTTTATAAATAATTTCTCCTTTATTTTCATGATCATATAAATTGAAATAATCATTTACATTATCTTCATTTACACTATTTACTCCTACTCTTACTAAAGAACGAAGAAATTCATTTGGTTTACATTTACCTGAATTTTGAAGATCAAAAAATTTAAATGAACGTAATAAAAAATTTTCTTCACTTATTTTTCCTGCACATCGCAAATTTAATTTTATTTTTAATTCATTCTCAAATCTAAATTTAAATTTAATAGTAAGTTATTTTCTTACGATTTTTTATCTATGATTTGTGACATTTTTTTAAAATGAAAATTTGAAAAAAAATATTATTTATTTAATTTTTTATTATTATTAATTATTTATTTATTTTTTTCTTAAAATAGAGTATCTTTTAAATTTTCAATTTTCAAACGATAAGATTCATTTTGTTGAAGTAAAGTTTGTAAATCATTTTGATTATAATGATCATTATTAAATTTATTATAATTATCATTTAATTTATAAACAGGATTCTCATTATAATAATTTGATTCAGTAATATTTTTATTTCTATTATTTTTTAATTCCTCTTTTTCATTTATTGCTCCTAAATTATTATAATCATAATTGGTATTTCCTTCTAAACTTATTTTAAAAGTATTTTCATTATTACCTGTAATTGATTGAATTAATTTACAATATTCAGCACTTTTATATCTTGAACTTCTTTCATATTTTCTTTTTAAATCTTTTTCTCTTTCTTCTCTAGGATTATCTTTCTTTAATTTTGTTATTCCTTTATGAATTAAAGATATTCTATTTGAGTAATTTTCCCTTCTTCTCATTTTTTCTTTTTTTTCTTCCCATTCTTTTGTTCCTATATTTGCTCCTAATGGTCCCATTACTATTGGAGTTCTTTGTAATTCTCTATATTCTTTTAATGTATGTGGTTTATATTCTACATAATGATAAGAATTATTATTTTGTTCAATACTTTGTTTTTTATTTTCTATTTGTTTATTATCTTTTTTATTTTTTAATTTATTTATATTATTATTATTCTTTGGAGTAGGTTGTTTATTGATATTATCATTCATTGAATTTATAGATTGATTATACATATTCATACTATTATTTTGGATATCGTTGAAACTATTATTCATTGGAATTTGTTGTTGATAAAAATTAGGATTCATCATTGACATTTGTTGTTGATAAACAAAATTAGGATTATTCATCATCATTTGAGGATTAAATTGATTATTCATTACATTATTATATTGTAAATTTGGTGTAGTTGGTTTTTGTGGTTTAGATTCTATTTTATTTTTATTATTTGACATTACCATTTCACCTCCACTTTTAATTCTACTCATTTTTCTCTCATCTTTTTTCCCTTTTGATTTTTGTTCATTATTATAAATTTCATTCCAACCAGAAAAATCGTTTTCTGAATTTTGATTATTCATTTGATTTAAAGACATCATATTATAATTCATATTAGGATAATTCATGTTTATCATATTTTGAGATTGTTGATTCATATATATATTATTATTACTAGGAAATTCATTTATTGCTTGAGTTGAACCTATTGAATTAATTCCTCCTTTTCCCATTATTTGAATTTGTCCTTTGAATTTATCTTGAAAATTCTCGTTTGACATTTAATTTTTATTGAATTTTCTTAACAACTGATTGTTCAACAATATAACAATAGAAAAAAAATTAAATAATTATAAAAATATAAATTTATAATTATTTTTCATTAATAAATTATAAAAAAATAATGTATGGAGTTAGAAGACCTTGTGCATCCTGTGGTTCAGGAGGTGGAAATTTTAATTTAACTTCATCTAACTGGGGTTATAATAGTTTAAATAATTATTCTCCATCATATGATTTTAATAATTATAGATATTCTTCTCCAATTAGAGCTACACCAAATTATTCTTATAACGAGAATGTTTCTTATAATCCAAGGCCAATTACATCTTATCAAAATAGATTTAGTATTGGGAATAACTATAATAATTATAGAATTAATAATTTCCAAAGAAATGATAATTCCTATTCTCCTTATAGAAGTTCTAATCAATATAATATAAGACCTATGAGTGGAATATATGATAATTATTCGAGGGGTTTACAAAATAATAATTATTATAATTTATCCACAAATGGAAGTTCAGATGATGGTGCTTGTCCTCATTGTGGACAAAATCATAGTAGATATAGAAATGTTTCTGCAGATCCAAATGTTTTTAGAAATTCATATATGAATACTAATATGGCTTTAAATAATACTACAAATAATTTTTCTTTGTCAACTTCAAATTATAATTATTCTAATAATAATTATAATAATAGTAATTATTATGGTAATGCTTTTACACCTCAAAGAAATGTATATAATTTTAATAATAATAATAATAATAATTTAAATACATATTCTTCAGATAGATTTAACTCCTCTCAACAACCATATAAAATCTTTTCGAATTTGAAAACAATAAATAACAATTACTCAAATAACAATTACTCAAATAACAATTACTCAAATGATAATTACTCAAATAATAATTATTCAAATAATAACTATTCAAATAATAATTACTCAAACAATAATTACTCAAATAATAATAACTTAAATAATAATTATTCAAATAATAATTACTCAAATAATAATTATTCAAACAATAACAACCCAAACAACAATAACTTAAATAATAATAACTTAAATAATAATTATTCAAATAATAATTACGTTAACAACAACTTTTCAAATAGTACAAACTCATATAATAAAAATAATTCATTTAATAACTATAATAATTTTAGTAATAGTTATAATAACATGAATTTTAATAATTCAAATAATAGATTTTCTTCAAATTCATCAGGAGAAATAACATTAGGATATTATGATTTTGCAAATGGAATTCGTCAATTAATAGACCAAAGAAAATCCTTCTTTTTATTAATGTTTGGTACATTTGATTATAGAGGAGTAAGTTGGTGTTCTGATTGTAATTTTGCAGAGCCTTTAATTAAAAATGGAAAAAATATTGTTTTTTCAAGACAATCTCAAAAACCGATTTTATGGGTAAATGTTCCAATAGAAAAAGAAAAAAGACAAGCTTATAGAGTTGATGCTTATTTAAGAATGATGTATGTTCCAACTTTAATTTACTTTGAAAATGGAATTGAAATGAGAAGAATAGTTCAAGAACAAATGTTTACACAAGAAAGTATTAATAATTTCATTTTAAGAGCATATCAACAGAATTATTATTAATTAAATTATATTATTTAATTTATTTTTTTGAAAAAAGGATATTTTTTTATTTTTTAAATGAAGAAATTTTCAAAATTAAATTAAATATTTTATTTTCTATTTAAACAATAATGATGGATTATAACGGTAATGATGTTTATAAAGGATTGTTTTATAATGTAGATAATGAAGATGAACAACAATTTTATGAAGGAGGTGCTCATTTTTCTTATAATGAATTATATGAAGAATTAGAAAAAATTGTAAATAATGAAAGAAATAATAATGAAGAAAAGAAGAAAAAATTAATTGTGAATTTATTTAATTTAAATCATCATAGTAAATCTAGAAATTTATTCATCGAAAATGATTTTTCAAATTCTGAAAAAATAAATATTAAGAATAAAGAAGAAAAAAATTCAGAAAAGAAATGTATTAAAAATAATAGTAAAAATGTGGACAAAAAAAAAAAATTAACTATTTCATCTTTTACAATCAATGAGAAAAAAATTCAAAATATAATAAACTTAAATATATCAACAAAAAAAAATAAAGAGAAAAGAAAAGAGGATAAAATATTTTATAGTAGACCAATAAGTTTAAATAATAAACATTCAATAAAAAAGAAAATGAATATAAGAAATGAATATAGGAAAAAAAAACATAAAAAAAGAAGTATTTCTCAAAAAAAATTAAGTTTTTCTTATCAATATATAAATCAACTATCATCTTCATCTAATTCATATAATATAAAATCAGGAATTTCAAATAATAAGAATTATTCTCCTATAATTTATAAAGAACGTATTAATAATAAAAATCAAGTTTTAAGTGCTAATAGTAATATATATAATACAACAACTATTGTAAAGGACAATATGAAAATTAAACAAGATTATTATATTAATTCATTAAATAAAAATAAAAGTAGGAATTTAAATTCTCAAAATGAAACATTGAATATGAAAAATCAAAATAAAGAAAATTTAAAAATTAAAAGAAAATGTTCGAAAACATTTCATAATAATAATAAGGAAAAAAGTAATTCTAATAAAAAAAATACAGAAGAAGACATTAGTATTCAAATAAGAAATGATAAAACAAAAGATAAGCCTTATTCAAAAGATAAAACAATAAGGACAAAAAAAATAATAACTTACAATGACATAATGGATTATTCAAATAATTCTAAAAAAAAGATAAATAAAAATCTTAATTCTTTGTTTCATCACCCCAAAAATATTTATAGTAAACTCCAAAAATTAGCTTTTTCTTTAAATTCAAAGAAACTAAATATATATAATATAAAACCTATAAATATTTCATTAAGGAATTCAATTAAAGCTTCTTATAATATAAATACCAATATTAGTTCTCGAACAAAAATTTCAAAAAATAATAATACTTCAATTACTCAATTTTCTATTAATAAACAAATGCAAAGTTTTCAAATTCATTATAGTAAAAATTCAACTTCAAATACATTAAATAGTAATACAAATAGTAATAAGAATTATTGTAAAAATATTATTAATAAAAATTTAATGAATGAAAATTTAAAAAACGAAAAAATTCAATTGAATATTAACAATCAAAATAAATTAATAAATAATTCTTCTTTTCCAAAAAAAAATAAAAGTAATATAATAATATGTAAAATAAAAAAAGGTAAAGAAAAAAAGAAATATAATATATAATGTATAATAAAAATATTTAATTTTTTTTTTTATAAATTTACTTATATGTTTTATATAAAAACAATAATAAATTAATTTAAAAAAAAATGTTTCACTTTGATAAAAAAAGTTTAAATATACCTCATTATCCAAAAATGAAATTAAAACTAAAAGATAAAATGAACATTGAAGAATACAATCAAAAAATAAATAAAAAAACTACAAGTTCACAATCATCAATATGTGATATTATTAAAAAACAAGCAAGTCATAATTATTATAAGAACTTTACTTTAGAAAAAGATAATTTAATAAATCATTCAAGTGAATTTCCTTTAATAAAAAGTAGCAGAGATGAAAAAAAAAATTTTAAATACAAGATTTTACCTTTTTCAAATAATAATAACAATTCAATAAAATTAGATTTTTCTCCTAAAAAAAACATAAATTTATCATCTTCTTCAAGTAAAAAAAGTTTATTCACTCCTCAAATGAATCAATCTAAATCTACTTTAATTCCAATTTATAAAACAATAAATAAAAATAATTCATTAAATCAAAAATCATTTCGTAGAAATATTAATCCTTTAAAAAAAGCATTTTTATCTAGAAAAAGTGAAAATAATATAAATAAAAAAACTAAAAATACTAATTTAACTTTTTCTGAAAATCCTAAAAAAACACAATCAAAAATAATGGTTAATTCAATTAAATCAACTCAAAATATAAATAATGGAAAAACGAATTTTGAAAATGAAACAATATTATTATTTTCAAATATTTTAGGAAAAGGATATTCTTTTTCTAAAGGAGGAAGATTAGAAGATGGAAGTGAAAAAATAAATCAAGATTCAACTTTAATATTAGATAATATTTTTAATTTAAATTATAATGTTCAAGGAGTAATGGATGGTCATGGAAAAAATGGTCATTTAGTTTCACAATTTATAAAAAATAAATTAACAAATCTTCTTTTAAAAGAACAAACTTATTTTCCAAACAAAAAAAATTATCCTAAATCTATTAAAAGTGATATATTCAAAATA
>JAEEGK010005328.1_pt1 | contig 31111 bp, 12 predicted proteins | sample 8958771 | NCBI WGS metagenome assembly JAEEGK01 (sample SAMN16246547, study PRJNA631951) | gut metagenome | biome: gut microbiome; feature: rumen; material: SC-attached | host: Bos | place: Iran: Karaj | collected 2018-10
GAATTAAAGGAAATTTATTATGTTCATACAATAAATTTGTAGTATAAATATCTTTTTGAAGTAAAAATCCACTTTGAATATTTTTATATTTATTCATAGTTATAATTTTTTAATTAATAAAAATTATTCTTAAAATTTAATTTAATTTAGTTTTGATTATTATCTTTTAATTCTCTAACAACAATATCTCTCATAAAGCAATATCCATTAAAAGATTCTTGGAAATTCCTGATTCCTCTATTTTTAAAATCATTATAAAAATTCATTCTTTGATTAAGTTGTTCTTCACCACTCACAAATAATGATTTTACTTTTGTAAAATAAACAATTGTTTTATTATATGATTCATTTTTAATTTTGGAACTTTCTTTATTAAAAATATTGAATTTAGTTTCTACATCTTGCATATCTTTTTTTATTTTATTAGAATAACCTTCAATATAATTAAAACTTGGTTTTAATTTTTTTAATTCATCTTCAATAATATTTTCAATTGTAGTTTGATTGTTTTGAACATTTTTTAATTCATCAAATGGAATATTGTTTGTAACTTTTTCTAAAAGAAAATTAAAAGCTTTATTAATTAAAGTTTCATCATTATTTAAAACATTTAAACTTTCCTTTAAATTTTTAGCTGAATTTAAATCTGTAATTAATACAACTGGATTAGGAATTCTATCAATAATATCTTGTTCATTTCTATCAAAAACTAGATAATGTTTTTCTTTGCTTAAAATTGTTGTTTTAACATTGTCATCAGCAATTTTTGCATTTTTTAAAATATTTCTCAAATTATTTAATTCAATTTGGAAATTAATAGGTGATTGAATTTGATATTGATTTCCAAATAATTGTTTATAATTATTATCTTCTTGAATGTAATTAGTTATAATATTATCATATTTATTTAAAATGTTCATTAACATATTATAATTTTTATCTAATTCATTCATATATTTTTTTAAATAGCTTATTCCTCCTTTTCCTTTTATAAATTGTATAACTCCTGAAATTCTATTATCTATTGTAATTTCTCCATTTGGTGTTGTTCCTGGATTATATTCTAAAAAAGGTTCTAAAATATAAGGTAAATCTTTCTCAGATAAAAATTTTAGAATTTTATCAGAATTTTCATATTCTTCAAATTTATTTTTTAAATTATTTTCTAATTTATCTTTATATTCTGTTACTAAATTTACCAAATCACTTGGAATTTTATTTAAAGATAAACTTTCCATTGCTTTATTTAAATTTAGAATTTTGTTTGTATTTTGTTCTGGACTTTCCATGTAATTTGATAATTTTGCCAATTGAGAATATTCTAATTTTGGAAGAGATTTTTTATCTACTACTTTTTCAACATTTTTTACTTTATTATAATTTTCTTGTAGAAAATCTGTGACTTTTGAAAGAAGATTATTTATTAAAGTAATGTCAAAATATTTTTGAATTGAATTTAAATCATTTTTTATTTCTTTTAATAATTCATAAGCATAAGATTCGTATCCATATAATAATCCTAATCCTTTTTTATTTTTGTTTACTATGTCTATTTTAGATAATACAAAATAATGGATTGATAAAGAATTGAAATAATGTTCTAAATAATATATTAATTGTTTATTACATGTATCACTTTGAAACTTGAAACTTAAAGCAGTTGAAAAAAAATGATATGCTCCTCCAATATGCTTTGATATACTTGATAAACTTAATTTTTTAACAAAAGCAAATAAATAAATATAATATTGAGCAAAACCTAAAGAAACATTTTTACATATATCTAAATATTCTTCTGAAAAATCACTTATTTGATATTGAATAATATTTTTTGATAATTCTTTAATTTCATCAAACACAAAAGCTGCTTTTTCAAAATTTTGTTTTGAGTTTTTTAATTTACTTTCTTCTTTTGAATTTAAATTTAAATAACCTAATAAACAAAAATTAATTCCAATATTATATTTTACACTACATATTTCATAAAAAAAATTTGAAAACGAATCTGGATTTATTTTTGTAATATTTGTCCATGAAAATTTAATATCCCATTGTTCTTTTTCTTCTCCAATTAAAATTGATTGATTAATTTTTGTTAAAATTTGAATATAAGTTAAATTATCGTTTATATTTTGATATAAATTTTCTTCATTTAATTGTGGGTCTTGTTTGATTATTAAATTTCTATATTTATTTAGAGCTTCTATATCTTCTTTAAATGCTATATAATTTTTTGAATTATTTTCACAATAATTTTGAAAACTTTCAATTATATTAATAGCCTTTCCTTTTTTGAATTGCTGAAGATCTAACATTTTATTAAAATATAATATTGAATAATGATTTTATTAAAAAATAATCCCTATTATTTCAAATTAATTCTGATAAAATATAATTAAATAATTAATTTATTAATTTAAATATTTAAATTAATTGAAATCAACACAAAAATTAAAATAAAAAAAAAAAATCCAATGTAGAAACAAAAGTAATCTTTCATAAAAAATTCAATTGTAAAGTAAATAATAGAAAAAAAAATTTAGAAATAATAAGGTGAATACTTATAAATAGTAGTATCTATTCTTATATGAGTCGAATCAAAATCTTGAACATTTTTATCTAATTTTTCATCTATTAGCTTAATAGGATCTATATTCTAAGAACATCAATTATTAGTAAAATAACCTAAATATTATTATCGTGAAAACATTATGCTCTTCCAATTAATTAAAGGATTCAATAAATATATTTTAAATTATTAGAATTGTGTCGTTAACCTTAATAAAAAAAATAACTTCTCTTAGACTTTAAATATTTCTTTAGGATAATTTCTGAGTATTAGAATTTTTTTTACTTAATTATTGTTTTCTGTTTAAAGTATTTATTTTATATCATCCAAAGTTAAAATCTATATTCTTTTATATAAAAAAATCTATTAAAGCTCATAATACTAATAAGTCTGTAAATATATTCCATATAATATATCATAAAATATTTTTTTAAGATCCATAAGTTAAATAAATTGTCAAAAAATTATAAAATATATTACATTTATATTTTCTGAGAAAAAAAAAACAATCAATTTATTTTCTTGTTATTAAGTTTTCAGAAATATTGAGGTTATACTCAATCCCAATTATTTAAAAATCAAATGTGATTTTCTTTTTCTTTTAGAATAATAACAAAAAAGAATAATTTGAAAATTCATAAAATATTATATTATCATTCTTACTTATTTTTAATTTATAAATTTTGACAAAACAATTTATTATAATATTGGGTAATAAAATTTGATGGATACCTTTAGAAAACAAAGAAAACATCTTAATTAATAATTCATTGGATTATTTAAGAGATATTTTTTCTATTCTATATTTAATAATTTTGAAATAATTTATAAATTAGTAAAAAAATCAACAAAAATATTATATTAAGTAAAAATGTAAATATTTATATCTTTTTATTTTTGAGATATATAAAAAATTGAAATTAAATTCCAATATAATATCTTAATATATACTATTATTCAATTCTTATTATATTTTTATTTTATTAATTTATTTATTTTTTATAAATATTAAAAATTTAATTTAAATATTTATTTTTGTGATTGATAATTTAAATCTTCATTATTATCATCATCAGAATTAAGATTATAACCAGACATTTGATTAATTTTATCATGTAAATCAGAGTTTTCTTTTTTAATTTTAAAGAATAAAAATCCAAATGCCACAATTAAAGAAACAATAATTACAATTAATATAATAATTAAAACTTTATTTCCACCAACATAATTTTGAGATTTTTTATCCAAAGGATTTTTAATTAAACCATAAAAGAATATTTCAGAGGAATCTTCATTGGTGATTGCAGTAACAATTACATCATATTCTTTATCATTCGGAAAATCTTTTAATTCCATTGAAAAATCAGTATTATTTGTATTTCCTTTATAAACTTTTTTATAAACTTTTTTCACTGTTTCATTTGAAAAAATAATATTTCCAAAATTACGATTAGTATAATTTGATTTATCTATAACTTTAGCAATATAAGTTACAGATACTGATTTATTTACACCTAAATAACTTTTATTGATAGTTTTTAATGTTAAATTTACTATTGGTTCTTTATCAGATTTAGTAGATTTAACATATAAAGTATCTGGTATAATATAATTTGGAAAACTTTTTTGATCACGAGCTGAATCATATTTAAAAGCAAAATTTGAAGCTGAAGGATTGTTTGAATAAACAATCAAATAAATTTCATCTAAATTTTCATTTGCCTCTTTCATTTTAACTATAAAAGTACTTTTTCCATTTATTAAACCTTTTTCTTCTATTTCAGTATTATTTTCATATTTTTTTTCTGATGGTATTTTTTTCATTAAAGCAATATTAATTTGATCTTTGAAATCAGAAGAAAACTCAACTCTGATATAATTATCATTATCATTATTTCTTCTAAGTTTATATATATTTCGTGTATTATTTTCTTCTTTTAAATTACCAAAAATATATTGATCATAAGGTGCATTATAATCTTTTGAATTTAGAGGTAAAACTGAATATTCAGCAGTTATTCCGTTATATTCTTTTTGATCTTCTCCTTTATAAAGAATTACACACAAATATTTTATTTCTCCTTTTTCTTTTTCAATTCGCTCTTTTGTAAAATGAACTTTAGCAATTCTCAAAGAAAAATCAAATTGTCCATCAAATAACTTATTAATTTCAGGATTATAACCATAATCTATTTTCTTTTTCATAATAAATTCTTTATCAGCAACATATCCTTTTACATAGAAACTTAAATCAACAACTGAAGAATCATTAACATTTAGATTATCGCTTTTTAAATTTATGATTACAGTCGTATCACCAAAATCTTTTGGAACTTGGCAATAAATAAATAATGGAAAACTACTGTTATCATAGAATATTTGACCACTTGTAGCATAATCAATTTCATCAAAATTAATTATGGCATTTCTAGGTTCAAAATAAACGTAAAAACCAAAATTACCTTTTTCAGGAGAAACAATAATATCTCTTGCTGAAAATATAGGAATAACCATTCCTAAAATATCAAAATTTCCTTTAAGATAATGTTCTGATTTAGTTTCAGTATTATATATTTTTCCAATTCCTTCAACAGAAACAAAATGAGCAATATACATATTATTTACTGGGAATCGTAAAGTAAGATTTAAACCTTCATAAGTATGGAATAATTGATATGCTGATGCATCTATATTTAATCTTTGTGTATAAGTATATAAAGTTGATAAAAGTGTTATTATTCCTGGTTTATCTGAGGTGACTGCAACAATTAAGTAATAGGCTTTTACAGATAGATCCATTAAATTGATTAAAAGATAATCTTTATTCAATTGATTTTTACTTGACAAAATGTAATTTGTTTTACTTGGTAATGATTCTTTCTTTAATGTTTCTTCATATGTTAAATTTTTAGCGTATATTTCCAATGATGAGAATTTATCTTGGAAAACATGAATATAAGCATCTTTTAATATATCAGCTTTTTTAAAATGGAAATGGAAATAACAATAACCTTCGGTGAATTTACATAAAGTATTTTGATCTGAATCAACTGGAATTAAATCAATTTTATTTAAAGGAGGAGCTCTAATTCTTAATGAATATATATGATCCATAATAGCAGTAGCTTTTCTATAAACACCAACACCTACAATATATTTAGTTCCAGCTTTTAAACCTTCTTTAATTTCAAAAATATTATTAATACCTAAAGGATTGAAAGTATATTTAGCATTTTTATATTTTGGAATTTCTTCACCTTCATTAACATAAAGAATAGTAAGATCACTTTGTAATTCTAGATAAATGACAGAAGCATCTGTATCTAAAGTAAAAGTATAATAATGATAAAAATCAGATAAACTATCTTCTTTTGAAGGAATAATATTAATAATAAATCTATCTAAATAAACATCAATTACTTGAGGTCTTTTACCATTAGTAACTCTTGACATCACAGAAATATCATATAAATATACTGACCCTTCAATAATTCTTTCAACTGAATTTACAATATTAATTAATAAGAAACAACCTACTTTCCCACATTTTTCAGTATCAGATTTAAAATAATATATTTTATTAGAATATTCATCAACAATTAAAAGATTATCATCTCCTTTTTTAGGTAAATGAATTCTTCCCATCCAATTTGGATTTTGCTCTACAGAAATATCTTTTTCAACTATTCTAGCATAAATATCTCCTGTTCCTCTTTCAAAATTAACTAAAATTTCTCCTTCTTCTCCTTTACTTACATCAGAATAATAATATATATTTGATTTACCTGAAATTACATCTGTTTTCATTAATCCTTTTTTTAAATATGAAGGAGTGTCTTCTTCTGATTTTACTGAAAATGCAAATTTTATATTTGATTGTTTTAAATCATTTTCTTCAGCATATAATTCAATAAATATTTTACATAATTCATTTGTATTTTCACATTTTGTAAATGATTCACTTTTAATGAGGTGTGTTTGAGTTTGAGATATTATTAAATCTTTGATAATATAATTATTTCCTTCAACATCAACATTAACATGTAAATTTCCTTGATTTGAAAGATCAAAATTTAATAATAAATCACCAATTTTAGCAAAAGGATATAAAAATTTTATTCCTTTTGTTTTTTCTGATAAAACTACATTTTGTTTTATATTTTCTCCTATCATTATATGATTATCATCTTTTTGAGTTGTTTTTTGAAAAGAATTTTCTGTTGAACTTATATATATCATACAAAGTTCACTTTCTGATTCTCTTGTGGAATCCAGTGATTCTGCTTTAATTAAATATTTTATATATTTTTCTTTATATTCTTCTTCTGATGATAAAATTTCATCTCTAACAAAATATCCTTTTTCTAAAATTGTTTTTGGAGGATCTACAAATAATTTTTTGATTGTTACTTTACAATTTAATGAGAAAAATGAAGCATAATAATTTTTATTTGTTTCTTTTCTTAATTTATTAACCCAAATTTCTCTTGAACCATTTAAATCAATTGTTTCTATATATGTTATTCCTGCATTAATATATTGAATTTTCTGATTAAGAGAAATTGTTCGGTATTCTACAGTAAAGAAAGAATTATTTATTGCTTCTACATAGAAATTATATTTTCCAATTAAATTATTTGAATCAGTGAGATTTTCTTTATGATAATTAAATTCTTGTTTATTTAAATAAACAGGTCTTAATAAATTTGTAGCATATAAAATATTAGATTCAACCTTAGTATTTCCTGTAAAAGTATAAACAGAAAATATTACAGTGTGTATTAAAGGATCAGTAATTTCAAACTGAAAAACATTATTTAAACCTTTTTGTAAAAAAGTAACAAATCTTTGAGAATTTTTTAAAATAATACCATCATTTTGACCATAAATTAAAGTTTCATATTCACAATCTATATCTCCATAACAACCCACAGCAAGTAAATTTTGGTTAGAACTCAGAATTTCTTTAGAATTAACTTTAAAAGAATTATAATAAATAACATTAATTGTTTTACTTTTAGTAAAAGTACCAATTGAAATATAACGATCAATTTCATCAAAACTATAAATACATTTAGGATAAGTTTTACATTCTGCTCTATACATAATTGGATTTCCTTTTTTAACTTTTAAATAAAATGTATATTTATCATATATATAACCAGCTTTTTGAATAAAATTAAAATATACTAACTTTTTAGGCAATGTTATTCTACTATAAGTTTTACCATTTATTTGAGGAGTATAAAAATTAGTTTTATTTGTTTCTTCATCAAAATCAATTATTTCTAAAAAATATGCTGAATTAGATTCTTTTTCATTTTGAATACATAAATTTGAATTTTCTAAATCATTTTTTGAATAAGTAAATTCAATATCATAATCTATTGAGGTTTTACTTATAGGTGATTCTTTATCAAAATAATATTGAATAGAACCTGAAAGAGACATAATATGAAAATGTAATTTTAATTCAGAATTTGATTTAGATGATTCACTATAATTTATAGTGAAACATTGAGTATTTAAATAATTATTTAAAACACCTAATAATGCTAAACTATTTGGTTTAAAAGTACTTTTTTCATTTTTAAATACTTTTGAATTGATTGTAACATAAGAATTTTTAATTTGATTTGATTCAATTGAATAATATGAATTTTCTTTATATGAATATTCAGATTCATCAAAAGTTACAACTTTAGCATTATTAATTTCTAAAACATTTCTTATTTCATGTTTTTTATTCCCATCAAAATAGTAAAATTTTGCTAAAACATTTTCTTGATTTGAAAAATAAAATGATAAAGTCATTATTGTTTTTTCACTTGAGTTTTCTTTTGGTATTTTTATTACATTATTGCCATCATCATTGTTTGAAAAATAACTTATTGAAGAATCTCTATTTAATATCATTATATCTGTTGTAGAAAAAATTACATTTCCTTGTAAACTCTCTTCATAAGAAAAAATTTCAAGGTAACCTTCTTTTTCTACCAAAAATTGATTTTTGATAAATAAACTTTGTTCCTTTTCTCTTAAATTTGATAATAAAAATGCATTTTCACTTGAACACTCTTTTTTTTGACAATATATTATATAAGGATTATTTAATTCTGATGAAACTTTTACTTCAATATATTTTTTGTTTCCTTCATATTTTATTTTATAAAGTTTTGCTTTTGTTATTAAATCTATTTTATCTGTTATTGGATTATCATCTTTTATTATAATTTCTTTTATTTCATCACTTATTATTGAGGATACAAGGAGAATGAAAAATATTGTTTTTAGCATTTTTATATGATTTTTCTTGGATTTTGCTGCGATTATAAATTATTGTTTAATTTTATAAAATAATTTAAAAAAAGAATAATATTGATTTTTAACCTAAAAGAAATTAAATGTCCTTAAAATTCGTTAATTTTTATTTTATATAATGTTTCTTGAATAAATTAGTAATATAATCAAAATTTTAGATTCTTATTTTATATTATTTTTTTCTTCTCTTTCTTTTAACCTCTTATGATTTTTAATTATTAGGTTACTCATTTTCTTTTTTAAAGAATTTTATTATTCTTTATTTATCATCTTCTAAAATATTTTCTTTAGGTCTTCTTTTATCATTGTTTTTAATTTTGTTCTTATTTATCATTATTTTCATCTTTATTTCCTATTTTAGTTGCTGTATTTTTTTAATTTTTTTTTCTTGAGAACTTTTTATTATTTTAAATGGGCTATATATGTATAATTAATTTATATAAATATGAAAATAAATAAATATGAATTTAGAAGATGAAAACAAATCAAATGAAAAAATGATTTCTGATAAGCAAAATCGAGTAACTTTAAATCATAAGAATAATATTCATTGTATAAATATTAAAAGGAATATAAAGGAAATTCAAAAAAAAAGTTACTCATATAATAATATTATAAATTTTAGTATATTAGTTGAAAAAAAAAATAAAAAATTAAATTCCAAAAAAATAAAAAATAAAAAGGAAATGAATATAAATGAGAATTTGAAAGAAAATGAGATAATTCATATTGATCAAATACAAATTTTATCTTTTAAAAAAAATAATAGTAATATGTATGAAAACTTATACAAAGAAGAAAAACAAAGAAATAATTTATTATTAGAAAAAGAAAAAGAATATAAAAAAAAAATTTCTTCAATGTTACAAGAAATAAATAGTAAAGATATTCTTATAGAACAATTAAGAAAAGAATTATTTAAATATGAAAAAATATTTAATAACAATTCAAATACTGAATTTGAAAATGACCTTAAAAAAAAAATTAAAATTTTAGAAAAAAAAAATAAATATTTAAACTCAAAAATAAAATTCATTGATAATAATAATTTATATGATACTTTTTTAACTGATGAAAAGCATAAATTTCAAATAGAAAAATTTTATTTTAATTTATTAGGAATTAATATGAATAATCAATTATCAAATTTACATAAAAAAGTAGAGGAATTATCAGAAGAAAAAAAGAATTTATCAAATTCTTTTTATTTAAAAAAATTAAAATATAATGATGATTTAAAAAAAAGAGATAATAAACTAAATGTTTATGAAAATCAATTGTCATTTTTATCTAATTCTTGTAATAATTTGATTCTAAAAAATGGTGATTTAGAAAAGGAAAAATATAATTTAGAAGATATTATTTTTAAACAAGAAGATAAAATAACTCATTTAAATAATAAATTAGGAGAATATAATTCTATTATAAAAGAAAAAAATAAAGAAATGGAAGAATCTAAATGTTATTTAAAGAAATTAATTGATAAATATACAATTATAAAAAATAATGGTATAAAAAACAATTTCATTTTGAAAAGAAGGGTTATTGGAAATGATTCAAATAGTATTAATAATAATTCATTTAACTCTTTTGATATTCGAAAAAATTATAAAAATAAAATAAATTTTCCATCTATTAAATTAAATTTTACCCGTAGAAATTTTATTCAACTTGAAAAACCTTCAAAAAATAATAATAGTGATTTTAAATTTTCTTTGTTTGAAGCAAATGATATAATTGAAAAAAAAGAAAAAGAAGATATAAAAGACATAAAAGAGATCATAGAAACATTGGTAGATAATATTTAAACAAAAAATATATATTTAATATTTTAACTAAAATTAAACAAATAATAAGATTTTTTTTATTGTTACTTAATAATTTCTGTATTTTAATAATTATTCTGATAATTAAAAAAATTGATTAAGTCTTTAATATTGTTTTAACAAAAATAAATGATTAATCTTTTTTTTATCATTTTTTAATTATAAATTTTTATGAATTAAATAATAAAAATAAATAAGATTCGTTTTAAAAGCATCAATAAAAGTATTATTTTGGTAATGTTTGATAAACAATATTCTTGAAATAATATGAAATAGAAAGAAAAAAAGAAATATTTCATTAATTTATTGTAAATAAGTACAGTTGAAATAATTAATTTTTATAATTTAATTTTTATTAATTTATTTTTATATAATATTAAAATGTTAAAGAAGAAAAATGCTTCTCAAAAAAAAAAAAACGAAAAAATAGAAATAACTCTTAATTCATCAAAAGATGAAGAAAATAAGAATCTAATAAATGCAATTTATTTAAGAAAAAAAAATATTTTTTTAATGGATTATAAAACATCAATTAATATTTATGACTTAGATTTAAAATCCATTCAGAAAATCCAAAAGAAAGAGGATGAAATAATGTTTGAATGTAAAAATGAAAATATTATTTTGTATAATAAAACTTCATTAAAAATTATTCAATTATCAGATAATAATAAAACACATTCTATTCTTAGAACCTTAAATATTCCAATTTCACATAGTTCAAAATGGGATAAAAGTGGAATAATAGTATCTTCTGGGAACAAATTATTAATTTATGATATTGTATTAGAAAAATATAAAGAAATTTATTCTCATGGTTTTGATTTTGAAATAGGTAAAGTATATCAATTAGATGAGGATACAATTTTAATTCAAAATAAAGATTTATATATTTATAATTTAGAAAATGTTTCTTTAACTCCCATTTATAAAGATATAATTTGGAATGATTTAACTTTATTAACAAATGATATTTTGCTTGCAAAAAATCCTAATTCAGAAATTCCAGGCATTATTTTAATATCTATATCTATTAGAAATATCATTGATGAAATAAGATTTCCATTAAATAAAGATTTGCATTTTCAATTGTCTTCTGATAATAATTATTTATTTTGTATTCTGGATTATAATGATTCAAAAGTAAAAATAGAAGTTTTTAAATTTGATAAAGAATGTGAAGATTTTAAAAGAGTGAAATCTTTTCTGTTTAAGAATAATATTTTTTCTATTTTTAATATTAAAAATGAAAAATTTTTAGTTTTGGATAAATCAGGAAAACTAAATAAATTAGAATTAAATTGATAAAAAGATATTCAATTTATAAAAATTTAAAATTTATTAATTATTTTTGTTTATTAAGTATCAGGTAGAAAATAAATATATTCTTTTTTTACTAACAAATTTTTTTCATGATTTACAAAACAATGAATCACATTGTCAATAACAACAAATATATAAGTTTCATTCATATATAAAATTTTATTGAAATGAAATGGTATTTTTACATTAATTGAATCATATTTATTTAAATCCCAACATTTAATTTCATTTTTTTCTCCTAAAGCAAACAAAAAAAAGTAATTATTACAAATATTAACAACTTTTTCTTGAAAACCAAAAAAAGATCTTACACATTTATTAGTTTTAGAACTCCAAATTTTAATGTCTAAACTTAAACTAGAAGAGGCAAATAAATCATTGTTTATATTATACAATAAATTAACTTTATTATGTGATCCAATATTTTCAATATCATTTTTCATTTGTATAATTTGAGTTACAAAACTAAATTTAAATATCTTATCAATTTCTTTAAAAATAAAAATTTGATAAATTCCACAATTAATAGCATCTGAAAAAGGAATTTTTAGTTCTTTTCTAGAAGTACATTTATAATTCTTTGTGTCTAATTTCATTATTTCACCTTTTAAAGAAATTGAATAAATTTCATTTGAATTTGTTCCAATTGAAACACAATCAATTGGTTTTTTTGATTCTTCAAATGCACCATTTATCATAAAAGGATATGAAGTACTCCATAAATAAATTCTTCCATCATTTCCTCCTGAAATAAAAGTATTTTTGGTTAATAAATTTAAACAATTTATTTTTCCTTGATGACCAGGAATAGATTTTATTTTTTTAAATGTTTTTATATCATAAATTTCAACTATATTATTCATTGAAATTGCAATATTACAATCATTTATTTGAATTAAATTATTTATTTTTGAAGGCAAAGTTAATGAATTTTCATTTTTATATATTAAAATATTTTCTGGGGAAATTATTATTGATTGTTTTTTTAAAGAATCTATTATTATATTATAATTTTCTATGACTTCTTTTTTTTCATTTAAATCTGGAATGTTTATTTTTGAAAATTTAGAATGAGATAATAAATTTAAATAAGAATTATAATTTGAAAATGGTTTTGTAATTCTATAATTATCTAATAATTTTTTCATAAAATCTAATATTATATTATTTTGTTTTATTGAATATTCAAGTTCATTTTCAATATTAGTTTTATATTGATTTAATTCATTTATTTTTTTTTCAATGAAAGTTATATATAAATTTACTTTTTCTTTTAAATTATTTTTAAATTCTTCTCTTTGATTTATAATATTTTGTTCTATTAAATTATCATCATATGATTTAAATATATTTTGAATATTATTTATTTGATGATTAGAATGCTCTTTATTTTTCATACATTCATTACATAAACCTGTTTTACAAGTATTACAATAAAATTTTTGATGATTTCCTAAATGATCCTTACACTTTTTAAACAAATTAATTTCTCTGTCTAAAATTATATGATTTTCATATTTTTTATCATTATGATGATTATTTAAACAATCTTCACAAAATAATCTCATACAATATAAACAAAATTTTATTGGTTTATTTTTTTCACAAAATTTACATATTAAATCATTTATTTTATCTAATTTTTTTGATTCATTTTTTTCAATCTGATATTCTAAAAATTTTTGTAAAGTAATTGAATTATTTATTCCACATGATTCACACTTAATATAAATTGTTGGTTGTGGATAATTAAATATTAATTGAATATATGGTATTGTATTACATTTTTCACATAAAAAAATTTTATCTAAATTTTCCATTACAACATCATTTTTATTTTCATTTGATGTGTTATTTGTCGACATTAAATTTAATAATTTTTCTTTTAAAAAAATAATAAAAATAAACACATCTGATTTTTTCTTTATATTTATTTAGAAGCATAATGTCAAATTCAATCTAATTCAACATTTGAAATTTAAAAAAATATATATCTCATAGAAAAATAATTCAAATAAATGTAAAAATTGGAAAGAATGAATATTTTGGGGATATTTATATAAATCTGTTGTTGAAGATATTTTTATTGTTTATTAAATGAAACAAAACAAAATCAACATTTTTTTATTAATCTAAATTATAAATTGAATTGATTTTATTAAGGAAATTTTGATTACAAATGTAAATTTTTTAAATATCTTATCATATGGGTAATAAAATAAATAAATTTAAATGTTTATAATTAAAAACTAATCAAAATAAAAATTTTAAATGATAAATATTTAAAAGAGTATTTTTTGAAAAAGTAACAGATTAAAGTTTATAAAATTTAATATCATATTTTATAAATCCAATTCAATTGATAAAAACATATGAAAAAAAAAAATATTTTTAAATCCAAAATATAAATCTTAAATAGATGAATAAAAAATGAAATAAAAAAATAATTCATAAAAAAATAATTATATCATAAAAAAAATTAAAAAATTATGAATTTTAATATAACCAATCAAAATGAAAAAAATATAAAAATCAAAAAAATGTTAACAAATAATCCAATAATAAAAGATGCATCATTAGTAAATAGTATAAATCAAAAAGGGATAAACACAGCAAACACAGGATTAAACATAGATAGACAAGTAATAATAAGTAATTATACTCAAGACACAATAGATAGATGTTGGAAAGCATTATCAACAAACATTGCTCAAAATTATTATACAGGTAAAGGAACTTATATTAAAGGTTTTGGTACTTTCACATATAATAATTATAATGTTAATTTAGAAGGAACTACTAATCAATATATTAGAGATAAAAAAGCTAAAACTCCTATTTTTATTGTTTCAAATGAATTTGATGATAAATTACAACCTGGAGAATTTACAAGACAAAAAGGAATCATTTGCTTTAATCAAAAAGAATGTAAAGATGTTAGTATTGTCAAATTAAATTATGCTGAAATTGCTTATTCTGTTTCTTTATCTAAAGATGAAGTATTTAATTTAATTAAAAATCTAATTAATTTTATTGGAGATTCTATTAGAAATAATAATTTTATTAGTAAAAATTTACCTGGAGTTGGTACTTTATTAACTAGAGGAAATATAATTTGTGTAAGATTTGATGATAATATTATTAATGGATCTAAATTTCAAAATGAAAAATTGACTTTGACTAAAAAAAATATTCAATTAAAAATGGATATGGATCATGCACAAAATGTTATGGCAAAAGATTTATTAAATCCTTATAAAAATGTTGAAGATTTAAGACCAAAAGATTCTCTTGTGACTAATTTAGAAAAAAGTGCTGATGACTATTTAAAAAATTATTATGATATTAATGTTAGAGATTTTCCACAACATGAAGTTAAAAATATTTATAATGATATTAAAAACAATAAAACTTGTCAATTTAATTTTTTAAATGATGCTAATCAAAAAAGTGCTAAATTCAGTCAAAATGTTTCTGGAAATCCCTTAAGTTATCTTGATTTAGATGTTATTAAATCTATTGAATTTTTTAAAGGAGTGATGATATCAAATATGAAAAATTATGATAAAAATAATACTGGAACTATTACAAAAGATGAATGTATAAATGCTTTTATGTTAAGTAATATTAATAATAAAATAGATTTTAATGTTGCTAAAAATATTATTGATTCATATAATAAATTAAATAATGTTGATTATATGAAATTTATAGCAAAATTAGTAAAAGATTGTAGAATTATGATATTAAAAGCAAATGGTAATAATAAAATTACTAATACTCAAATTCCAACAGGAAATTATGAAAGTTTCAGAAGGGAAAATTTCTTTTCCAATAATAATAGAACAAATAAATTTAAAAGAATAAATTCAAATACTTCAAGTTTATCAAAAAATAGAGCAAATAGTTCAAATATAAAAACAAATTCTCAAATATTTAATAATAGAGGATTTAGTCAATCTAATTCAAGACAAAATTCAGGTAATTTAAATCAAAGTCAGAGTTTAAATAGTAGAAAAAATTCGAAAAGTTTCCAACAATATGAAGAAGAAAAAAATAATCCAATGGCAAAAAGTGCAAATAACTTTTTTTCAAACAGAAAAAAAGAAACAGAAGATAATAGAAAAAAATTAATAACAATAACATTACTATTACCAGAATTAAAGAGGAAATATTTTACAGCTTTAGATCAAAATATATCTTATAGGGAATTTATGAATATTTTAAATAAATATGATATAAGTTATCCAGCAGATAAAATAATTAATTTATTAAATTTCCTTGATATTCCAAATATAGAGGCTTTCACATTAAATGAATTTGAATCTCATTTAAATGCATGTAAAATTTTAACATCAAATGTAACACCTGATGATTTAAATGAAATTATGAAAAAATTAAAAGATGTTTGTTTTATTAATGGTGGTGTTAATTTCTTTTTTAATAATGAAAAAAATCCAAAAGATACTATTGATTTAACTGGATTTGTTAATTTATTTAAAGATAAAACTAATTTTGATGGAGAATTATTAGTTCATGTCTATAATTATTTAGTCAAAACTGATAGAGAATTTAATATGAATGATTATAAAAATTATTTTGATAATCCTAAATTAAAACCTGCTTTTGATGAAACTTATTTCCAAAATGTAATGAGAAATATAAATCACAACATTGAAAGATTACATTTAAAAATTGATGAATATTTTTCTCATTTAATTCAATATAATTTAAGTACACAAGATAATGTCATTACAAGACCTCATTTTATTCAATATCTTCAAAGGGAAAAATTGAATTATTCAGCTGAAGAATTAGATAAAATATTTGATTACATTGACACTAAAAAAGATAATGTTATTGATAGAGAAGAATTTTGTGCAAAATTAAATTTCGTCAATCAACCTTTAACCATTCTTCAAGATATAATAAAAAGATATAAATTAGATATTGAAGATTTAGCTCATAGAATGAATATAAATATGAATAAAAATGAAAAATTAGATTTTAATGCTTTCAGAAGTAAAATAAAAAAATTAGATTATACTTTATCAAATGAATTCATTCAAAAAATTTTTGATTCTTTATCAAACAAAGATTTAAATGGTAAATTTGTCTACACTAAACATTTCTTAGATGAAATAAATTATGTAAAACCACCATCATCATATAAAAGCTTAACTGAAAAATATATAAATACAGTAAAAAATAAAATATCATTTGATGATTTAAAAACTCAATTGGAAAAATTTGATCAAAATTCAATGGGGACTTTAACTAAATTAGAATATGTTTCAGCAATGCAAAGTATATTTCCTGAATTTTCAGATGATGATCATATGAGATTTGTAAGAGTAACAAATATGTTAGATTCAAAAGGAAATATTACTTATCCAGAATTATTAAATTTAATATATTATTTCAGTAAAGAAAAATTAGATGATCCATTTATTAAATTATGTCAAATTCTAAGTAATATATTACAACATGATTGTAAAAATCAAATTGAAAAATTAATGGTGTTCGTTCAAACAAACGGACAATCAATTCAAACTTCTAATTTAATTAGACCTAAACCAATATTAATTGATCAAATGAAAAGTTTTATTAATAATTGTGATTCTGGAATTCCAAGACAAGTTATTTGTAAATTAGATGTTGATGCAGATGGAGTTATTTCATATGAAGATTTAAAATGTATTTTAATGAGATTTACTACTACTTCATTCTTTAAATATACTAATGATTCTACTATGCCTAATATTAACTTATTTTCTAAAGAAACAATGTCTGATAATAAATTTAAAGCTATTGTCAAAAAAATTAAAGGTTTTATGAAATTAAAAAATATAACTGAAGTTGGTTTATTTCATAAATTTGATTGTAATAATGATGGATTTATTTCTAATGTTGATTTTAATTCTGTAATTGATGAAATTTTGCCTTTAAGTCCAGCTTTAAAAGATCAATTTTTTAATTATTTAGATTTTTATCATAATGGATTAATTGATTTAGAAACTTTTCTTTTTAGATTTAAAGACTATGATACTACTAGTACAATTGTTCAAAATAATAATCACATTGAAAATATTATTTTAGAAGCTGTAAATAATTTCTTAAGAAAAAATAATAATTTATCTGATAATGAAATTTTTGAAATAATTGACAAAGATTGCGATGGTGTTATTAGTATTGATGATTTTAAAAAATTTATTACTGATAATTTGCAAATATCAAAATATGAATATAATGATTATAAAATTGAAAGAGTTATGATGAGTATATCTTTATCTAAAAATAAACAAATTGGTTTAAGTGATATTAGAGAATTAATTAATCAAGCTAATAATTCCTCTAAATTAGGAGGAGATAATATTAACTTAAAAGATATATTTACAGTTACTGGTAATCAAAATTTAAGTGATTTGAAAAAAAATAAAGAATGGACTAATGATATTATTGAAAGATTTGGTATGTTTATTAGTGAGAAATTTAATAGTATTAAGGAATTTTTTAATGAATATTCTGAAGGAAATAATAAATTTAAATTTTCAGATTTATTAAAATTCCATGAAAAAAATTATGAATTATTTAATAATGGATTTAACTTAACAAAAGATGAATTATTGTCATTATTTACTACTTTAGATAGTCATAAAAAAAATTATTTAACTTTAATGGATTTAGAAAATAAATTACAAATATTTGATTTTTATAAAAAAATGCACATTGATGTAAAAGGCTTTTTACAACAGAATTTTTATAATGGAATAGATGCTTTTAAATTCTTTTGTAAGTCTAAAAATAATATTGAAAAAAGTGACCCAAATAATCCAGAAGGTGAAGATTTAACAAAATATTCAATTACTTTAAAAGAATTTTTTGATGCATTTGATATATTTTTCCCTAAAAAATATCAAACAAATACTATATTAAAATATTTAAATAAATATTTTGGAATTAATACAAATAGTGATTTAAGAAATAAAAAAGATATTACTTTCAGTGAATTTAATAATATTTACTTTGATAAATATAATTCAAATGATGAATTTTTAGCTAAAAAATTTGAAAATACAAAATTAATGACAAATCGTCATTTACAAATTGAGCAAAATCCTCTTTTAGCAAAATCCCAAAATAATTTTTATTATAGTAATTTATTTAAGAAAAAATTCGATAATTTAAGTACTCCATTTGATAATGATCCTTTGAATAAAATAAAAAGAGTAGTTTGTTCTTCTAAGTTTAATTTAAATAAATTTTTCGAAAATGCAGCTTTGTATTGTGATAATAAAGATTTTATAGTAAATAAATTTCAATTTAGAAATATAATAAAAGATTTATCAATAGGCTTAACTAATTTAGAAATTGATCAAATTATGTTAAAATCAGGAAAAGTAACATATGACGGGAAATTAAATTTAAGAGAATTTATAAGATTCTTATATAATATAAATCCATTTTTAAATGAAGGATTAACAAATACTTCAGCAATTATTGGAGAAATAAAAGCATTAATATATAAGTATTATTCAAATCCAATTATATGTTTCCAGAATAATGATACTAAACATGAAGGAAAATTAGATTTTGAAAAATATAAAAATTTAATATATGATATGTATAAAAGAGATGAAAGGCCTTTTCCAAACTTTACTTTAATAAAAAATTCCTATGATATAATTGATTTAAGAAAAGATGGAATTATTGATATGAATGAATGGATGAGAAGTTTTGGTTCATTTAATGGTAAATTAGATTATACTGTTGAAAAAGTTTCAAATGGCTTTGAGTTTTATGATAAGAAATTTAAAGAAAAAAATAACTTTAAAAATACTAATGTAGTAGATCATAGTAGAAAACAATTACGTGAATGGGAAAGTTCAAATGATATATGTGATTTTTATAATTTTATAAATAAAAATAGAAAAAGAATAAAGGATGAAATTAAAAAATTGAATTATGCATTAGATGCAAATGGTGGAACATTAATTCAAGGAAATAATTTAGTTACAATTTTAAAAGATATGATGCCAAAAAATAAATTAACTCATACTCAATGGAAAATGTTTGTTAATGTTGCAAAAAGTGATGTTGCTGAAAATTTAATTGATGTTGATTTATTTTTTACAATTTGTGAAGTTACTGCTAAAAATTTAAAAAGTCATCCTAGAATTATTAAAAGTAAGAAAATTGAAAATAGTGAATTTAATCCTATGACTAGTAATCCTAATGGTGTTGGTTATAAAACTAGTACTAATGGTTTTTATTATAATAGAAGGAGTAATAGTATTAACAGAGAAATAAATAATTTACGTTTTAGTTATAATGATGCTGTTGTTAATAGGAGAAGTAATAGGAATTTTAGTAATAAATTACCTGCTTTTGCTTAATATTTGTATTTTTGATTTTTTTATATTTAAAATGGTTTTTTTTTGAATTATTTAAAATGAAAAAATTTTGAAAGTGTTTTATTTTTTATTTATATTTATAAGTAATATGTCTCTTTCGTATGATATTGTTTTTTTTATTAATATAAAATATATAAGATAATTTTTAAAAAAATGAAAACAACAAAAAATATTAAAATTAAATACTTATGCATCAATTCCTAAAAAGAATTAATATCATATTCAAGCTTATCATATATAAAACCTTAGAATATTTGACTTTCAATTATTAGATAAAAAAAGATATTTATATTCCAAATGATTACTCAAAATAATATTAATAAAAACATTAAAAATTATATAGTTCAAATATCTTTAATGATGAAATCAAATAAGGAATTTTAGTAATATTGAAATAATTAGATGACTAATACTAATATTTGTAATTATTTGTAATAATAATAGAATAATGAGAATTTAAATAATTAAAAAAGGCAATTGTTAATCTTATTTCTTCTTTAAAATTGAATTCTCTTGTTTATTTTAAAGAAAAAATCATTAAAAAAAATTTTCAATGAGAAAAAAGAAATAAAAGAGTAATTTATATTGAGAGTGAGAATGAAACTAATGATTATAAAAATAGAAATTATGAATCTTCAGTTGTATCAACCTATCGAAAAAGAAATGGAGTTTTATTGTTAATATTTATGAAGAAATAATTTAAATTTTTTATTTATAAATATTATTTTTAAGATTTAATGATAAATTTTAATATGAAAATAAAACTTTTGATTAGTTTTAAAAATATTAATGTTTATTTTTACTTATTAAAAGAATTAAATAGATTTATTGTTGTTTAACATCTATAATATATAACTAAAATAAATTATTTTTTAACTTATTTTTCCATCAAATAAAATTAAAAATAAAATAATTTACACATACAATAGAAAAGAATAATAAAATTAAATGAACAATATTAATTATTTTTTTTATTTGCAAAGACCAAATAATAACAAATTAGATTTCTTTTAATATTAACAAAAGAAATTCCAACAAATCTTGCTTTTTCATTCAAAATATTTTTTCTTCTAGAAAAATTATTTCCTGTATCATCCACAATTTGCAAAATTGAACTTAATTCAGTGTTATTATTACAAATATCATAATGAAATCCTAAAATATTATAATTATTCTTTGTTTCTTCAAATTTTTTTTTGAAAATTTGTTCAATAAATTCAAATGAAGTATAATCAACATCTTTTTTTGTATTTTCTAAATTTATTTCGATTTTCAAATTATTATTTAACTCAAGAGGTTCTAAGCTTTTTTGGGAATATAAACATTTAATACAGTCATTAAAAATTATTTCTCCTTTATTTAATAAAGAATAAACTTTATTTCCACAATCAATTAAAATTTGATTATCCTTTTCAAATATTTTAGATTTATACATTTCAATTTTTTCAATCATTGACATTGGATTTGTTCTGATTTTATTAATGTTTTCAAACATTTGATAAATTAAGGTAACATTATTTTGAAACGCACTTTTTTTTGAAAAATCTCTGCTAAAATTAGTGTCAATTGTATTTTCATTATTTGATAAATTGTTAGAAAAATTATTTAAATTTTTTAAATTACTTTTATTTGAATTTGTTTCATGATTTAATAGTTGTTCTTTAATTATATCATTATTTTTATTAATTGAACATTGACAACCCATAATAAAAACTTTTAAAATTTTTTTTATTTTTTAATAATATAAATGAATATTAGATTTAAAAGAAATAAATATTATAATTAGATATATTTTAAAAGAATTTTAATGGAAGGTAAATTATTAAAGTGGACTAATTATTTATATGGTTGGCAAGAAAGATTCTGTGTTTTAAAAGGAGCAATTTTTTCTTATTATATTCCTAATAGTGAAAGTCATATGCCAAAAGGAAGAGTTCATTTAGCAATAAGTACAATTAAAGAAAATTTAAATAATAACGAAAATTTAACTGAAGAAGACAAAAACAGTGATTTAGGCTTTGAAATTAATACAGGCTCTACTGTTTATTTTTTTAAAGCTAATAATATTGAAGAAAAAAACAATTGGATTAAAATCATAAAAAGAAATAAAGTAGAAGCTGAAAAAAATATAAAAGAATATTTTGATAAAAAAAACAATGAAGATAAATATTCTCAATTAAAAGATTATATATCTAATTTAATAGCAGAACAAAATTTACATTCAGATTTAGAAAATAAATTAAAATTAGCAATTAACGACATAGACAATAATAGAATTCAACAACCTCAATCAATGAGATTAAAAAGTAGGAATCAATTATCTTTAAGTCCAAATAACCAATTTTTTGTAAAAACAGAAGAATTCAATTTTTCAGATAATATTTTTAATTTATCAAAAAAAGAACATCATCATATTCGTTCAAATTCAAAAGAAAAATTTTATTCTTTATCCGATGAAGAAGAAAATGATGAAGAAATAATAATGAATAACAATGATAATAAATTTAAACTATCTAATCCTATAAATTTAAAAAAAATTTTACCTTCTTTTAAAAAATCTTTTTATGACCCATTATATAATTATAAAAAGAGAAAATCACTTCCAGTTACATGTAAAAAGTTAAATTATAATGTATGGGAAATCTTAAAAGGTTCAATAGGAAAAGATATTAATAGATTTACAGTTCCAATTTTTTTAAATGAACCAATATCAATGTTGCAAAAATTATGTGAAAATTTTCAATATGTATCATTATTAAATAAAGCAGCATATGAAGATAATCCATATAAAAGATTAGCATATTCTGCTTGTTTTTGTATTGGAGGTTTCTCAATGAATATATATAGAGCTAAAAAATTTTTTAATCCTATATTATATGAAACTTTTGAATATATTGATAATGATTTAAATTATAGATATTTTTCTGAACAAGTTTCTCATCATCCTGCAATTTCTGCTTTATATGGTGAAGGTGATGGATGGAAAATATATACCAATAATAATGCAAAGGTTAAATTTTTTTTAAATGGTTCTATGCAAGTTGAAGCTGTTGGACGTTCTTATATTAATTTTGAAAGATATAATGATAATATTGTTTATACTAAACCTTTTGTTAATGTTCAAAATTTAATTTTTGGTACTATGTATCTTCAAATCAATGGGAAATTTAAAGTTATTAATGATGAAGGTGATATATGTGAAGTTAATATTTTACCTTCTAAAGGAATTGAAAGTGGAAAAATGAGAGGAAGTATTAAAGATATTAATGGAAATTTAAAATATAATTTAGAAGGTGATTGGTTAAATAAAATAAAAATAATTAATCCAGAAACTAAAAATGAAGAAATTTTATGGGAAATAATACCTTGGGAAAGTCAAGAAAATTATTATTATCAACCTATTACTTTTGATTTAAATAATTTAACTGATGAAATGAAAATTAAATTACCTCATACTGATAGTAGATTTAGACCTGATCAAAGATTAATGGAATTTCAAAAAATTGATGAAGCTGCTTTAGAAAAAGAAAGATTGGAAAATAAACAAAGAAAAGCTAGAAAAATTGATAAGAAAAATGGAGTAATTAATAAACCTTATTTTTTTGATGAAACATATGATGATATTACTGGAGAATTAATTTATGTTTATAAAGATAATTATTTTGAAAAAAGAAAAAATATGGATTTTAGTGATTTACCTGATTTATTTGGAAAAGATTAATGTTTTTTTAATTTTTTTTTGTTTAATATGAACACACACCCCTCAATTGGGTAAATTTTTATTTCTTAAAGAAAAAATTATGTAGTTATATTTAGGAAAGGTTTTAATTATGTTAAATAATTATTATGAAATAATCCAAAGTATATATTAAAAATTTATTTTGAAAATTAATTTTTTTCATAATATATTAAATAATTATTTTTCATATTAAATAAAATTTAAATTGCCATTTAAATAAATGAATTTTAAAAATTGTAAAAACCTAAAAATTAACCCTTTTCAAATGAAAAAAACATTATTAACATATTCAAATTATAATTCAGCCTCAACTCAAGGGAATTCAACTCCTAAAAGGCAACATTTGAATAAGCAAAATATAAAAGAAAATGAATCTTCAACAAATAAAGAAATAAACCCTTTTAATGAAGAAAATGACATTAATTCTTTAAATATAATTTCATCTCCTGAAAAAAAAAATTTAAATACAGATAAAAATAAACAAAAAAATGTAAATATTAATAAACCTTCAAAACCTTTTTCTTTATATGAATCTGAAGAAAAGAAAAATTATAGATTTCTTCTTCATCAAGCAAGTAAAAATTTAAATAAAAGTTTTTCAAATATATTTGAAAACAATAATAATAATAGATCATTTAGTTCAAATTCTTTTAATGAAGCTTTAAATAAATGTTCAATTGATTTAAATACATGTGGATTATCAAAAAGAAAAGAATTAAGTAATTTAGGATTTAAATTAAATAAAAATATTAGAGGAATTTCCAATTTTTCTTTGAATAAAAGTAGTTCTAATTTAAAGAAAAAGCTAAAAAATAAATTTTTGGAAATTTCAACAGAAAATAATTACATTAACAATAATTGTAAAACTGAAAATAATGATAATTTAAATGATTTATTTGATGAAAATTGCTTTCCAAATGGTAAAGGAAATACTATAGCTGCTTTAAATAAAGATGATTTTGTAAATTTTAATAATAATAATAATAATGATAATAATAATCAAATTTTTGATGATATTTCTTTAAAAGAAACTTTTGATTTATGTGAACATTTAGAACAATTTTTTATTTTAGAAAATAAAATCAAAGAAATCTTAAATAAATTAAATAATTCTCAACCTGCATTTAATGAAAGTTTTGAATGGATAAATTATTATTTTGATTATAAAATATATAAAAAAATTAAAAGTTTATTCAAAGAACCTAATAATAAACGAATTTTAACCTATATAATTAAAATAGAATTATTATGTTATTGTTTATGCTATTATGTATCATATGATCACCAATTTCAAAAAGTTATTAATTCATTAAAAAATATTTTTGAACAAATTCACTTTAATTTTTTAATAAAGTTAAAATATTTGTTACAAAGAATTACTATGTCTTATGATAATTATATATGGTATGAACAATTATATAATATTATAAAAAATGAAACTTTAAATTTAAAGGATGAAGATTTTAATGAAAATAATATAATTCAAATTCTAAACCAAAATATTAATCAAATTGGAATTTATTATAAATTAATATTAGAAGATATATATTCATCTTATTATCATCCTGAAAAAAATGATTATAAATTCCCATCTTCATTAAATTGTTCTCCACATGAAAAATTTAAAAATTTAAAAGAAATAATAGCTTCCTTTTTTTATGATGCTTTTTCATTTTCAGATATATATTTAATAGAAGATATAAATAAGTTTTTCACTTTATTTTTATTTCAAATTACTGACCTAAATTCTGCAAATATAATTTCTTATAAAGTAAAATTTACAAAAACAGACACATCATATATAAAAGTTAATAAAAACCTAAAGAAAATCCCTTTAAGCTATTTACCAAAAATAAATCCTATATATAAATATTCTTTAGTATTAGATTTAGATGAAACTTTAATTCATATAAAAAAGGATAATAATCCTAAAAGTAAAAGAAAAGTAATGATTTTAAGGCCTAATTTACATGAATTTTTATCAAAAATGAAAAAATTTTATGAATTAATTTTATTTTCTTTTGGAACACCAGATTATGTTGATCCTTTAGTAAATATAATAGAAAAAAAAGAAAAATACTTTGAATATAGATTATATAGACAACATTCAAAATTATATCAGAATGAATATATTAAAGATTTATCTCTATTAGGGAGAGATATTAAAAAAATTATTATTGTTGATAATTTACCAAATGCTTTTAAATTACATAGAAGTAATGGAATTTGTATTAAAGGATTTTATGGAGATACTGTTGCTGATAGAAATACTTTAAAAATATTAGGGAATATTTTGGAAAGAATTAGGTTTGATGCGGATGAAACAAATGATATTAGAGATAGTTTAAGAAAAGAACAACAATTACTTATCACAAAAATTACATCTAATTTTTATGATAATTATAATAATAATAAGGATGATAATAAATGAAAAGTTTAGAAATTATTCTTTTTTTTAATTTTCTTTTTTTTAGTTTTTTTATTTTTTATTTTTAATTATTATATTAAAATAAAAACGATAACATTATATTTTTTTTCCTTTTATCTTTTCAAAAAATTAAAAAAATCTATTAATTCCATCTAAAAATTAATTTTTGATAATTTTTAAATAGTTTAAAATAAATGATAACAGATAACGATTCAAGATTATCATCAAATATTGATGAAAGAATAAATACTTTAAAAAAAAATTTAACAGGTAAGAATATAGAAATGAGATATACAAAATCAGATGATAATTTACTTCGTGGTGTAAGAGCACATAAAAAAAATTTAAACAGTTCTATTATAGGTATGCAAATGTATTTAAGAGGAATGGCAACATTAGAAAAAAAAAGAAGATTTATAGAAAAGTCAAAAAAGCAATTAGAAATTAAAGAAAATCAATTAATAAGACAAAAGCCTAGAATAAATAATAAAAGTCATTTTCTTTCTCGTTCTCGTTCAATGGATGGTTTAAAAGTTGAAGAAAGATTACTTCAAAAAGGCAAAGAAATGGAAAAAAGAAAACATGATAAAATTATGCAATTAAGTTTTGATTTGGGACATAGAAGAAATATTAAATCTAAAAAGTTAAATAATAAATTTGATTCATTATATATTGATGCGAAGAAAAAAGAAGAAGAAAAACACAAATTAATTGATAATTTTTATAAAAAAAAGTATACTTTTAAACCTCAAATTTCTGAAAAATCAAAAAATTTAAGTAAAGAAAAATATGATGAAATAATACAAAAAGGAAAAGAAAGAAAGAAAAAAGTAAAAGAAGAAATTGAAAAAGAAATGAAAAAGAAAATTGGTATAAGAACAAAAAGACATAATAATAATAGAAATCAAATTAATACAAATACATCAAATAAGATTAATAAAAATAATTATAGTTATACTAAAGAATCTTATGAAAGAGAATTAAGAAAAAAAATATCTGAATTAAATGAAGAAAAAATATGTACATCTTCACAAAAAAAAACTCAATGGTTATCACATATTAATGAAATTGTGAAGAAAACAAAATTTGAAAAATATAAAAAATTATTTGATATGTGTGGAGGAGAAAATGATATTTTAATAATAAAAAATATTAAACTATCAAAAATAGATAAAAATGTCTTAAATGAAGTTACAAATTTATTAGATGAAATAATGCATGGAAATACAGATTCAATTTCATTTAAAGAATTTTGTGAACAAGCTGATAAATATTTATCAAAGTAAAAAAATTAAAAAAATAAAAGCATATATATATTTATTATATAGATAAATTAAAAATATAATACATTAGAATTTTAAACAAAATTCTATTTTCCTTTTTTTTAATTTATTAAACTTTTATAAAAATTTTTCCATTTCTAATTGTTGATAAATTCTTTCATATTGATTTTTAACATTAGTACACATATTCCCAATATCACTATCTTTTCCATTAAATAAATAACAATTATCAAAAACTAAATTCATATCTTTACAAAATTCTTTAAAATTACTATAAGTAAAATTAGCTAATTTTTTTTTTATAGTTGAAAAATCCATTGGATGTTTAATTACTTCAAAATAAGTTGGTAAACCTAATTCTAAAGGATTAACTGGTTTATAAAATAAATCTGCATCTTTAACTTTCCATAACATAGAGATTAATTTTTTTGCATTTTTTTCCCAATTTTCATGTAATAATAAATCTTCATTTATTCCTTTTTTTTCCTTTTCTAATTCTTCTTTTTCAAATAATAATTTAGTAACTTCAGGATAATTTTTTTTAAAATCTTCAATTTCTTCATTATTTAAAGGTATTTTTTCTCCATTTTCATTAATTTTTACTAAAATATTTTTTTTAGGAATTTGAATAGAATTAATCATTTCTTGTTTATTTAATAATTCTTCTTCAGGTGTTTTTTTATTTCTTTTATTCTTATTTTTATTATCATTTTTATTTTTATTTTCACCTTTAATTCCACCATTTTTAATAAGTAATTCCTTAATTTTAATTTGATTCATTTTTTCAGCATAAGAAAGAGGAGTTTGTTTCTTTTTATCTACTTTATTTATCATTAAGCCATTATTAATTAATAATTCAACAACATCATAATAACCTTGCCTAATAGCATAAAAAACACAAGTTTGTCCAAATTTATCTTCTAAATTAATATTAGCACCTTTTTCAATAAAATATTTACATACATTTAAATGACCTTCTCTACATGCATAATATATTGGATGTTGACCATAAATATCTTTTTCATTTATTGGAACTTTACACTCTTCAACTAAAAATTTACATGTTAATAAATTTCCTTCTCTAGCTGCATAATATAAACATGTTTGTTTATGTTTATCTTTAAATAATGGATCTACTTTTAATTCTTTGAAATATTTACATATTTCTAAAGCAATTTCATCATTTTTTATTACAGTTGCATTAAAAAATGCATTTTGATAATTTTCTTTATCTATTAATTCTTTCATATCTAAATTATATTTTTGAATTGAATTTTTTATTAAGTTTATATCTCCGTCTGTGATGGAATTCAATATCATTTTTACTAATGTACTATCTATTTTGCTTCCTTCCATTTTATATTTTTGATCTTTTTAGGATTTAATATTAAATCAAATTTTTAAATTTTTCAAATAAATTTTTGGCTTTTTAGAGACAATTATATTTTATTATTTTAAATATAAAATTATCATTTTGGTATATTATTTTAATATTAAATTTCAAATAAAAAACAAATAAAACAAATAATTTAAAATTTTTATCCAGAAGCAACGTTTTGATTTTCATTTTCTTGATTAACATTATTTGCATTCTCTTTTTTATTTTCGGAATTCTGATTTTCAATATATTTTAAATTACTTCTAACCATAAAATCATCTAATTTCTGAGCATAACTCTGTTTAGGAAATAAAGAAGAAGCAAGACTATTAGTTAAACCTTTATTATTAGTTTTTTCCAAAACACTTTCTTGAAAAGACTTTAAATTAGGATTAACAGGAGGTTCTTTTCTTTTTAATTGTTCAATAGGAGGAATAATATTTTTATCATGAATAAAACCATAAAATGGATTTGGTTTTTTATATTTTTCATGATCAAACTTAACAGTATCATCAACAAAAGGCATTGTACCAAAATCAATGTTATTTATCTCTTTACTATTTCTAGGAGAATTAGTTACAGTATTTGGAAATTGAGTTTGACTTAAAGAAGATTTATGACTAACAAAAGTACCATTATTTCTTTGAGTAAGATTATTATTACCTTTATTTAATAAAGTTATTCTTTTTCCTGGTATTGTAGTATTAGCTCCATTTCTATTTAAGCTTTTAGTTTTTTCAATTGATTGTTTAATTTCCTCAGCACCTAAATAATTATATTTTGGTCTTAAAGGATTAACTCTTCTTTGAGTAACAATTCCTTTTTTCAAAGTACTAGTTTGTGCTCCTGGAATATCTTTAGTATTATATATATAATTCATTCCAGTAAATTTATTAATGTAATTTTTACTTCCAGGATTAGTTCCTAAAATATCATCTGTTCTCAAAGCAAAAGAAGGATCATAATAAAATTTAGAATAAACACAAGGTTTATTTTTCTCAATTGGACCATGAGTTTCTTTATCACCATTAATGAACCCAAGATAATACATAGGATCTAAAGGATTTCTAATTTTACTTTTATCACTAGGTTCTTTAATATCTCTAATATATTGCTCTTTATAAACATCTCTATAATCAATATATTCATAATTACCTTTATTTCTTATATTATATCTTCTCCTTGGTGAAGTTCCTTGAATATCATCTTTTTTAAGAGGATCTCTTTTAATTTCCAAAGATATTTTTTTTGTAGGTTGAGCACCTTCTATATCTTTAACATCAATATTATCCCTTATAAATCTGGGAATTTCAAAAGGATAATTTTCACAATGAGGTAAATTATATTTAGGTTCTAAAGGATTAGTATTTCTAGTACTTTTAAATTCAATACATCCAGGTTTTGATTTTTCAATATCATCATTTCTTAAATTATATTCAGGTTTATTTAGTCCAACATGTAATTGTTTTGGCCAAGAACGTTCAATATCATCGTTTTTATTTGTAAAATCTATTTTTTGATTTAATGCTCCAAAACGACGAGGAGAAGAACCTTCAATATCTAAATTATATAAATTTATTGACCAGTCACGGTTTGTGTCTAATTGTTTAAATTTTTTCAATGGAAAATCATTGGCTCCTATTGTTGATAAGAACATTGTATCTTTACGAGAAGGAGTTGGGTAATTTTGAGACAAGGGTATTGTGTCTGGAGATGGGTCTGGAGAATAAGAACGTTGAGGAGGAGAATAGGATGTTGACATATTATTTTTTTAAATTTTTGTTTTTTTTTATTTTTTTTTAACAGTTATAAGTATTTTTTTTAATTTTA
>JAEEGK010005329.1_pt1 | contig 31110 bp, 20 predicted proteins | sample 8958771 | NCBI WGS metagenome assembly JAEEGK01 (sample SAMN16246547, study PRJNA631951) | gut metagenome | biome: gut microbiome; feature: rumen; material: SC-attached | host: Bos | place: Iran: Karaj | collected 2018-10
CGCACGCCGCAGAAAAGGCAGAAAAAAACTTACCGTATCATCCGAGGCAAGATGCCAGGGACACTATTAGAATTGTTCCAATCTCTAACACAGAAGGAGATTCAAAGCCCTCAATTCGTAGCGGGATTGGGGTTTTTTGATTTATGCAACAACAATAAGAAAACCACAACACAAGACATCAGATAATGGCAGTACTTTCATCCATCAGGAGCAAAGGCAAGTTGATTGCAATATGCGTGGGTGGCGCGTTGCTCGCCTTCGTGCTTGGCGACTTCATTTCGTCGGGCGCGACCATATTCGGCGCAAGCCAGACCAAGATGGGCGACATCAACGGCACTACGATTGACTATCAGCAGTTTCAGCAGCAGGTAGAGACAAGGGAAACATACATAAAACTCCTCTACAACACAAGCACGCTCGACGCCGCAACATCCGACGAGGTGCGCAAATATGTATGGGAGCAGGCAGTTTTGGACAATACAATCCTCAAAAACGCCAACGACCAGGGCATCATCGTTACAGATGCCGAGGTGGCTCATCTCATCCAGACTGGACAAATCAGCAACGGCGTTATTCGCCAGATTGCAACAGACCGCGAGACTGGCATGTACAATCCGCAGGTAATCTCCGATTTCATCGCGCAGGGCGACAAGGACGCTTCTTACCGTTTCCTCTGGCAGAATATGGAGAACGACCTCCGCAACGACAGGCAGGCTCAGAAGTACCTCTCGATGGTGAACGCAGGTCTCAACGTTACCACAGCTGAAGTGGAGCGCGAATTTGCTCAGAGGACTCAGATCTCTGACATCAAGTACGTGGCTATCCCCTACACCGACATCAAGGACGAGGAAGTGTCTGTATCGGACGACAAGCTCAAGGCTTTTTACAACGACAACATCAAGCGTTACTACAACGCAGAGGAAAGCCGCAGCATTTCTTACGTTGTATTCGACATCACCCCCTCCGCACAGGACAGCACAGACGCAATGAAGGAAGCCGAAGCCGTTAAGAAAGGCCTCGAATCCTCCAAGCCCGCCGATGTTGATTCTTACGTAAAGATCAATTCTGAGTGCAAGACCGACAACCAGCTCAAGTACTACAGCAAAGGCGAACTTGGCAACTCGACACTCGACGACATCATGTTTGAGCAAGAGCCCGGCTACGTATATGGTCCTTACAAGGATGGCAATTACTACAAAGTGGCCCGCCTCACTGACAAGGCAATGCGTTCTGACTCGGTGCAGGTATCTCACTTGCTCCTGCTCGTACAGAACCCCGCCGACTCGCTCAAGGTGAAGGCTAAGGCCGACAGCCTCCTGAACGTTTACAATTCGGGCATCGATTTCGGCGCATTGGCAGCTCAGTTTAGCGAAGATCCTGGTTCAGCATCCGATTCCGGCAAGCTCGGCTGGGTGACAGAACGCACATCGTTCATTCCTGAATTTTTGGATGCTTGCTTCAATACAGAGAAGGGCAAGACCAAAATCGTGAAGTCGACATACGGCTACCACATCATGAAGGTAACCGACAAGACCGCACCCAAGCTCAAGGTAGCTGTAGCCGTTGCATCGGTGGACATCCCCCCGAGCAAGCAGACCACACAGACCGCATACGCCCGCGCAAGCGAATTTGCAGGCCGCAACAGGACCCGCCAGCAGTTTGAAGAGGCAATCAAGGAAGAGAAACTCGTAGCCCGCGTTGCCGAACTCAAATCCAGCTCTGAAGGCCTCCCCGGCATCGCAAACACCCGCGTAATTGTTAAGGACGTATTCAATGACGACAAGAAGGAAGCTGTATCGGATGTATATGAAGCAGAAGACCGTTTCATCATCTACGTATTGACCGGCGTACTTCCCAAAGGCACCAAGAGCATCAATGCAGTCAAGAGCGAAGTAACCCGCATCGCTACCAACGACGCAAAGGGCGACCTGATCATCAGCAAGCTCGGTACTGTAAGCTCCGTGGAAGACGCAGCCAACAAGATGGGCAAGGAAGTACAGAATGCAACTTCCGTACACCTCGACATGTCGGCAATGCCCGGCATAGGATTTGAGCCCAAGGTAATCGCTGCCGCAGCATCGTTGCAGCAGGGTCAGACCTCGGCTCCCATCAAGGGCGAGACTGGCGTTTACGTATTGCAGAATACTTCTTACACCCCCGCACAGGCTATCCAGCCCATCAACGTCACCACCGACAAGAAGATGATGGAGCTCGAACTCAAAAACAGGGCGTCCTACCAGGTAGCCCCGGCCATCATCGACCAGGCTGACATCACCGACCAGAGGGTGAAGTTCTTCTAAGTCTCATTTATAATAATTAATATAATAAAGAGGCGCGGCACACAAAACAATGTGGCTGCGCCTTTTTTTTGCATACGTGGGTCAACTCGATAAAAAAAATGTTACATTATGACAAAAAGTTTTTAACTTTGCACGATGAAACAAACACACCGCGTACAACAATGGAAAACATCATAAATATCAACGGCGTGAATATCCGCTACAAGACCACCGGCGAGGGCGACGACGTGTTGCTGCTGCACGGATGGGGTTGCAGCCTCGATATTTGGAAGCCGATACAGGACGGTCTCGAAAAGGCGCACCGCGTCACTTCCATCGACTTCCCCGGCTTTGGCAAAAGTCAGGAGCCGCCGGAAGTGTGGGGCGTGGAGCTATACACACGCTGCACGGAGCAGTTGATAGAGCAATTGCAACTAAAAAACCCCACCCTCATCGGGCACTCATTCGGCGGAAGGGTGTCGATTTTGTTGGCATCCCGCAATAATTATGTCGGCAAAGTAATACTCACCGACGCGGCGGGCGTCAAGCCGCAAAGCACAAAGATTTCGGTATCGAGGATTTTCTCAAAACTCAAGAAGGTGACAGCCAAAGTGATTGGCGAGGCTGCCACCGAAAAACTTGTGCGCCCCTTCGTCAACTCTATGGCGTCGGAGGATTACAAAAACGCATCGGGGATCATGAAGGAAGTGCTCAAAAAAGTGGTGGATGAAGACCTCCAGCACGTGATGCCGTCCATCAAAGCCCCCACACTGCTTATCTGGGGCGCCAACGACACAGCCACGCCCGTTGCCGATGCGCAAATCATGGAAAAATTGATTCCTGACGCGGGCCTCGTGGTGATGCCGGGATGCACGCACTTCGCATTTTTGGAAAATTCGCCATTTTTCCTCACCGTAGCAGAAAACTTCCTTAAAAGTTAACATCATAATATGGAAAACATTTTAACAATAATATTTTTGACGGTGGCGGCTGTCTGGGTCTGCGTCAAGCTCGGATATGAGTTGCAGATGTTCCAACAAAACAGCTACCGCAACGAGCGTTACTTCAAGTGGCTCGGCAAAAATTACGCTACACTCGACCGCATATTGGAGCTCGTGGCGCTTATTGCCATTGCAATCATCTGGTTTACAGGGCTCAACAAGATTTGGCTTGCTGCACCGTGCGTATTGCAATTGATATTGACAATAAAAACCCTGACGCGAAAATCGAAGGTAAAACTCAAATTCACCTCACGCGCCAAGAGACTGTATTTCACATCATTGGCAATAATTGCAATTGCCGTAGTGCTGCATATTGTCCTCAACAGTATGATGGCTGGATATATGACCGCTGCGGCTGACGGCGTATTGACTTGTGTAATACTCCCGATTGCAAACGTCATCCTCAAGCCCGTCGAAAACCACATCAACAATTGGTACATCAACGACGCAAAACGAATCCTGAAAGAGCATCCGGGATTGATAATAGTCGGCATTACAGGCAGTTATGGCAAGACCAGCACCAAGCATTTCCTCGAGACGATACTTTCGCAAAAATACAATGTGCTGATGACTCCGGGCAGTTTCAATACAACGATGGGCGTCGTGCGCACCATCCGCGAGTACCTGAAACCCACACACGAGGTGTTCATCTGCGAGATGGGCGCAAAACAGATTGGCGACATCAAGGAAATCTGCGACCTCGTTCACCCAAAATTCGGCATCCTGACTTCCGTAGCCGAGCAACATCTCGACACGTTCAAAAACATCGAGAATGTCCGCAAGACCAAGTTTGAACTCATCGACTCGCTGCCGCAGGATGGTTGCGCCTTCCTCAACGCCGATTACGAAATCATCAAAAGCACCAACCACGGCAAGCCCGCAAAATACTATTCCACGACGGATTCCACTGCGAATTACTATGTCGATATGCAACAATTGGCGTATTCGCAGGATGGCACGGATTTTAGCGTTATAATCAACAATGGCGACGCCCTCAAAATGCGCACCCCGCTCCTCGGCGACTATAACATCAGCAACATCCTTGCCTGTGTAGCCTGCGCCCAAAAACTCGGATTGACCAAAGAGCAGATTTCTTTCGGCGTTCACAAACTCCGCCCCGTGGAGCACCGTATGGAAATCAAGCCCAACGGCGCGGGTGTTGTCATCATCGACGACGCCTTCAATTCCAACCCCAAGGGCGCGAAGATGGCGTTGCAGGTGCTGTCGGAGTTCCCGGGACAGAGGTTTGTAATCACGCCCGGCATCATCGAACTCGGCGACAAGCAGTATTTTTACAACGAGCAACTCGGCGAGCAGATAGCGGACAGCGTGGATTTTGCGGTTTTGGTGGGACAAAAACAGACCGCCCCGATATACGACGGCCTCATCAAAAAACAGTTCCCGACCGAAAAAATCTACATTGCGCAAAATCTCAACGACGCGGCGCAATGGGCATTCGCCCGCACCAACCCAGGCGACGTGGTGCTGTTTGAGAACGATTTGCCGGACCTGTTTTAAAATTGACAATTGACAGTTAACAATGAACAATTAGTCGCCAACTGTCAATTGTCAATTATCAATTGTCAATTAAAACGAATAAACCATGATAACATTAGCAGTATTATTTGGCGGAGTTTCGGTGGAACACGAAATTTCCGTAATCTCTGCGGTTCAGACGATGAACGCCTTCCCAGAGTTCAAATACGAAATTGTTCCTATCTATATCTCCAAGGAGGGCGAATGGTACACTGGCCCCGGACTGACCGCGATGTCCAACTACCGCAATATGAAAAAACTCCTCTCCTGGTGCGAAAAGGTGTATATGACGCCCACCCGTGGCGACTTCAACCTCTACCGCTACAAGACCAACATGTTTAAGAGCAAGGTGGTGAAGAAGATTGACGTAGCCTTCCCGATTCTCCACGGCAGCTACGGCGAGGACGGCTCGTTGCAGGGATTGTTTGAGATGATTGGACTCCCCTACGTGGGCAGCAACCTCCGCGCCTGCAACATCGCGATGGACAAGATTGCCACCAAATATATGTGCAAGGCCAATGGCATCCCGTGCGTGGATTATATGTGGACTACAGACCGCGAATGGTTTGAACATCACGACGCAGAGAAGGCGCGCGCCGAAAAGATTGGCTATCCGCTCATCGTGAAGCCCGCCGGACTTGGTTCATCGGTTGGCATCTCCAAGGCGGCAAACGCCGAGGAACTCGACCGCGCAGTAGATCTCGCGGCAAAGTTCACCGACAAGATCATCATCGAGAAGATGGTGCAAAACCTTCAGGAAATCAACTGCTCGGTATATGGCAGCTATCACGACTGCCACGCCTCGGTGCTTGAAGAACCTCTGCGCAGCGGCGACATCCTCAGCTATCAGGACAAATACATGGGCTCAGGCTCTGCCAAGGGCGGCAGCAAAGGCATGAAGATGGGCGGCAAAATGGGCGCAAAATCCGCCGGCAGCAAGGGCATGTCGGGTTCGCAGCGCAAGTGCCCCGCCGACCTTCCCGAAGACGTTACAAAGATGATTCAGGCGTTGGCAATCAAGACCTTCAAGGAGATGAACGCCTCGGGCATCATCCGCATCGACTTTATGCGCGATTCTGTTAGTGGTGATGTATATGTCAATGAAATCAACGCCATCCCCGGCTCGCTGTCGTTCTACCTCTGGGAGGCAACGGGCAAGAAGTTTGTGGACGTACTCGACGAAATCATCAGCGTTGCCATCAAGGAATGTGACGCCAAGCACAAGATGCTCTCGAGCTTCGACCAAAACATCTTCGCAATGGGCGGCGGATTCACCGCAACCGGAGCAAAGGGCGCAAAGAATTAAGACACACCTCCAACCGTCATCCAGCGTTTGGAACATTAAATAAAATTGCCGAAAATTTTCAATTTGTTATCGAGAATTTGTTTTAGACAGAAATTTTCGATATATTGCGGAAAATTTTCGGCAATTTTTTTTGCCGTCAGTTTTGATGTTGTGTATGTAAAAAATTATTGAGCCATGGAAGACGTATATTCAATAATAATGTTTGCAATGGGCGGCGGCATATTGCTCTACGCCCTCATCGCCTACCTGAGCGGCGACACGATTATAATGCCTCAAAAGGCATATTCAATCCCCACCGACAAGAAAAACAAAAAGCCATACGCAAGGAAATTTGCCAAACTAATGGCATTGATAGGCCTCGCCTTCGTCATCAGCGGGTTAGTTGGCTTAACGTACATCTACTGGCTCGCCGTCGTGGTGCTCATCATTGGGCTCGTGGCGGCAGGAATAATTGGCGGAAAAATAATGAAAAAAGAATAATCATTACTATGGACACCTCAATAGACGAACTTCTCCAAACTTCCGGCATCCGCCCCACCGCCAACCGCATTCTTGTGGCGCGGACGATGTTGCAATCCGACAAGCCGATGTCGCTCATCGAAATTGAAGACGCGCTTCTGAGCATCGACAAGTCGGTGATTTTTCGCACGTTGCGTCTTTTTGCCGACAATCATCTCGTCCACGTCATCGAGGACGGCTCGGGCTGCGTCCGTTACGAAATCTGCCACAGCCACAGGCACGGCGACGATGATGACGACAATGATGAAGACGACGACCTACACCCGCATTTTTATTGCGAGGTCTGCCGCCGCACATTCTGCCTGCACGAAATCAAACTGCCGCACATCGATGCGCCCGAAGGCTTCGAGGTGCGGACGATAAATTGCGTGGTGAAGGGAGTTTGCAAAAAATGCAGAGGGGCAATGCATAATTCATAATGCATAATTAGGGCGTCCGCCGGATGGCAATTATGCATTATGCATTATGCATTAAACAGGTCGTCCATTACAATTTGATTGTTAATGTCGTTTGACCATTCGTTTTTTACGAGACCAACTGTGGTAATCATCACTATCGAAACACCTTTTTGAGTGTCGGTCTGCTGAGCGAAAACGTCTGACTTACGATGCAGTTCGCGGTCGTATTCTGCGTCAATTGCATATTCCGACTTTGAAAACTTGATTTCGCAAAGGTTGATTACATTGTCGTCGCGGTCGATGAGCAAATCTATCTGAACTCCTTTTTCGCCGGCATCTTTGGGTCGATAATTCCACGAATAAACATTGCTGATGACACCCGAAATGCCCAATGCCTTCTTAATTTGTTCGACGTGTTGCAAACAAATTCTCTCAAAAGCCAATCCGCTCCAAGCCGAATATACGGACTTCTGCATAATCTTAGACCAATGACCTTTTTCCACAGTCTTAGTACCGTCCATAAACTTGAAATAAAACAATGTAAAATTGTCAATCAACTGAAAAACAGTGTCTTTTTTCTTTTTGCCGATAGATTGGTAAGAGCGGATAAAATCGCATTGCTCCAATTCTTCAAGAACGGCAGTCAGTTTGCCGCCCTCATTTTTTTTGATAGCATCTATGATTTCCTGACGGGTCATTCCGGCTTTTTTGCGTCCCAAGGCAGACACCACCTCGATATATGGCTGCGGATTCTTAAACAACGATGCATAAAGCGCATTATACTCGTCAACTAACTCGCCGTTTTTGCTAAAAAACAACCTGTCGAGACTTTGAGCCTGACTATCGCCCTTGTTCAAGAAACTCCAATAATAAGGTATTCCGCCCAACACCATATAAGTCTCCAAAATATTACGACGGCTCATACCCAAATGTTTAGACTTGGCAAACAACTCACATTCGTGGAGCGTAAACGGTTCGAGATATATCTGCCGTGTAAGACGATTGTGAAGTCCGCCATAATTTTTGACAATCTTGCTGATAATCCACGAAGTAGCACTGCCGCAGACCACAAGCACAACATCTTTGCGAGTGGTAGCCCACGCATTCCAAAAATGGTCGAGCGCGCTCACCATCTTAGACTTTGGAGTATCGAGCCACTGCAATTCGTCGATAAAAATCACCTTCTTGCCTTCGGGAAGTGTCTTCAAAAACTCCCACAATGCAAAAAACGCATCAGACCAATCTGATAATGTGGGAATATTTTTCATTCCGGCATTTTTGAGCGACCGCTTAAACTCTTTGAGTTGCTCTGCCTTGTTGCCGTTTTGTAATCCAGTATGTTGAAAAGCAAAATTGTACCCAAAAGTTTCCCTGATAAGGTATGTCTTACCCACACGCCGCCGTCCATACACAGCCACAAACTGCGACTCGTCGCTTTCCAAGGTTTCCAACAGCAATTTTTGCTCTTTTTCTCTTCCTATCATAATCGTTGATTTTCAGTTAATTCTGCCCACAAATATAAAAATAGTTTACCAAATCTACAACAAAAAGCATAGATTTGGTAAACTATTTTTTCAAAAATCATTATAATTGATTATAAATCAAGAAATTAAGCCACATTAAAATTATTTACCAAATCTACCTAAAAATATACAGATTTGGTAAACAATGCACTATGAATTGTGCATTATGCTTTGACAACGTATTGCTTCAAGTATTGCGCCGTGTATCCCACGCCCTTTGCGACAATCTCTTCGGGTGTGCCTTCGGCGATGATGTGACCGCCATTTTTGCCGCCTTCGGGACCCATATCGATGATGTGGTCGGCGGATTTGATGACGTCGAGATTGTGCTCGATGATGACAACGGTGTTGCCCTTGTCAACCAAAGCGTTGAGCACGCGCATAAGGACGCGGATGTCGTCGAGGTGCAAACCCGTGGTAGGTTCATCGAGGATGTAGAGAGTCTTGCCCGTGTCGGTCTTTGCGAGTTCGGCGGCAAGTTTTATGCGCTGCGCCTCGCCGCCCGAAAGCGTCGTTGCAGCCTGACCAAGAGTCACATAGCCCATACCGACATTTTGGAGGGCGCGAAGTTTTTTGAGGATTTTCGGGACGTTTTCAAAAAATTCTGCGGCACGGTTGATGGTCATATCGAGGACTTCGCTGATGGATTTGCCCTTGTATTTTACGGCGAGAGTCTCGCGATTGTAACGACGACCTCCGCAAGTGTCGCACTTAACATAAACATCTGGCAGGAAGTTCATTTCGATGGTCTTGACACCTGCGCCCATACACTCCTCGCAGCGTCCGCCCTTGACATTGAACGAAAACCTTCCCGGCTTGTAGCCCATTATCTTGGATTGCGGCAATTCTGCAAACAACGCCCTTATGTCGGTAAACAATCCCGTATAAGTGCACGGATTGGAGCGCGGAGAACGTCCGATGGCGTCCTGATTGACCTCTATAACCTTGTCAATATTTTCGATACCCTCAATGGAATCGTACTCCTTTGGGGCTTGGAGCGAGCGGTAGAATTTTTGCGACAGAATCGGGTGCAGGGTTTCGTTGATTAAGGTCGATTTGCCACTGCCCGATACGCCCGTCACCAAGACGAGTTTGCCGAGGGGGATGGTGAGGTTGACATTTTTGAGGTTGTTGCCACGGCAGCCCTTGATGGTCAGCGTTTTGCCGTTGCCGGGACGACGAAGTGGCGGAAGTTCCACATCGAGAGTGCCATTGATGCATTGCGCGGTCTTGGTGTCGAGTTTTGCAAGTTCTTTGGGAGGACACGCCGCCACGAGGTAGCCGCCAAGCCTTCCCGCACCGGGGCCGATGTCAATCACGTAATCGGCGTTGAGAATCATATCCTTGTCGTGCTCCACCACAATCACCGAATTGCCCGCGTCGCGGAGGGTTTTGAGCGAGTGGATGAGTTTGTCGTTGTCGCGCTGATGCAGACCAATGCTCGGCTCGTCGAGTATGTAGAGTACGTTCACCAACTTGCTGCCAATCTGCGTCGCAAGCCTGATGCGCTGCGCCTCGCCGCCCGAAAGGGTCTGCGCCGAGCGGTAAAGGCTCAGGTAGTCGAGCCCGACATCGTGCATAAAACCGACGCGGGTCTTGATTTCTTTGAGAATTTCGCCGGAGATTTTGCGCTGACGGTCAGTGAGTTTGTCATCAATCTCGTCAAGAAAAACGCGCAGGTCGGCAATGTCCATCATTGCGAGGTCGGCGATGTTCTTGTCGGCAATGCGGAAACTCAACGCCTCACGGTTCAAGCGGTTGCCCTTGCAATCGGGACAGGTGCACTCGGCAGAATATTTGAGGGCGGTCTCGTCGTCCTCATCGTCGTCGGCTGCATTCTCGATGTACTTGACAATGCCGTCGTAAGTGGACGCCCCCGAGCCATACATCCGCATCCAATCAATGTGGAGCGGTTCGGGCGAGCCGTTGAGCACAACGTCCTGAGCCTCAGGCGGCAACTCCTCAAACGGCGTATCGAGGCTGAATCCTTCCCTCTCCGCCAAAGCCTCCAACTGTTTGAACACGAAATTGTCCTTGTACTTGCCCAATGGCTCTATCGCGCCCTTCTTGATGGAAAGTTTTGGATTAGGGATTATTTTTGTTACATCAATCCTATTTACCACGCCCAACCCCTTGCACGTGGGGCAGAACCCCGTCGGCGAATTGTACGAAAAATTTGCCGGGGCGGGGTCCTTGTACGAAATGCCCGTCGTGGGACACATCAGGAGTTTGGAATAATGACGCGCCTCATCGGTATCGGGGTCGAGGAGCATTATGACATCCTTGCCGAGATTGAGCGCGGTCTTGATGGACTTGCGCATACGCTCCATTCCGCCGCCCGTCTGCGAGCCATCGGTAGGCACAATTATCTTGTCAACTACAATTTCGATGTTGTGAACCTTGTAGCGGTCGGTCTTCATATTGATGATGATGTCCTTGATGTCGCCATCAACGCGCACTTGGAGGTAGCCCTTGCGTCGGATTTGCTCAAAAAGTTCGCGGTAATGTCCCTTCCTGCCACGGACTACGGGCGCAAGGACGATGACCTTCTTGCCGCCGTACTGTTTGGTGATGAGGTCGCAGATTTGGTCTTCGGTGTAACGCACCATCTTCTCGCCGGTCTCGTAACTATACGCCTCAGCCGCCCGAGCATACCAAACCCTCAGAAAATCATATATTTCCGTAATGGTGCCCACAGTGGAGCGCGGGTTGCGGTTGGTGCTTTTTTGCTCGATGCTGATGACGGGGCTCAGACCTGTAATCTTGTCAACGTCAGGACGTTCCATATCGCCCATAAACTGACGTGCATAAGCGTTGAAGGTCTCCATATAACGCCGCCTTCCCTCGGCAAAAATGGTGTCGAAGGCAAGCGAACTTTTGCCGCTGCCACTCAGCCCGGTGATTACCGTAAGGCTATTGCGCGGTATGGTGACGTCTATGTTTTTGAGGTTGTGAACCCTCGCGCCATATACGTGGATGTTTTCGAGATCGAGAGATTCGTGCATTAGTGTTAATTAAAAATTAAAAGTGAAAAATTAAAAATTGACGGTTTACTGCAAATTTTTAATTGTTAATTTTTAATTGTTAATTTCTATCGCCTTTGCGAGTTCCATAAAGTATTTGGACTGCGGCGAATTGTCGTCGAGGACTGACGGTGTGCCGGCGTCGCCATTTTCGCAAATCGACTGAATGAGAGGAATTTGCGCGAGGAGACGGATGCCGTATTTTTCGGCGATGGGGCGGTTGCCGTCCTTGCCGAAGATATAATATCGGTTGTTGGGCAATTCGGCGGGCGTAAACCACGCCATATTCTCCACGATGCCAAGGATTGGCACATTGATTTTGTCGTTGCGGAACATATTGATGCCCTTCACAACGTCGGCAATAGCCACTTGCTGCGGCGTGGAAACGATGATTGCGCCACGGAGCTTGAGGGTCTGCACCACTGTGAGATGTATGTCGCTCGTGCCTGGAGGCAGGTCAAACAACAGGTAATCCAATTCGCCCCAATCGCCGTCGTTGATGATTTGATTGAGGAAGTTGGACGCCATCGGTCCACGCCAAATTGCGGGGCTGTCGGGGTCGATGAAAAATCCCATCGACAACATCTTGACGCCGTATTTTTCGGCGGGCTCTATCAATTCGCGACCGTCTTCGGAGGTGGAGCCAAGCGGCTTGTAACCTTCGAGACCAAACATTTTGGGCATAGAGGGTCCAAAAACGTCGGCATCAATCAATCCCACCTTGTAGCCCAACTTTGCGAGGGCGACAGCGAGATTTGCGGTTACTGTGCTCTTGCCCACTCCGCCCTTGCCCGACGCCACGGCGATTATGTTTTTGACCTTGGCGAGAGGTTCGGGCTTGTCGGTTTTGGGAGTCTCAACATTCTCCACGTAGGTCTCCACGTTGATTTCGGGGTTCAATTGGTCGTTGATGACCTTGCGGATTGCCTTGCGGATAGAATTGAGGATTGGCTTCACGGAATTGTTGATTTTGAGGAACACCTCGACGCCATTGCCGCCAATCTGCACCCTATCAACAAGTCCCGAAGACACAATGTCCTTTTGGTTCTGAGGGTTGATAATCAATTTCAACGCCTCGATAATATCTTGTTCTGTCATAATCTATTAAACATTTAGGCTGCAAATATACGATTTTTTTGGGAAATAATTGAGTATTTTTTTATATTTGCAAACATAAAAATATGAACTAATCATGGGCATCTACATCAACAGAGGGAACAGTGATTTCCGCCGCATTTTAAATAGCGAATACATAGACAAGACAGGTCTTATCGCCCACATCAACAGCACGTTGGACACGAAACAGATGTATTCGTGCGTTACACGGTCGAGGCGTTTTGGCAAAACGTTGGCCGCCGAGACGTTGTGTGCGTATTACGACAAGTCGTGCGATTCGCGAGAGTTGTTCAATGGGCTTGAGATTGCAAGCGACCCAAGTTTTGAGAAACACCTCAACAAATACGCCGTCATTTTCATCGACATCACCACGATAACGACGCGGAAAATCGCCAAGACGCGGTTTCTCAGCACGTTGAAACGCGAGGTGAAGGCTGAACTCGTCGCCGCATATCCGCAGGTGAATGACATCAAGAGGAACGACGACCTGATGGCGACGCTCTTGAAGATTTCGTTGCAGACCGGCGAAAAGTTCATAATGATAATCGACGAGTGGGACGCCATCTGCCGCGAATTTTCGAGTACGCCGCAGTTGATGGACGACTACATCAACCTCTTGCGCCGGCTGTTCAAAGGCGCCGGTTCGCAACAGGTTTTTGCAGGCGTTTACCTCACGGGCATCCTTCCCATAAAAAAATACAACACCGAATCCGCGCTCAACAATTTCACGGAATATTCGATGATAAACCCCGAACCGATGGCCAAGTTTTTTGGGTTCACGAAAGAAGAGGTGATGAAACTATGCGCACAGCATGACATCAACTTTGACGAAATGGAAGAGTGGTACGACGGCTACACCATTGGCGGACGGAAATCGATGTTCAACCCAAATTCGGTGATGAAGGCGATTTTCAAAGGTGTTTGTTCAAATTATTGGGGGCGCACCGGCAATTATGAGATTGTCGCCGATTACATAAAGCACAATTTTCTTGGTCTCAAAGACGACCTGATTTCAATGATTGGCGGGGCAAGATGTGATGTCAGCACTTCGTCTTTCGGCAACGATATGTCCATCGTCAATTCAAAGGACGACGTATTGACGGTGCTTATCCACCTCGGCTACCTCTCATACGACCGCACGGACGGCAGATGTTATATTCCGAACAAGGAAGTCCGCGAGGAAGTAGTCAACGCCATACGCGACATTGGCGGACAGCAAGTCATAGAGGCGTTGTCTGCGTCAGACGAACTTTTGAAAGCGATTCTGAGGAAGGATTCGGATTACGTTGCAAAGGGCGTAGAGAGGGTTCACGACAATATCGTCAGCCTCTTGACATACAACAACGAGGTTGCTATGAGTTGCGTAATTACAATAGCGTTCTATTCCGCCATCAACAAGTATGTGTTTCACCGCGAACTCGCCACGGGCAAGGGCGTTGCGGACATCGTTATGATTCCAAGAAAAAACGTCGAACTTCCCGCTGTCGTCATCGAACTCAAATACAACCACTCGTCGGAAAACGCCATTGCACAAATCAAAAACCGCAACTATCCCGAAAAAATCTCTGAATACACCGGCAAAATCATCCTCGCCGGCATCATTTACGACCCAAAGACGAAGGCGCACGAGTGTGTGATTGAGGAAGTGGAAAAGTGAGCACACAACTACCCACCCTCCAAAAACACAAACACCCCCCGCCATTGCTGACGGAGGGGTGTAAAAAAACGTTAATTATTGTCCTCTGCTGTGGTTCCCAACGACATAGAGTCGCTATTGTTTTGTGAGTTGAGAGGTGATGTCCGCACCGTTGATGGATATTGAATTCAAAGCACTAACTTCAAAATAACCATCATCCCAAATAGTGTATGTGTTACCGTCGGCATCAAAAGTAATTGATGACTTCACCTTATCCATTATATCTTTCCATCTCAAAGTAAAAATCAATTTATTTCCGTTCTGTTCGAGCATTGGCCATGCACCTTGCGTTGCATTCATATCATAAACCATAGTTGAACTAACTAAAGTGAAACTACCGTTGCTGTTAGTGAATTCAAATGAATGGTTTTCCCAATAATCATGGATATTAATTGTAATTGAAGCGCCATCTTCAAATGCAGTTGACAATGTTGCCGCCTTTACCGTCACCTCACACGCACCTTGTGCATTGCCGCCGTCGTTTGCCGTTGCGTAGATGTTTGCCGTGCCAGCGGCTACTGCCGTAACTTTGCCGTTTTGGTCAACGGTAGCGACGTTTCCGTCAGACGACGTCCAAGTAATAGTTTTGTCGGTTGCATTGTCGGGCGAAACTGTTGCGGTCAAGGTTTCTTCGCCACCAACGGTGAGTTTCATTGTGGTCTTGTTGAGAGAGATGGTCTCTACGAGAACAACAGGTTCTTCGCCCTCTGCATACGCCTTGCCGCCTTCTATCGTGGCACTATTCCATTCGGTTACCACTACGTTGCCAATCTTGATGCCGTCCTTGCCGACTTTGAGATTGAAGGTGTAGCTATTGCCCGCCTCGAAAGTGGTGTTGATGTCTGAGCGCAATACCGAGAGTTCATGGTCTTCGCCGTCCTTCAAGGTGATGAAGGCATCCTCAATCGAAGAGGGAAGCACAAGCGCGATGTATTGGTCTGAGTTTTCTTGTTTGTACGGAGTGATGCCATTGATTTTGACGTCGCTGACGTTTTGCTTGTCAGAGGCGTATTGATTGCCGTAGCTTGTGATGTTGACAATGATGCGGGCGGTCTGACGTTCCAATCTCAGCGTGATGTCCGTGCCGTTGGTAGGGCGGGTACATTCTGTCTCCACCAACATATAGTCGGCGGCGGCGATATTATCCTCCGTGCTTTGGTCGACAGGAAGGTCGAAGCCGTCTTTTGCCGATGCGGGATAGACAGCCTTGAAGGTCTGCGTGCTTACCTTCCAACGGAGGAAGTCCGCGTCGGTTTCCGTCCACGTGCCGTTAGAGCCGAGTTCGAATGTTACCGCCGACTGCGCTGCGGGTGCGGTGACGCTCACGGCGATTTGGTCGCCTGCATTGAACTTAGCCTGCTCTGCGTCTGTTGCGCCGAGGGGGTTGCTGCGGGTGAGCTGTTTGCCGCCCACAGAGAAGTTGATATTCACCGCGTCCGACGGTCTGATTGGCGACGTGGATTCGTCGTCCTTGTTGCAGTTGGTCAAGAGCATTGCGCCCGCCAATACCGCAAACGAAAGATATTTTGTTAGTTTCATAATCGATTCGTTTTTAGATGGTTAGTGTGTGTTGATGTCTGTCGGAGTGTCGGACTGAGGTGTCCACGGAGAGGCGGTGATGCCGTTGGGTGCTATCGTCACCGCGTCGTTGCCGACAGTGAGGGCGATGGCGTATTTGTAGCCCTGCTCCAATTGAACTTCGGCGGATGTCCACGAGTAGTTTTTGTCGCCGATTTTGAAAGAGACGGTCAGTTTTGTCTGAAAATAGGGAACTACAATGCACTCGTAGTTGGCTTCCGATTTGGCATTCTGAGTAAAACTGTTCCTGTATGCTTTGATTTTCACATCGTCGTTGTCGGCGGAGGCATACACAAAGCCTTCCCTGGCAGCGAAGTAGAAGCTGCCCTTGCTGCTTACCACGAAGTCGGTGAGGTCGGTCTCTTTGTTCAGGTCGCTCTTTGCGAACTCGTTGCCCAGGGTGAGGGTCACGTCGATTTTGGTGAGGGCGTGGCTGAGGGTGATTGTCACTTTGCCGTCGTTGTCCAAATTCTCTGCGGGATTTACGGTAGTCGTTTTCATCACCAACAAATCCGCAGCATCGATGCCCGTGCCACCTGTGGCGGATTGGTCTTGTGGCAGTGTCAGATCGACACCTGAGAACTCGGCATCGGTGAAATTACGATCGCCGAATACCGCAGCGGTCATGTGGGTTAGCGTCGTGGCATCCTTCCACAACATTGAGTTCGCGGACTCCCATTCGCCGCTTTTCTTCTCTATCTTCTCGAAATAGTTGTAGCCGACATTGCCGTCGCCTGTAACGATTTTGAGCCAAAAATTGGAGAGATTGTTAGATGTGAGTCCTGCGCGTGTGAGCACAGCCTCGTTGACGTTGGTGGTTACGCGGATTACTCCGTCCTCGGGGAAGTGGGAAATTGCGGTATCCGCGCCGTCGTCCTTGTTGCAGCCCGTGAGCATCAAGCCCGCTGTGGCTGCTATCATTAGTGTCCTGAGTGTTTTCATAGGATTTACGGTTTGTAGATTTATTGATTTGTTGATTATCGAATTATGAATTATGCATTATGAATTATGCATTGACACTACATCGCCTGACCGCCGTCGATGGTCTCGCCTTCCGCCCATTCGTTGATGCTGACGGTGCCGATTTCGATTTTGTTGCGGCCTACGATGAGGTTGAGCGTGGTGAATTTGCCCGATACGAGGGGGATGTCTTCGTTGTGGGTGTAGGTGTAGTTTTTGCCGTCGATGGTGATGGTGACGGTGCGGAATCCTGTCTGCGGAATCATCAGAGCGCGGTACTTGGCGGCGAAGTTGTCGTTGTCGGCGACGGGCTGCGCCGTGAGGGTTACTGTGGCGTCGGCGTCGGCGGTCGGGGTGATTTCCTTAGCCAAATAGTTGATGGTGCAGGAGTTGGCAGCCTTGGCTTTGCAGGCAGTGATGGTGGGCGTGCCGTCCCACTGCGTGCGGAAGTTCATATTGACGTACAACTTTGCCATCGCGTGGTCAAAGATGAGCGGCACGGGGTTTTCGGTTGCCTTCATTCCCCTGAGTACGAGCGCGTAGAGGAGGTCGCTCTTTTCGTAGTCATTGTCGTCGAGCGTGAAGGGGTCTGCCGCCAAATTCTCCACACGGCGTGTCGGATAGATGCCGAGGAAGTAGTGCTGGGTCACCATATCCTGCCAAAGCATCTCCTGCTCGGGCACCCATTTGCCGTTGGTGAGGGTGTTGCTTACGCCGTCCACAACGAATGACTGCGGCGTGGTGTTCTGATTGTCGGTCCAGGCGTAGAGGGTGAGCTTGTCGCCCTCGTCGAAGACTGTCGAATTGCCCGTGGTGGTTGCGCGGGTCATTGCGCCCACCTGAGCCTCCACGGTGATGTGCGTCGGGGCTTCTTCGTCCTGTCCGCTGCTCGAACCCTTGTCGCACGAGGCGAGAAGAAGGGCGAGGATGGTTAAGGATAATAGGGTTCTATTCATAATAGTAACAGTTTATGTTGTTTTGTGATTACTCGTCGGGATTGAGGATTTCGCCGTCGGCGGTCCAGTTTTGTTGCCAGTCGTTGATGTCGGTACCAGAGACATAGATGTATGGGGAGAGGCCGTTGTAGGCGATTTCCATTACATAATACCGTCCCGATTCCATCTTGGGCGCGTCCACGGTACTTGTGAGCGTCACGCCGTTGTATGTGGCGTAGAGCGTGATGATTGTGCGGTCGTTGCCAAGGGCGGTGGGCATCAGGGTGCGGTTTTCGATTTTTTGGATGCCGCCGCCCGACAATGAGCCGAGTTGTACGTCGTCAACGCTCTCCGCGCTTATCTTGGGCGTGGTGAGTTCCACGTATTGCGCCACTTTGGAAGCCTCCGCAGTGATTGTCGCGCCGTCGGGAACGCCCGTTATCGTTATCGAAATCATCGACAAGAGGCGTTTAAGTTGGAATCTTGCGATGGTGATTTCGCCGTCCTTGACCGTTGCCGTCACTATGCCGTACCACGACTGATGCGGCGACGACGATGGGTCTTTGAGCGCGGCGGTGGTGGCGGGCAGGTTGTTGCCGCCCTTTTCGGTCGCGCTCTGTGTGACGATGTAGCCGTCTTTCTCCGCCATATCCACCGTCACCAAAAGGTTGTAAGTGCCTTCGGGGATTTGTTGGAGGGCATCGGCGGCGTCTTCGGGCGAGGAGAACTCATAGTTTTTCAAGAAACCGTCCGCGCCGCTTGCTGTGATTCTGACGCCGTCGATGGGCGAGAGGATGTCATCGTACTCGTCCCAATACAACTCGAAGGCGAGGTAGCCGACCGCCTTGTCGCCATATTCGCTGTCCCAATATTCGTGGCTGCGCTCCTTCTTGCACGAGATTGTGAACAGCATCAACGCTATGATTATCAAAAACTTTACTTTCATATTTGTTGATTTTTCGATTTGCTGATTTGTTGATTTTCGATTGTCAATTGTCAATTGTCAATTTTCAATTTTCTATGATGATTTCTACGCGACGCGCCGTCTTGTTGTCGGGGGCGGCGTGATCCACTCCCTTGCCGACTACATTCACGAAGCGGCTATCCGACACGCCCGACTGCATCAGGCGGCGTTTGATGAGGTCGGCGCGGCGTTGCGAGAGGTATTGGTTGTACTCCACCGTGCCCACCTTGGAACAATAGCCGTAAATGCTGATTTTGGCTTGCGGATTGTCTTTCAGGTAGTTGGCTATTTCGCGGAATTTCGGATACTCTTTTTGCGAGATTGAGACACCATTGTCGGCGAAGTAGATTGTCGGCAGGACGGTTGTAGTCTTTTGTGGTTCAATATCCTGACGGTCAGGCTCTTGACTCTTGCTGTCGTCTGTGATGTCGGGCGTCGGGGTGTCGTTGTTGTTATTATCCACAACTACTACGGGCTGCGTCTGCGTGGTGTCAACAGTCGGAATGTCAACGACTTGGATGTTGGTTGTGGTGTCGGGCGCGGGCTTGATGTCGGTGTAAGGCTCGGCGGGTTTTTCGCCGCAAGTCCTACCAAAATGGTAGGCTATCCTGACGCCGCCGTCCCAAATAAGGTTGCTCTCGTGGTGGTGCTTGGGGATGTTGTCAAAACGGTCGCCCGAGAGTCCCGTGACGCCGCCAAATATTTGGATGTCAATGTTTTTGGATACGAAGAACCCCGCCGCAGCCTGTGCGCCGCAGCCAAAATGGTTTTGACGGTCGTATTTTTGTTTGAAATTGTCGGAGGTGAGTTTATTTTTGGTGCTGACGAGCGAGATTTGCGGTGCTATTGTCAGTGAAAAACGGTTGCAGGGTTCGGTGAATATTTTGATGAGGTCGATGTTAAGTTGTAACGCCAACTTTGCGGTTTGTGTCTTTGCTGTGAGGTTTTTGTAAAATTCGCCGCTTTGGTCGATGACGGGGGCGAAGTAAGCAAGATTGTCGGCTGATAGCCAAAACGGGTCGCAGGTCTGTGCGGTGAGTTTCATCGAGCCGACGTCCGCCGAGCCTTCCAATGCAAAGACGGAGTTGAAGCCATATCCGCCAAACACTCCTACCGCGCCGCCGATGTTGCTCTTTTCGGTGGTGACGCTCCGGAATGTGCATTGTCCGAGCGTTGCGCCACCCGACGCGCCGAAGTACCATCGCCCTGAGTTGTCGGTGTCCTGTGCCTTCAACGCGCTGACATTCAGCACCATACACAGGATTACAAGGACTGTCGGAAGGGAAAATCTGTCAATTAAATTTGACTTTTCACCCCCCCTGTATAGAATTTTGTAAAGTATATATTACCCATATTCTTTCCATATTTTTCGATGATGTGAGTGGATATTTATTCACCTTATACGAAAATGATGGAAAAAAGTTTCAGGATTTGGGAGTTTTTTTTTCAAAATTGTTGTCGGGGCATTTTTTTCCGTGCGTTTTTTGTTTCCGTGCGCTCACGCACACGTCTTGGCGATTTCGCCCCGTTGGGGCTACACGGCACACGCAGAGCCCCAACGGGGCGGCATAACAAAGCCGTGTGCGTGAGCACACGGAAAAATGTGAAATCGGAAATAATTAATTTGAAAAAATCATTCCGTCGCCCGCCACCACTTGGTCTCTTTCAACCCAAGCCGTATGAAAACATCCGTCGGGGCGGTGATGGTGATGCCGGAATAATGATTGATTTTGTGGCTGCCGTTGACCGCCGAAAAATAACATTCGGTGTGCGCCTTGTAAGGCACAGCCGCCTCCAACTGTTGCAAAAGTTCCGCACTCAAATCCTCATCCGTGCATTGATGCAGAAAATAGTCTCCAAAATCATAAAACACCGTAGGATTGTAGCCGTCCATTTTTTGTGTTGACGACAACGCTGCCTCGTCAAATTCCTGTGACAGGTTGATTTTGCGGACGGTCTGCGCAAGGTCGTCAAGCCGTCGGCAATCGGTGACGGCAATAGTGCCGCAGGGCGTCGAGTAGTTGTTATAAAAATCAACGAAACACCTGCACAGCCCGTCAAAATCCACATTTCCAAAGAGATATTTGGCGCAATCGGCGTATGGGAAGCCGTCGATCATAATTTCGGTAGGCGAGCCGATTATATAATCCGCAACGTCTTTGAGTTCGTAAGCGGTCTCGATGTTGGACATATAACAGCCGTCAAACAATATGTACCCCATCCGTCGCCCTGAATTTTGAATTGCGGTCGCCAACGTCCGAATTTCAATCTGATAGCCGTCCTTCTGTCCGCCGAAATAACGGGTTTTGGCGAGTTGCTTGGGCTTGTCGAGACTTGCGCCATTTGGCAGCCATCCAGTGCCGTGTCCGCCGATTATGAGGGCATATCGTTCGGCGGGGGCTGCGGCGATGACGTCGGTCAGCATTTGCGACAAATCCTTTTCCAACGTGAAGTCGGGGTTCTCATAATTAAACAATGTGTCGCGGCGGTTTTGCGACAGTTCGACGACGCCCGCCCTTTTGCTGTTGTAGGCGATGCAGACTATTACACGCTGATTGTCGAGGTTGCCCGTGTTGACGAAGTTTTCAAAGTCGCTGATGTTTCGCTTAAAATACGTCGTCATATCAGCCCACGGCATAAAGACGATGACCGTCTGAGCGCACGGTTTTGGCGGCTCGTGGTCGCTGTCCTTGTTGCAGGCGAGCAACGCAAAGACGAGGGAGAGTAGAAGTATGTGTTTGAGGAGTTTCATAGGGTAAATAATTATTTCGCAAAAATACGTTATTTGGGGATGATGACAAAAAATTATTTTCCAAACATTTTTGCGCGCCCAAGTGTTGAAAAAGATAAAAAATTGATTTATGAGAGAGCCTATCAGAGATAAAAAATTATCAAAGCAATAGAACAAAATACCGTGCGCTCACGCACACGGCATAGCAATTTCGCACCTTTGGGGCTACACAACACACGCAAAGCCCCAACGGGGCGGCATAACAAAGCCGTGTGCGTGAGCGCACGGAAAAATGGAAAAATGGGAAAATGGAAAAACGTAAAATCGCCCACGCACGCAATTATCATTTCCTCCTTACCGGCCGAACCGAACTCCCATTGAAACGATAATCGTAATAATTTGTGCTCACGCCATTGGAATTGAAGTAAAATTCACAACCGTTGCTCGGGCGGCTCTCATTGAGCGACGACAACCAATAGAGACCACTTGCGCCTGCGCTTTTGAGGTCGGCACCAGTACGGACTCCGGCGGCGGGGAGAAAAATCGAATTACCATTGAGTCCCCTCACATAGATGCCATTCTTGCCGCTTTGTGTGGTCCAAAACCAAGGGCACAAGTCCATCAATTCCTGAAATTGTGCTTGCGTAGGCATACACCAGTCGCTGCCCAAATTGGCGGTGGCGGCGTCATCAGAGCCTTCGAGTGTGGTGAGTCTGTCGGTGTAGCCGTTGTCGCCATATTTGCCTTGACTACAATATTTTGTGAGACTCTTTTTGTCGCCATTGGCATACTTGTATGTTGACCAGTCGTAATTGGATTTTGGAGAAGTCTCGCCCCAAGCAAAGTAATCGCCGTAATCTTCGGGTGACGATGCTCCCAAATTCCTATCAGCCCAAAGTGTGCCAGACGGAAGTCCGAGGTCAACGAAATTGTATTGCTCCTGCGCAGTTGCAACTACCGCACACAGAAGAAGGACGATGATAAAAATTGTTTTGTGTTTCATATTATTGAAAATTTAGGTAGAACAAAAAACATTGAAATCAGAGACCGCCATTTGCCGTCCCTATCCGCATGCAAAGATAAAAAAAGTTTTTGTAGGACAAAATAAATGTGTGGAAAATTTCTGCTACACAAATCAGAAAAAATAATTTTTGATTATAAAAAAATACGATTATCTTTGCCGTTGACCAATCAAAGCGCGAATACCACGCGACTTTTGGAAAAGACAATCTGACAACATTGATAACAACAACCGCAAGACTGCGAATAAAACTCTTAACGATATGGAACTAAATGATTATCTGTCCACAGGAATGGACGGCAAGCCCTCCTACACTGAGGAGTGGAAGGAGGTCAAAAAACTGGAATCTTCACGCAAAACCAGCGACGCCTGCAAGAAGGTGAAGGAAATCCTGCAACAAGCCAAACAAGACAAAAACTATCCGCAGATAATCAAGACTTTCATTTACAGCCTCGACTATCAAAACCAAGTGGTTGACGACGGATTTTTCCCCGAGCTCAAAGAATTGGAGGCTCAGCTCGACAACTTCCCGCCCGCCGACAAGGCGTTCCTGCACTCTGTTTTGGGTGAGATTTACCTCAATTACCTGAGCAAAGAGTATTTTTCGATTTCCAAACGCACCGATGTGGATGTCAAGGACGGCAATGTCGCCACCTACTCCACCAAACAGCTCCTCCGCACCGCCAAACAGCATTTCATCCAGTCGATAGAAGATCCCGACGCCCTCAAAAAATGCAAGACCATCGAATACAAGGACATCCTATTGGGCGCGTATGAAGACCGCGACAATATGATGCCCACGCTCTACGACTTCCTGGCGCACAGGGCGTTGTCGGAATTTTTTGAAAAGGACATCTCGCGCTACGAAGTTTTCGACGACAATTTTGATGTCAGCAACAACGACCTATTGAAGCCGAAAGACCAATTCATTGAGTTGGCAATTGACGGCAAACCATACGAAAACTCTGCCTCGTACCAGGCGTTCCTCATCTATCAAAACCTGACTAAATTCCACGACGGCGACGCCGACAAGACGGTATTGCTGTACAATGACCTCGCCCGACTCAAAAATTACTATTCGCGCTCCGTCTCCGAGGATAAACAGGAAATATACATCGCCACATTGAGCGCAATGGAATCCACATACGCCGACAGCGCCGTCCTGCGCGACCAAGTGCGCTGGGAAATGGCAAAATTCTACAACGACAAAGGCGAGATATTGACGGCAAAAAAAATTGCTGAACAGATAATCGAAAGCAATGCCGACCGCAACGCCACCAACAACGCCAAGACGCTCGTCCAAAACATCCTGTTGCACAGCTTGGAAGCCAACGCCGAGAAGTATTACCCGACCGGACACGAGATTACATTCAAGACCAACCACAAAAACATCAACAAGGTGTTTGTCAGGATTGGCAAAGTGCCCAAAAGATTTTTTGACAAGCCCGATTATTTGGGCAAATCATATTTGATGACACTTGCCAACGTGATGTCAGACTGCAACGACTATGCCTTTGACGTGGAATGCAATCCCAATCACGCCGTCACCACAAGCAAATTGTCGCTACCCGCCCAGCCCCTCGGATATTACGCAATATTGCTCTCCGACCGCGAAGATTTCAACCAAGGCGAAACATCATACCACCTCGTCCAAGTCACAGATTTAGCGACTGTAACGGCGTCCGTTCCGCACTCCAACACGATTAAAGTCTTGGACAGGACGTCGGGTCTGCCCGTCGAAAACGCCACTGTGACCATATCGGGCGACGAATACAGGGACAGCAAATGGGTTGCCGTCACCTACGCCGAAAGCAACACCGACAAGGACGGCAACGTCGTGTTCCAAGAATCCGAAATCAAAGCCAGAGTCAATTCGCTGTGTTTCACGGTGAAGAAGGGCGACGACTTTTTCGACAAACGCACATTGAGTTTCATCAACGAATATCCCGTCGATAGTTCAATCACGCTCAAAGTATTCACAGACAGGGCGTTGTACCGTCCGGGACAGACAGTGCACTTCAAAGGAATCTGCTTCTTGAAGGAAGGCAACAATGTCAAGATACTGCCCAACCGCCCGGTTATGCTGTCAGTCAGGGACATCAATTCACAAAAAATATACGAAGCCAACCTCACCACCAACGAATTTGGCTCGATAAGCGGCAATTTTCAACTTGGAACATCCATTGTATTAGGCAATTACCGTTTTGTGGCGGAGAATGCCAGCGTCAGCCATGCGTTCAGCGTGGAGGAATACAAGAGACCGACATTCGAGGTATTCACCGACAAGGTAAAAGACGAAATCGCACTCAACCAGGACGTTACAATCACCGGCAACGCCAAGACATATTCGGGTGTCAATGTCGAAAACGCCGAAGTGAAATACGAAGTGGTCAGGTCGCCGAAATTCAGGGGCTGGTGGAGTTACAATTACAACCTGAAAGACAAGTCAATCGCCAATGGCATCGTTAAGACCGACGCCGACGGCAAGTTTGCAATCACCTTCAACGCCAAGCCCGACAAGACCCTGCCCAAAGACCTGAAACTCTCATTCTCCTATCGTGTCAGGATGGAAGTGACCTCGCAGGACGGCGAGACACAAGTAAAATTTGCCTATCTGTCAGTGGGTTACGCGGGCATTTTCATACAAGCGCCGTTGTATGGCGACCTCTGGTTCAAGGGGCGCGAATCGTTTAAGAAAATCCACGTCTCTGCCTCCAACGCCTCAGGATTGCCAGTGGATTGCGACGTAACGGTCATCATCAAACGGCTGAAAAATTTCGCCAAGCCCGACCGCAACAACAATCTCGAAATTTTGGAGGACGACAATGTGCTGAAATCTTTCGTCGTAAAATCCAACCACGACATCGACCTCAGCCTCATCGAAGATTTTGATGACGGCAATTATTGCATCAGGTACGAAACCAAGGATGCCCAGGGTAACGACATCAATTCAGAATCCCGCTTCACGCTCGTATCGGAAGTGTGCGAAAACGCCGATTTCAACAAGTATTTTTGGTTTGACATCGCCAAACACACCTGCTACCCCGGCGAGACCGCCAAATTCATCTTCGGAACATCGCAAAAGGACGTCGTCTTGTGGTATGAGATTTTCCAAGGCAACCGCCCGATCACCGAAGAAAGGCGCATCACATTGTCCAACAATTCGCAAATCGTCGAATTTCCCATCACGACAGAAAACCGTGGCGGCATTTCGATAAGGTATTTCTTCGTGAAGGACAATCAGGCATACAACAACATCAGCGGCGTTCATGTGCCGTACGAAAACAAGAGCCTCAACATCAGGTACGAGAGTTTCCGCGACAAGCTGCAACCCGGCGACACCGAGACCATCCGCCTCAAAATCCTCGACCACAAGGGACTGCCCGTCAATGCCGAACTGCTCGCCACCTTGTACGACGAATCACTTGACGCCATCCGCTCCAATATCTGGGATTTTTATTATCTCTACAATAACAATCAATATTGCCACAATTATTCCCCGCACGGATTCGACCCCGCACATTGGACTACATTGAGCCATAAACAGCCATCCTCATTTTCTTCATACAAATTCCGACTGATACTCGATTGGTTCAGTCACGCAATTCAAAACTTCGGACGACCCAATCCGATGATGAACATGATGGGTATGATGGGCATGAACATGATGATGTCGCAACCATTCGGCATGATGGCATGCGCTGCACAAGGTATGGCAGCACCCCCAGCGGGAATGGGCATGGCGATGATGTCGCCAATGGGTGGTATGATGTCGATGGCAGCACAAGCCAAGGCCGCGCCAATGCCTAAGAGCAACGCCCCCGCGCCGCCAGCCGCACCAAGCGCGGATTTTGACGCCGTCAAAGTGCGCGAAAATTTCTCCGAGACTGCATTTTTTGAGCCGCACCTTGTCACGGATGCAGAGGGCAATGTACTCATTGAATTTACAATGCCCGAATCGCTCACCAAATGGCACTTCAAGGCTGTCGCTCACACGAAAGACATGCAGAGCTGCATCTCCGAAAACCATCTAATCACCCAAAAGACCTTTATGGTGGAGCCCAATCTGCCGAGATTTTTCATGGAGGGCGACCAAATCACAATCCCCGTAAAAATCAGCAACCTGACTGACTCTACGCTCAACGGACAAGTGAAGATAGCCATCCTCGACGCACAGACGCAAGCACCAGTCAGCGATTACGGCATCAACCAAATAATCAACGATTTCACCGTCGAAGCCAACCACACCGCAGTATCCGAGTTTACAATCACAATCCCCAAACGCCCCGAACCCGTGATTGTGAAGATTGTGGGCGTATCGGACGGATATTCGGACGGCAGCCAAAAGCATGTCCCGGTATTGACCACGAGGACGCTCATCACCGAGGCGCAGTCGTTCAACATCAGGGGACGCCAGACCAAAAATTTCACCGTCGAAGGCCTCAAACAACAATCGCAGACACAAGACAACCAGTCGTTTACGTTTGAATTTACCTCCAATCCTGCGTGGCTGGCGTTTATGGCGTTGCCGTCGCTGAGGGAGACCACGTCAGACAATCTGCACTGCGTGACGTCGGCTTATTACGCCAATTCAATCGCCCGCAAAATCATCACCTCCAACCCCGACCTTGAGGCAACGTACAACGCGCTTTCCGAGGAGGATCTGAAATCGGCATTGGAGAAAAACCAGGAACTCAAAAACATCCTTCTCAACGAGACGCCGTGGCTCTTAGACGCCAAGAATGAGGGCGAGAATATGAAAAAACTCGCGCACCTCTTCAACAAAAAGGCTGTTGACGAAACCAACGGCACGTACATCAAGAAACTGAAGGAAAATCAATTCTCCGACGGCGGCTGGCCCTGGATCAAAGGAATGAAACAGAGCTGCTTCATCACTCAGGACATCCTCATCGACCTCGGACGCCTTCTGAAATTTGATGCCATTGAAGTCAATAGCGACCGCAACGACATCATAAAGATGACCACGCTCGCCATCGGCTTCATCGACAAGGAATTGGCGGAGGATTACAAAGAGCTCAAAAAATTGCTCGAACCCGAAGAATTGGAGAGATACGTGCCCGGCTACTACGAGATTCAATACTTTTATGCGCGGAGCTACTTCGCTGGACACCCTGTGCCGCCTTCCACGCAGGAGGCGTACGACTTTTACCTTGAGAAGATTGAGAAACACTGGACCAATTTAACGATGTACGGAAGCGCGATGCTCGCTACCACGCTCAAACGTCTTGGCAGAATGGACATCCCGTGCAAAATCATCGAAATGTTCAAGAGCAACGCCCAATATTCGGAGGAGTTCGGCATGTACTATTCCAAAAATCTCAACGGCTACCACTGGTACAATTCGCCGATAGAGACGCAGGCAGCCATCATAGAGGCTTTTGCGGAGTTCAATATGCCACACGAGGTGGAGGAGCTCAAGATATGGCTCATCAAAAACAAGCAGACCAACTCCTGGCGATATGTCCGCGCAACCGTGGAGGCGGTGTATGCGCTCCTGATGAACGGCGAACCCATCCGACCCAAGGAACAGCCCTGCCGAATCACAATCGGCGGCAAGATGCTCGAGGAGACATTCTCCGAAGGCTCGGCGTACATCAAGAAGAAGTTTCCCAAGGCTGAAATCACGCAATCGCTCGCCGACATCACCATCGAAAACCCCAACCCGCACATCGCGTACGGCGCAAGTTACATCCAGTATTTTGAAGAGTACGAGAATGTGCGCACCACCGCCAACGGCATCACGCTCAAGAAGGAACTTTACCTCATCAATAAAAACGACCTTGGCGAAGACGTTGCCACGCTCGTGACGCCTGACACCCCACTCCACCAGGGCGACAAAATCAAGGCGCGTTTCGTGATGACCACCGACCGCGACCTCGAATTCGTATTCCTGAAAGATAATCACGCGGCGGCATTTGAGCCAAGCAACAAACTCTCAGGAATGAGGCTTCAGGACTCATTGTGGTACTACGAATCCACCAAGGACGCCGCCGAGGAATTTTTCATCGAATTTATGCAGAGGGGCACGTATGTATTTGAGTACCAACTTTTCGCAGTGCACAAAGGAATCCTCTCCAACGGCATTGCAACCGTGGAATGTATGTACGCACCGGAATTCCGCGCCAATTCGACATCGCAGAAGGTGAAGGTAGAATAGATATGACGGCGGTGATTATTTAGACAGCAATTCCATAATCGCCGCCTCATCCTCCGCCGGATTGTACCACTGCCCGGCGATGGTCTTATTGAACCACGTAATCTGTTTTTTGGCGTAGCGGCGTGTGTTGCGCTTGATGAGTTCGACGGCGGTATCGAGGTCTGTATTGCCGTCGATATAATCAAACAACTCCTTGTAACCCACGGTGTTGAGCGGCATCAGATTTCTGTATTGCACGAGGGAGCGCACTTCGTCAAGAAGCCCCTCCCCCATCATCATGTCAACACGGCGGTTGATGCGGTCGTGGAGGATTTCGCGTGGATAATTGATGCCCACCTTAATAATCTGAAAATCGCGCTCCTTCTTGACTCCCGTCCTGAAACTCGAATACGGCTTGCCGGTCTGTATGCATACTTCCAACGCCTTGATGATGCGGGTGTGGTTTTTGAGGTCGCAAATGTCGTAATATTTGGGGTCAAGCAGCTTCAATTGCATTTGCAACGGCTCGATGCCCTCGGTCTCAAAACGCTGCCACAACGACCGCCGCAACTCCTCATCGGGGTCGGGTGCGAGGTCGATGCCATTGCAGACAGCATCAATATAAAGCATTGATCCTCCGCACATTACAGCTACATCCCTGCGCCTAAAAATATCGTTCTGCAAAATATCCAAAACTTCCTGTTCGTATTTATAAACATTGTAATACTCTGTTACAGAATGAGTTTGGATGAGATGATGCTTTACTTTGCGCAGAGTTTCACAATCTGGCACAGCTGTCCCAATGCGCATTTCCTTGAATATTTGGCGCGAATCCGCCGAAATTATCTCAGTATCAAGTTGTTGCGCAATCTTCACCGCCATATCGGTCTTGCCCGATGCGGTGGGGCCAAGGATTATGATTAGACGTTTCAAGATGTAATGACTAATTTTTTGGAGCACAATATTAATGAGATTTGGCGAGTTATCCAACAGCAACGGCTGATTTTTTTGATGCAAATGTAGCGGAGACAAAAGTTTTTTGTAAATTTGGGGCGCAAACTTAATCAATACAAAAGCTGAACATAACAAACACAATCACAAAATTATGTTACATTGCCTTACAGACACACCGTCGCCCGTGAGCAACTGGATAATGCAGCTCCGCGACGTCAATATCCAGAAGGATTCGCAGAGATTCCGCAACAACATCCGCCGCATCTCCAATGTGCTTGCATACGAGATTGGCAAGTCGTTGAATTACAAAGACATCGACGTAAAGACACCACTCGGCACCGCCAAATGCGACGTGGTATCCGACCAGATAGTAATCGCAAGCATCTTGCGCGCCGCACTGCCAATGCACGAGGGATTTTTGGATGTATTTGACGACGCCGAAAATGCATTCCTCTCCGCCTACCGCAGCTACAAGGACGACGGCAGTTTTGAGATAAAAGCCGAATATATGGCGTGCCCCAACATCGAGGGCAAGACACTTCTGCTCGTGGACCCGATGCTCGCAACAGGCGCAAGCGTAGTTACCGCCGTCAACTGTCTGCTCCGCGACGGCAAGCCAAAGAAAATCTATTTTGCATCCATCATCAGCAGCCGTCAGGGCGTAGAGACCGTCCATAAGAATTTTGGCGACGACTGCGAAATATGGACTGCCGCCTGCGACCCAAAAATCAACAGTCACGGCTACATCGTGCCAGGACTAGGCGACGCGGGAGACCTGTGTTTCGGACAGAAATTGTAATTTTGTCAATTGATGGCAGTCCCTGTCTGCCAAAAATTCGCCGAGTTCTGCCAGTATGTCATAAAAATCACTTCGGCACAACCATTGCAAAACATTAATCAAAAATTCGACAAATCAATAAATCAACAAATACGTAAAAAATGTCAACAGGAAAAATAGGCGTTACCAGTGAAAACATATTCCCGGTAATCAAAAAATTTCTCTATTCGGAGCAAGAAATATTTCTGAGGGAGCTTGTCTCCAACGCAGTGGACGCCACCACAAAGGCGAAGGCACTCGCTCGCAAAGGCGACCTCAAAGAAGAACTCGGCGACCTTACCGTAAGGGTGAAGGTTGACAAAGAAGCCAAGACCATCACCGTATCAGACCACGGCATCGGTATGACAGCCGAAGAAGTTGATAAGTACATCAACCAAATTGCATTCTCGTCTGCAGGCGACTTCCTCGAAAAATACAAGGATTCAATCGACGCCATCATCGGACACTTCGGACTCGGATTCTATTCCGCATTTATGGTGTCAGAGAAGGTAGAAATAATCACAAAGAGCTGGCAACCCGACACAAAGGCTGTTAAATGGTCTTGCGACGGCAGCCCTGAATACACAATGGAAGAC